>ERZ778026.3747-NODE-3747-length-12822-cov-81.725934_pt1 | contig 12822 bp, 15 predicted proteins | sample MGYA00375756_ERZ778026 | MGnify/ENA primary metagenome ERZ778026 (study PRJEB29350, sample SAMN05389820) | bioreactor metagenome | isolation source: Ammonium sulfate bioreactor | place: South Africa: University of Cape Town | collected 2014-02-18 ... | reverse complement strand
ATTCATCGAGATTAATCGAATTATTTAAAGAGACACATGATTGTCGTTCATTATTCGGAGAAATTTGTTTTCGATATTGATGATAAATTAAAGATCTAGACAACAAACGGTTTCCTTTTTTTAGTATTTTTATTATTTAGCTATCAAACCAAACCGTCGAGGTATCGGCAAACATTCATCGTCGTCGTCTTCATCGAACATTTTCTTCTTTCTTTAACCACTTGATTTGTTTGTTTCACGTGCCTCTATTTCTATTTTGAATTTAAAGAAGACATCATTGGATTAGTTATTTGTTTTATGAGGCAAACCCATATATTCGTAATTGTATTTTCGATATCTTATAAATATTAATAAGAAAGAAAAATAATAATGAATTTTAGTAGGAACCGAAAAAAGGGCATTTCATTTTAGTAATAAAAAAAGTCATGATTAGTCTTTTACGGATTTTTTCGATTTTAATCTGTATTAAATCGACTTTTGGTGCTCATTTTCGGGGTGGGGTTATAAGTTGGAGACCGGCTTCTAATGAACCGTCCGTTATCGGTAGTACACGAACGATTATTATCGATCAACGATACGCATGGTCAAGAAGTGTAGCAGCTAGTTCATGTACTGCAGCTACAATTCTTACATTCGGTCTAATAGGCGAAAGTGCCATATCACTTCTCACATGTGAATCAGCAGCAGCTACCTGTAATAGTGTACAATATACATCATCATCACAGCTATCAACTTATACAACTTGTACTGATTTTAATACGGCATTAGGTATGTCATTTGGTCAGAGTTCGAAAACAGTCAATTTAACAGTTACAGCAGGTGGTTTTCTTGTCGGATATGTTGTATCGGCTGCATGGCTTAGTTTACAGTTAGGTGGCGGGGGTTGGAGTATGATGATGTATATTAATATGCAACCACGTGCCGACAACGGACTGATTAATAGTTCGCCAACATCGAATATTCAACCTGTTGTTTATGTACCAGCTGGTGTAAATATAACAGCAATTGTTGATATACCAATGGCTGATGATGATGGTGATATAATTCAATGTCGGTTTGCTAAAAGTTCGAGTGTACTTGCTGGAACAACAGTTAATGAATGTTCTGGTGTTTGCGCAACTGCTGCATTACCAGCATCGAGACAGTTAATATCAGGAAATAATACATGTACATTGACTGTTCAGTTAACATCAATTGGATACTATGTTGTCGCTATACAAATCGAAGATTTCGTAGAAAATTCGACGACACCATTGAGCTCAATACCAGTACAATTTCTTCTTCTCTCGTACGATGCATCGAATCCAACGACGAACTGTCAAACCAAACCGATAATCACAAGTATTCCACCGGATTATCCATTAGTTGACGGAACAGTAACAGTTCAAGTGACAGTTAATTATACTGCAATGGTTATTGCACAAACTGGTTGTGCAGGCGATACAGAAACGACTATAATCAATTTTATTACATCAAGTCCACCGGGAATGGTAAAAACAGCTGCACCATTTCCAGTAAGTTCACCTCAGTATGCAATTAATCTAACATGGGCGCCGACTATGGATCAATTGGGTAAAACATATCGATTCTGTGCAACAGCGATCGATAGTAATTATTACTATTCGGATCAGTATTGTTTTGATTTGATTGTTGGACCGAAAACAACAACAACAACGACAACTTCAACAACATCAACGACGTCGACATCAACTACATCGACAACATCATCGACGTCCACAACATCAACGTCGACAACAACAACATCCGCTACAACAACAACGACGACGACGACTAGTGAAATTTATTTTCAATTCATTCAACTACGACGATAGTTTGTTCTTGTTTTTTTTGTTTTAGCAACAACGATTACACCTGTGGACTGTCTTTCTTATATACTTGGTTTTGGTTTAGGTTTTGGCGTACCTTTGGCACTTTTATTAAGTCTATTAGCTATGGGATATATTTGTAAATGGTGTCCTCGTCCTTTACGGTAAAATCATTGTGTATTTTTTGTCGACAATATTTATCAGACAAAATTCTATTTTAGATCATTATTACGACATCGTTTTGGCCGTCGACATGATATGTATTGTCAAAATTGTAATAGTTCAACTCTTTTCGATGATCCTATTGATGGAAATCGATTGAAATGTCTATCATCTCAAGATGCAAGTCGCTTTCGAGACCAATATTTACGAAGTAAAGATACAGAATCTTTCTGTCTTTCGCCAACAGCATTCTCGCAACGAGAAAATCTATTATCACCAACAATTACTTCATTGTTTTCACCATCTTCGTACAGTTTACCTACGGAAACTGTTTCACGTGTTGTTTCTCCATCAGACATGGGTTTGAGCTGTCAAAATTCGATTCTTGTTCGAGCATATTCAAAACAAGTGCATCCACTATGAACTGATTGAATTTATGTGTCTTCTTATTTGTTTGAAATAAAACATAACAGTCTACCTTTCTGTCTCCTTCATCAAAATCACATATATTAATAGAATAATATGCATGGTGTTGATCAATCGTATCCACTATGAGCGAATTGTTCTTATACAAGTATTTTTACTATTTAATCGTACTTTCCCTAGTACGAGGAAATCATTTTTTTGGAGGAAGAATTTCGTGGCAGGCGGTTCAACCGAATACTACTAACTTTTCTTCTATTCAAATAAAATTAAGACAAGTCTATTCTTGGTACGATAGTTTAGACAAGTGTGGATATAGTAGTATTTCCGGTCGATACTTACATGCTCTGGATGATACTATATCTCGTCTAACCAATATTTCTGTATCAGGTAAATGTATTAGTTATGATATTAACATTCCATTTATAACGGCTGAGAGTATTGAAACACTCATATATTCTTGGAATAGTACAATGATTTTATTCTATAACAGTTCTACGTGGTCACAGAGTCTTCTTAGTAACAGTAAAATCAGGATAGCAACATTCATCAATTTAAAAACGCGCAATGATAGTGAACGAATCAATTCTTCACCAATAACAAGTATGCCATCCGTGATTACTATTCCTGTAAATACACAACAAGTAATTCGTATTCCAATGATCGATATTGATCGGGATATTGTCAAATGTCGATGGGCTATCAATAATTCAACATACTATTATACTCCTAAGGTGGAGGAATGTGGAGGAATCTGTCAAAATCTTCCTAATGCTCAACTAATTACATCATCGAATCTCGATAATAATTGTACGCTTATTGTCAATATTTCCACAGTTGGATACTATGCAATTGCTATTCAAATTGAAGATTTTATGCCATCCGCACCATATTATCCATTAAGTTCCATTCCTTTACAATTCGTTATTCGTGGTATAAACGATTCTTGTTATTCACCAGCTATAATCGGACAAATCGATAATGATGCAACTATCGTTGTATTTCCAAATACACCATTTTCAACATCGATTATAGCAAAGACTGGTTGTAATCAAACAAAGATAACAAAATTCTCAAGCGATATGTTACCACTTGGTGTGACAAGTACTTCATCGGTGATTCGACAAAATGTTTCAATTTATTCAATGATTTTTACTTGGACACCAACTGTCGATCAAATTGGAACGAAACAATTGTATTGTACAATAGCTATTGACGATAATAACAAACAATCGACTCAGTATTGCTTGAACTTTGTTGTCACCGAAAAAATTGGTGAGTGAATTTACATGTACAATATCAATCTTTCATGAGATTTTTAGATTCTCAATCGAATTCCAAGTCGACTGATATCGGTGTTTTGGTTGGACTGTCTTTAGGTCTTGGTCTGCCGCTGTTTCTTCTTATCATTTTTGCAACATTCTATCATATCTATTCGTTTCGTCCAAATCAAAGTCATAATACTGTTGTTACAACAACAAAAGACCGCCGCAGGACTCATGAACAATCTCGTCTATCAGTCTGGTCAAAGGAATGATCGAAAATAAACTTTTTTCTATATCAATTATATTTTGATAATAAAAAAAAACGATCGTCGTCTATATTTTATTTATGTTTTGTAGGTATTGCATGCGACCAGTTATATGTTTTCGTATTTGTTTAAAGACTGTGTATAAATTGTCATGCAAAATTGAAATGCATATCATTGATCTAAATTCTTTTCTCAGGATTAAACCAATGACACAATTATTCTTGTTTAGCTGTTTTTACTTGTTGGTCACAATAGCAGTTATAAAAACAACACATTTCGCTGGAGGTTCAATGTCTTGGAAAGTTGTTCAACAGAATTCGACTAATTCTAGTAATGTTGAAATCGAATTAGAACAAACATATTCATGGATGAATAGTTTAAACACCTGTCAGACTATTGGTGGTTCTAACGAAAATTTAGTCTGTCTGCCTACTACCTGTCCCAATATGCCATCTATCTCGGTTCAAGGAAAATGCGTCAGTTATGATATTAATTTAAACTTGATAGTTACCAAAAGCACTCGATCTTTCACGTGTGCCTTGAACAGTGGGATGTTCCTAGTGTATCGTAATCACCTCTGGTCCACAAATATTAGTACTGCAAGTAATCGTAATAATAGTTTAGTAACAATGATTGATTTAAAGACACGAAGCAAAACAGGACAAATAAATTCTTCACCAATTACTAGTATGCCATCCGTGATTACTCTTCCTATAAATACACAACAAGTAATTCGTATTCCAATGATTGATACTGATGGTGATATTGTTAAATGCCGATGGGCAAATCGATCTGCTAGATATCATTTCAGAACTATCAATGAATGTGCAGCAGCGTGTCAAACTCTTCCTAATGCTCAACTAATTACATCATCGAATCTCGATAATAATTGTACACTTATTGTCAATATTTCCACCAATCAATACTATGCAATTGCCATTCAAATTGAAGACTTTCTTCCAGCCGCACCATATCATCCATCAAGTTCTATACCTTTACAATTCGTGATTCGTGGTATAAACAACAATGCGAATTTGCCTGAGATTATAGGTGAATTCAGCAATGGTGTAATTATCACAGTTTCAGCAAATACACTATTTTCTACATCGATTATAGCAAAGACCGCTTCTCAACAAACAAAAATAATTAAATTTTCAACTGACATAGTGCCATTTGGTGTGACTAGTACTTCATCGGTGATTCAACAAAATGCTTCAATTTATTCATTCATTTTTACCTGGACACCAACTATTGATCAAATTGGAACGAAACAATTGTATTGCACAATAGCTACTGACGATGAAAACAGACAATCGACTCAATATTGTTTGAATTTTATTGTTATCGAAAAAACTGGTGAGTGAATCCTTGTTGATTGAAGAATTATACTAAATCACCTTTTCAGATTCTCCATCGAATTCCGAGTCGACTGATGTTAGTGTTTTACTTGGACTTTCTTTAGGTCTTGGTCTTCCATTATTTCTTCTTATCATTTTTACAGCTTCCGCGTTTATTTATTCGAAATATTTGGCGTATGTTTATTTTTAACAGAAAGAAAAAAACAGAAAATTCTCTTATGTTTTAGGAATAAAAATCGCCAACAGAAAGTATCTGACCTGAATCGGTCCAATACGGTTAGAAAAACAACGAAAGATCTACATACGAATTCTAGACAAGCGAATGCTTCCTTTCCTCATCCAATATCAGCATCTTCAAATGATTTTCAATCGACTTCAATGAACATGACAACAACAACATTCGCATCACCAATTACGAAATCATTACCATCTATTGATTATGCATCGACGTTAAATGGATTTTCGAATAGAGGAATTCAGCAAAATAGGAATTCTATACTCGATCAAGGTTATCTTGATAAAACAGTTCTCGAAAACTCACGTTTATCGAATTGGGTTGATTAGAAACTTGAAATCTCGTTTTATTTTTATTTTTTATTGTGCATCATTCGTAGTTTTCTATTCTGACAAATAAATTCATTTTAAAACAATAGACACCCTTTGTTTAGACCATTTCTCTGACTTCTTATTTGTTCGATATAACATGCAAGAAAATATTTAAGTAGAACACGGCCAAAATATCTAATTCAATTGCAAAATTGTATATACATGTTGAAGTGACATCTTTATGATTGTTTTTACGTTTCAATAACAAACTATTTTGTCCATTCGAATTATTTTTTCAGAGGAACTATATCTTTGCAAGTAGTCCAATCCAATCGATTCCTACAGAAATAAAATTACAATAGACATAATTAACATCATGTCAACCCATCAGTGGATCAACTGGAACCTTGGCGATTTTCCATGTCACAAATTATGTAAAGACAAATATTCTCTCAAATATCTCGAGGATATTACGCTGAAGTGCAGTAATGTGTGTGTCCATATGTTCGTCCGTCTAGAGGTTAAAAGAACAGTACTACAATTGCACATGCTCCAATTCCAATTCTTTCAATTTCAATCTCAACCAATTTCAAAATTGGAATTAGTGAGAATTGGAATTGTTGCCTGTCTAACTACAGCATCACCCTCAAGTTTTTTTTCAAGAAAACGTCAAAATCATATCTTTCGATGGAGAACATGAATCTAGTGTCAGCTTTCGATTGCAATTAAGTTTTAGTATCAATAGTAATTAAGATTTACTGCTAAGAATTTTTTTCCGAATTTTTGAAAATTCATAAAAACTGTTTTTTGACACGCAGCTTGAATGTTATGCTAATTTTGAATAATAATGGGATACTATTTATGCTGGTACCTTAAAGTGAGGGTAAAGGCAGACATGTGTACACGATAGTAAATTTGACAACGGAAAGTTCAAAATTAGTTGCTTCGTTTTCTTCTGAAATTTGAATTCAAATTTCAAATTCGATATGTATGCTGGTTGGAGGAATGATCGAAAATAAACCTTTTCCTAATATATCAATTATACTTTGGTTTTTGTAACGAATAAAATCTATATTGATAGCAAAAACACGATCGTCGTCTCTATTTTATTGATGCTTCGCAGGTATTGCATGCGGCCACTCATATGTTTTCATATTTGTTTAGTTTACAATAAAATCACTCACTCTCTTTCTGATTAAATTAAAAATTCTGTATAAATTTTCATACAAAATTGAAATACATGCCATTGATTTAAACTCTTTTCTCAGGATCAAACCAATGACACAATTATTCCTGTTTAGTTGTTTTTACTTGTTGGTCGAAATAGTAGTTGTAAGAACAGACCATTTCGCTGGAGGTACAATCTCTTGGAAAGTCGTTGATGAGAATTTGACTGATTCTGGTTATGTTGAAGTCGAATTGCAACAAACATACTCATGGATGAATAGTTTAAACAACTGTCGGTTTGTTGGTGGTTCTAACGAGTATTTTGTCTATCTGCCTAATATCTGTTCCATTATGTCATCTACTTCGGTTCAAGCAAAATGCATCACTTATAATATTGATTTAAATTTGACAGTTACGAAAAGCACTCAATCTTTGAAGTGTGTTTCGAACCGTACAATGCTTCTAATGTATATTAAACAGATCTGGGCAACAGTTATTACTCCTGCAAGTAATCATAACAATAGTTTGATAACAATGATAGATTTAAAGGTACGAACCAAAACAGAACAAATAAATTCTTCACCAATTACGAGTATGCCATCCGTGATTATTCTTCCTATAAATACACAACACGTAATTCGTATTCCAATGATCGATATTGACGGTGATATTGTTAAATGTCGATGGGCAACTCGATCTACACCATATCTTTTCACATATATAGATGAATGTGCTTCTGCTTGCAATCGTAGTTCAAACTTCACATTGTATACATCATCAAATCTCGATAATAATTGTACACTTATTGTCAATATTTCCACCGTTGGATTCTATGCAGTTGCCATTCAAATTGAGGACTTTCTTCCAGCCGCACCATATCATCCATCAAGTTCTATACCTTTACAATTCGTGATTCGTGGTATAAACAACAATGCGAATTTGCCTGAGATTATAGGTGAATTCAGCAATGGTGTAATTATCACAGTTTCAGCAAATACACTATTTTCTACATCGATTATAGCAAAGACCGCTTCTCAACAAACAAAAATAATTAAATTTTCAACTGACATAGTGCCATTTGGTGTGACTAGTACTTCATCGGTGATTCAACAAAATGCTTCAATTTATTCATTCATTTTTACCTGGACACCAACTATTGATCAAATTGGAACGAAACAATTGTATTGCACAATAGCTACTGACGATGAAAACAGACAATCGACTCAATATTGTTTGAATTTTATTGTTATCGAAAAAACTGGTGAGTGAATCCTTGTTGATTGAAGAATTATACTAAATCACCTTTTCAGATTCTCCATCGAATTCCGAGTCGACTGATGTTAGTGTTTTACTTGGACTTTCTTTAGGTCTTGGTCTTCCATTATTTCTTCTTATCATTTTTACAGCTTCCGCGTATATTCATTCGAAACATTCGACGTATGTTTATTTCTATCAGAAAGAAAAAAATAGCCAATTATGTTATGTTTTAGGAATAAAAATCGCCAACAGAAAGTATCTGATCTGAATCAGTCCAATACGGTTAGAAAAACAACGAAAGATCTACATACCAATTCTAGACAACCGAACACCTCCGTTACTCATCCAATATCAGCATCTGCGAATGATTTTCAATCAACTTCAATGAACACCACAACAACAACAACATTCGCATCACCAATTACGAAATCATTACCACCGATTGATTATGCATCGACATTCAATGGATTTTCGAATAGAGGAATTAAATCAAATAGTAATTCCATGTTGGTTCAAAGTTATCTTGATAAAACAGTTCTCGAAAAGTCGTATCTATCGAGTTCTGTTGATTAGAAACTGAGAAAAAACTTGAAATCTCGTTTTTGTTTTTATTTTTCATTTTGCATCGTTCGTAGTTTTCTATTCTGACAAATAAATTCATTTTAAAACAATAGACACTGTTTGTTTACATAGTATAGCTAGTGATCAAGAGTATTTCTCTGACTTCTTATTTGTTCGACAGAAAATGCAAAAAAATTTACACTTTTGTGTGGTAGATTAAAATTCGCATATACAGTGGTGGAGAAAATTATAAGAATAGAAAAGCTGTTCCTTTATCCTATAACAGAAATCGAACAACCGAGAAGAAAAAGATGATTAGATTTCATTTAAGTGCATTTTCATTGTCTTTTCGAACACAATATACGTTATTTTAACACGGTGTTTGTCAGCTGGGTTAATTTATTTGAATATTCACATTTTGGTAAACAAATGGGTCGGAAAAATGTCTCGATTTGTCAAAAAATACAAATTGTTGCTCTGCTAAAAGCCGGTATTTCGTTTGAAAACATTAGAAATCAACTTAATGTTTCAAAGAGATGCATTAGTAATGTATCAGAAAAGGTCAATTTGGGATTACCTTTGGAGAAGCAGTTAGTCCACGAACTGTCCATCAACTCTATTTAATGCTGAATATAAAAGTTATATGACAAAGCAAAACCATATCGAAAACCCAGCCATTGTTCTCTACGTTAAAATTTGCCAAGAAACATTCTGAATGGACTTATAACGATTGGAAAAATGTTATCTTCTCTTATGAGGCACATTTCGAAGTTTTCAATCGAAAAAATCGATCATATATGTTCGAAGTCTTCCATCAGAATCCTATCGCCCATTTAATTTCCAACCTCGTAATCAAGGTTGAGGAGGCTCCGTTAGTGTTTGGGCGATGATGGCCGAATGAATGGTAACAACTATATTAGCGTCATCGAACCGAAATTATTGCCTTTTATCAAAAAAAATTTCCGTTTGGATGATTCATGGTGGTATATATAAGATAATCCACCATGCCATTAATCGGATTTTACAATGAAATTGATGAAGAAACACAAAATTAACGTCTTAGATTGGCCAGCTGTATCATCAGAACACAACGTTATTGAAAATATTTGGGCTATTATCGATAAAAAGCTCGTGAAATCACATCCAACTAGTGCCAGTGAGCTACAACAGATTATTTCGAAATTATGGACAGAAATTCCCACTCAGATATGTATAGATTTAATTCAATCGATGACCAGAGGTATTAGAAAATGGATGTATTCAAGTCAGAAGAGATACTTTAGTAAAATATTGAATTAATTTCGATTAAGTTAATTAATGGAATAATTATCGGTTCTTATAATTTTGTCGACCATTGTACTACTATTCTACAAAGGTGGATGAATGTGCCGGAATCTGTCAAAATCTTTTTGATGCTGTACTAATTATAATTGTATACTTATTGCCAATATTTCCACAGTTGGATACTATGCAGTTGCCATTCAAATTGAAGATTTTATGTCGTCTGCACTATACTAGGACGTACTCACTTTCTGAGTACACAAAAACAAACGTCGTCGATACTATATTTATGTTTTGTAGGTGTTTCACGCGACCATTTATATGTTTTCGTATTTGTTTAAAAACTGTGTATAAATTTTCATACAAAATCGAAATATATACCATTGATCTAAATTCTCTTTTCTCACTATTAAACCAATGACACAATTATTTTTGTTTAGCTGTTTTTACTTGTTGGTCACAATAGCAGTTATAAAAACAACACATTTCGCTGGAGGTTCAATGTCTTGGAAAGTTGTTCAACAGAATTCGACTAATTCTAGTAATGTTGAGATCGAATTAGAACAAACATATTCATGGATGAATAATTTAGGCGAATGTAAGCCTCTTGGTGGTCCTAACGAGAATTTAGCCTGTGTGTCTACTACCTGTAGCATTATGCCATCTATATCGGTTCGAGGAAAATGCGTCAGTTATGATGTTGATTTAAAATTGGTAGTTACCAAAAGCACTCGATCTTTCACGCGTGCCTTGAACAGTGAAATGTTCCTTATGTATCGTAAGCAGAACTGGTCAGCAACTATTAGTAATGCAAGTAATCGTACCAATAGTTTAGTAACAATGATTGATTTAAAGACACGAACCAAAACAGGACAAATAAATTCTTCACCAATTACTAGTATGCCATCCGTGATTACTCTTCCTATAAATACACAACAAGTAATTCGTATTCCAATGATTGATACTGATGGTGATATTGTTAAATGTCGATGGGCAACTTCATCTACTACATATTATTCCACAAATATAGATGAATGTGCTTCCGCTTGCAATCGTAATTCAAACTTCACATTGTACACATCATCGAATCTCGATAATAATTGTACACTTGTCGTTAGTGTTAATTCTACTAGTTATTATGTTATTGCTATACAAATTGAGGACTTTCTTCCAGCCGCACCATATCATCCTTCAAGTTCTATACCTTTACAATTCATTATTCGTGGAATCGACGATAACAATGATAGTTTGCCACAAATTATAGGTGAATTCACTAATGGTGTAATTATTACTGTTTCAGCAAATACAGTATTTTCTACATCAATTATAGCAAAGACCAGTTCTGATCAAACAAAGATAATAAAATTCTCAAGCGATATGTTACCACTTGGTGTGACTACTACTTCATCGGTGATTCAACAAAATGCTTCAGTTTATTCAGCTATTTTTACATGGACACCAACTGTCGATCAAATTGGAACGAAACAATTGTATTGTACAATAGCTTTTGACTATAGTAACAGACAATCGACTCAATATTGTTTGAATTTTATTGTGGTCGAAAAAACTGGTGAGTGAATCCTTGTTTATCGAAGAATTGTACTAAATCATGCTTTTAGATTCTCCATCGGATTCCGTGTCCACTGATCTTAGTGTTTTACTTGGACTTTCTCTAGGTCTTGGTCTACCATTATTTCTTCTTATCATTTTTACAGCTTCCGCGTATATTTATTCAAAACATTCGACGTATGTCTATTTCAATCAGAAAGAAGAAACAGAAAATTCTGGTATGTTTTAGGAATAAAAATCGCCAACAGAAAGTATCTGATCTGAATCAGTCCAATACTGTTGAAACAACAACAAAAGGTCTACATATCAATTCTACACAACCGAATACTTCCTTTCCTCATCCAATATCAGCATCTGCGAATGATTTTCAATCAACTTCAATGAACACGACAACAACAACATTCGCATCACCAATTACGAAATCATTACCACCGATTGATTACGCATCGACATTCAATGGATTTTCGAAGAAAGGAATTCAACCAAATAGTAATTCCATACTGGTTCAGAGTTATCTTGATAAAACAGTTCTCGAAAAGTCGTATCTATCGAGTTCTGTTGATTAGAAACTGAACAAAAACTTGAAATCTCGTTTTTGTTTTTGTTTTTCATTTTGCATCATTCGTAGTTTTCTATTCTGATAAATAAATTCATTTTAAAACAATAGACACTCTTTGTTTACGTAGTCTAGCTACTGAATTAGAGTATTTCTCTGACTTCTCTTTTGTTCGAAAGAAAATGCGATTTACACTTTTTCGAAGGAATCGTACCGAAATTAAATTACAACAAACATATTCATAGTTTGCGAGCTTAACATCATGTCAACGCATCAGTGGACTAACTGGAACCTTGATCTTTTTGAATGGCACAAATTTTATCAAGACAAATATTTCTATACAGGGCCAATGCACGAATTACGATTTCTATTTAGAATTATCAATTTAACAAGACGTGATGATAATAAACAAATTAATTCTTCTTCCCTTACAAGTATGCCTGCAATCATTACTCGGGAACTCCGAATCTCGCCAATAAGACTTTCTATGTACATACGTATTAGAGAAGAGACTACTAGCTATAGTGAAAAAGTACAATGAACTCTGCAATGTTCTCACTTTCGATTCCAATTATCCCTCAACTG
>ERZ778026.3730-NODE-3730-length-12878-cov-9.987132_pt1 | contig 12878 bp, 13 predicted proteins | sample MGYA00375756_ERZ778026 | MGnify/ENA primary metagenome ERZ778026 (study PRJEB29350, sample SAMN05389820) | bioreactor metagenome | isolation source: Ammonium sulfate bioreactor | place: South Africa: University of Cape Town | collected 2014-02-18 ... | reverse complement strand
GCGACGAGCGAGTGAGTACAAGCGCGCAACACGCCAAGCAAATACAGGCGCGCGAGAGAGCGAGCGAACGTACCAGTCAACTCATTGCCGACTGCAACGCGCAGGTTGACGTTGTTGATGAACTCCTACGCACGAAAGGTGAGCACCAAGCACAGCAGACGAGAGGGCGCGAGAGGACGCGCGCACCTTGATGCACGCGTGCAAGTCGGGCACGTTGCGTTGCTTGGCGAGGATGCTGAGGAACTGCTCGGCCTCCTCGATCACCACCGGCAGGAAGGCAGGGATGCGGGGCGGAGCTAGTGGACCAATCGTCAGTCAGTCAAGGCGATGAACTTGGCCATTGGAAGTCACGAGTGATCCGAGGGCGCACGTACAAAAGACTTGGTACACGATGCGCAAACGCTCGGCCGTCTGCCACTCGGGGATCTGTGCGCCGACGTAGGTGAAGCTCGGTGGGAACCAGTGGAAGAAGTAGCGCTGTAGAGCCAATTGCAAGTGCGTAAGCAAGCGATACTACTGCCGCTACCACGACCGAGCACGATAAATAGAGTCGAGGCGGGATATTGACTCGGCAACACTGGTAGGTAGGTAGGTCGGTAGATAACGCGCGCGCGGGAGAGTGCGGTAGCGAAAGGGTACCTTGAGCACTCCGGTGAACGAGAGCACATGCTCCTTGGCCTTGAAGAAGTATTGCTACGCAAACGCGCACACCATCACGCATCTCAGTACTCGGTTGTGTAGGCTGAGAGCACGAGAGGACGGGATGGCTGCTGCTGCTACCGCCGCCAGACTGGCGTCGCGGGCGAGGAATACAAGCGCGATGCAAGCGTGTTGGACGTGGAACGCTGGCCGTACCTCGGCGAACTCGCGGTCGGCCACGACATTCAATCGGAAACCAATCATGCGCACCGAGAAGGCCGGGCCGTACTTGGCGCTGAACTCGGTCACGAGCTCGAATGGCTGGCGTCGAAAGTCCCGCAGCCAGCGCAGGTTGTCGAGTACGCTCACAGCCGGTGGAGCGCCTTCGGGCTGTGGTGCGCGCACAAACACGCACGGTGAGCAGCTCATTGGAGCAACAGGCACGATGGTTCCTGGATGGTTCGGGCGACGTACTCGACGCATGTAACGCAAGAACACCACCATGGTGAGAACCAAGGCGATGGCGAGTGCCAGCAAGCTCAACATGTTGGAAGGAAGGAAGGAAGGAAGGAAGTAGCCAACGAACGACTGATACACACGAACACGACTCAAGACACCACGCCACACTCGCTACGCCGTACACCTCGCGCACACACCGACACGACTGAAGAGGTCGAGAGAGAGAGAGAGAGAGAGAGACAGGGATAGAGGGAGACACACACAGCGAGCGCTTGCACCGAGGCCTCGACGTGGCGTTTGGAGGAGGTGGTGGTGCGGTGGCGGTGGCGAGGAAGAGAAGAAGAAGCAACACGAACGGCACCTCGGCCTCCTCGCTGCTGGACGCTGCCGCGCCGCTGCTGCTGTTCGTACTCGTCGTCGGTCTGCCAGGAGGAGAGCTCCTGTCGTGCTCCACGTAGGGTACGCTACATATCGGGCATTTATCAGTCGATCGCTCTTTTGATCGTTGGAGGAACAGAGGTTGATCACGAGACGACACAGCGAGCGCGCCCGAGCTTCCGTCGTGCTGCGGCTGCCTCATCGCGGGGTTGGTGGTGGCACGATTCGATCGTCCACTCGCGCAGCATCTGCGAGTAGGCCGCCTCGTTGTAGGCGTAGATGTTGTTGTGGCTGCCGATCATGAGCTGCACCAGCGTCACGCGCGAATCGGCACTCTTGTACACGCGATAGCTCTCGGCCTCGGCGCTCGGTGCACTAGGAAACTCGTCGAGCTGCGCCGCGGCCGTGAAGAGCTCGCGCGCCTGCTGGAACGGAATGATGTGGTCGTCGTTGGTGTGCAGTATCAGCACCGGGCCGCCGTAGTCGCGTATCTTGGTGCGGTTGAGCAGCAGCTCGACCACTGCCGCATCGAGCTCGGCTTCGCTCGGTATCGTGACGCCCTCGGCCGCGTGCTCTTCGGCATTCTGCCGCCGGGGCAGGAACAGCGACCGCGGGTCCGCCATGCCGCTATCGATCGCAAGACCTCTACCATCGCCAATCCAATTTGACTCGACCTCGTGAGTGAGACATTAAGATGCCTCTCGGCTGCGCTGCCTTGCGACCACGTACGCGATGGTGGGATACTGCTGCGCAAAGTGAATGGCTGGAATGCTGCCCATCGAGCGGCCCATGACGATCATGGCCTCGGTCGGAATGCCCAGCCGCTCGACCACCATGTCGTGGAAGCGGCGCACGTCCTCGAGGAGCGCCAGCGCTGTCTGGAAGCCAGGCTGATTCGAGTAGCCGCGGTACTCGCACAAGACCTGGATCCGGCCGGCACACATGAGCAGGTGCATTCTCGCTCTTGCGAGCGCGCGAGCCCTCGTGCGTACCAGGTTCACGTGCGCGTCTTGCAACACACGCAGCGGGTCTTGGCCTCCTTCCTCGATCGAATGGGCGAGCACGAAGGCAGGATAGCCGATATTCTCGCCGTTGCCGTGAAAGTACACGAGGGTCTTGCCGGCCGGATCGTTGTGGAATATCTTGACGTACGCGAGCAGATCAAAGTGCTCGGGCTCACACGGCGCAAGGCCCTCGGTAGCAACGTGCTCGAATCGCCCGATCGTGTCGGTGTACGTGATTTGCGTCTTGGTCGGGAAGAACATGAACTTGTTCAGCTCCTCGTGAGCCAACACTGCCCGAGCATCCATGGATGGTGAGAGAGCGAGTGGCGAGCAACACAACAGACGAAGACCCAGACTCACTGTGCTGTTGTTGAGAGCAAGCACCGGAACAGTGAGTGCTGTTCCTACCGCTCCAATCCAACGAATCTATCTATCAAGCTACCAAGAAGAAGAGCGCGCTCAGGTTTACTGTCGCTTGGCCTTGGGAACAGTAGTGCTGGTTCTCTGAGTGTACATGGCGCCCACGATGATGATGATGATGATGATGATGACTGATACGGCGACCGCCGTCAGCCAGTGAGTGCTCAGCGGCGATGCTGGCTCTGGCAAGATACGAAGAGCGTGGCGTTGGGCTCCAAACGAGTGTCCGGCTGTCGATGCCGCTGAGAGTGTGAGCGAGTACTCGAGAGGCTCTGTAGCGGCCGAGTGCTTGGTGGCATGCTCGAGAACGTGCGCTCTCAACGAGAGTGAGCCAACCCAATGAGGCGCTGCTGGCAGCAGCACCAAGCTGCCTGCCGTTAGCGAGTCATCATCGGTCGCGAGGTAGGCGCGCACGGACGCCATCAGCTGTTCGCTTGGTGTCTGGGCGGCATTCGCATCGAGCGCTAACGCATGGATGCCGAGCTCGTGAGCTCGAATCGACACATCGGCCAGGAGAGCATCGATGTGCTGGTCGGTCGCACGGGCCTCGAGCATCTGCATGAACGGACCGATGGCCAACGTGCGATGGCCTCCATCATTGCACACCTCGAGCACCAGCACCGCCGCAGCGGCAAGACATTGCAACGACGCGCACTTGGCTGCACGATCTCGTGTCGTGTTTCGGTCGATCACGATCCCAAGTCGCGGTATCAAGTGTGCATCGGCGCTCATTTCGATTGCATCGTACGGCCCGATCGTGTGCATGAACGATGTAGCAGGCGCGTCGACCGATACGACGATGCGAGCTGCAGCATCGTTCGACAGCGGGCTCAAGAACAACGCATCGTCATCGTCACCTTGCTCTTCGAATGCCACGCGGTGCAGGTTCTGGTCCTGTATCACTCATGCAGTGAGCGAGCGAGCGAGCGAGCGCTCGGCGACACGCACGATCCAAGAGCCGCAGCAGCACACCTGAAAACGACACACTGCCAAGGCGAGCGGCGCCATATCGGCCTCGAGCAATGTACGAGTCGATTCGAATCGATATGGCATCATGGCGAGGTCCCACTTATGCGCCTCTCGCGACTCAGGCGTCTCCACTCCAAACATGATGTCGCTCGGCGGGCGTTGTTGCAGCAGCGCGGCCTTGGGTGGCGCAAATCGTCGCGGCACGAGCGACTCGCGCGAGGCAGGAACCACGACTGCATAGTACTCGTGTTCGGTTCGAGAGACCGATCTGAATCGAACAACGTTACAGCCTGGAGTGGCTTCTAGGACGTCAGGTGGTTGCGAGAGTGCGTGCACGTTCGACACGAGCCACACCGCGCACAGCGACAGCGCCAACCAACCGGCCGCTATCGTTGGCCGCCGCGTCGAGATCGGTCCCGTCCACCGCACGACACCACTCCTCATTGAACCCGTTCACCAACAGTACATCAATAAATAACGCGACAATCAACCCGAACCGCACAGCACAGCGATGATTGTGGTGGTGTGTGACAACTGGATCGAGATCGAGATCGAGTTCGACATTCATTCTCTCGCTCGCTGGCTCGCGCAAGCACCTCTGTGTGTGTGTGGCATCGGCACGAACGACCACAGAGTCTCGACTCCACAAACAACACTGACACGATGATTCAAATCGAACTCCTCGAAGCTCCAGCTCCAACGCTTGGCGCATTGGTTCTGGAAGCGATCCAGATCGAGGAGGAGTATCTCGCGATTCGGCAGTTCGACTCGAGCATCGGACAGCATGAAGCGTCGGAGCTGCTCGAGGTCATCGACTCTCACGCACACATGTTCGATCGCTTGCGTACGCTCGATATACACAACAACGTCTTTGATCTTGCCGGTATCGCTGGCATATCGTTGATGCTGCTGAATCTTCCGTCGCTCACGAGCCTCTCGATGGACGACAACAACCTCGGCGACGATGGGCTCGAGATCATCGCCAACGCCATGTCGACCAATCAGTCCGTGACGTCGTTGGGCCTGCAGCTCAATGGCATCGGTGATCGGGGTGCAGAGTCGATCGCACGTATGCTGCGTGTCAACACGAAGATGAGGCTCTTGTATCTCAATGGCAACGCGATCGGCGACTCTGGTGCCGCTGCCATCGCGCAGGTACTCACACCTTACAGCGCCACTTCGACCTCGACCTCGACCTCGACCGGCAACACCAGCACATCAGACAGCAGTTGTGGTACAAATGGCACCAACAACCTCGAGTCACCACCTCTCTCGAGTCCAAGGTCTTGCAACACGTCGCTCGTGATGCTCTCACTCGGTTCGAACTCGATCGGTGATCAGGGATGCCGCGCACTCGCGAGTGCCCTCACATGCAATCGCTCGCTCACGGTACTGCTGCTGAACGGCAACTCGATCGGCGATGACGGCGCCATGGCGCTGGCGGCGGCGCTCGAGCACAATCGCACTCTCACGTGTCTCAACCTTCATCTGACGGCGATCCAACGTGACGGCGAACGCGCGCTCGTCGAGTGCCTCGCGAACCACAACACTCTCTTGACGACGCTCAACATTAGTAAGAGCGACGGCTCTCAGGACGAGTACTGCGACGACATCTTTGCGCTGGCAGCCACCAATGCGCGACTGGCCAACGTGCTGCGCGATGCAAGCAGCGGCGCGCTCGACCGGCTCGCGTTCGCACACGACAAGAGCGACAACATGTGGCTCACGCAACCCAAGGCCACGTTGCTGTGCGAGCGGCTCTTGGCGTCACCGACGTGCCTACGCACCCTGACACGCCTCGACCTCTCGAGCTGCCGCCTGTCAGTGCTGCCCAACCTGCTACCGCTCAAGAACACGCTGATCGAGCTCGACGTGAGCCGCAATCGCTTGCGTAACCTGCCCGACTGGCTCACCGACATGACGTCATTGCGCACACTCAGCGTCATCCACAATCCCGACCTGCTGCTGCCGCCCGAGCGCATTCAGAACGAAGGCTGCGATGCGATCCTCAAGTTCCTGCGCGAGATCAAGGGCGGCGTCGAGTACAAGCGTCTCAAGCTGCTGGTGCTCGGTCACGGCGGTGCTGGCAAGACCTCGTTGCTGTACGCGCTCCAGCAGCTCGAGCAGTCGATCGCTCGACCAGTGTTCTCGTGGTTTCAGCTCGCGTACAACACGCTCTCCGGCAATCAGGTCGCACCCATGCCACCGCCTCTCGCGAGCCCGCTCAATGCCTCGGCCGGGCCCGACTTGCTACCGAGCGAACCGCGTGGACGTACTCATCAACGCACACGCTCTTCGCCATCGATCCAATCGACTATCGGAATCGACACTGACGCTGAGACGCTGATTCTTGATCCCGTACGATCGTGTGGCACACTGCATATTCCTATTGGCAAATCACAATGATAACGATCGATGATTAACGAGAGTACACTCGATCGATCGAAATATGTAGACCATCAAATTCACACTCTATGACTTTGCTGGGCAACTTCAGTACATTACCACGCATCAAGTACGCTTCCTTTTTGCGTGTCGCAAGAGAGAGAGAGAGAGAGAGAGAGGCTACTGATACTGATGAGCTGCTTCGGTGGTATCTCTGACCGACACAGTACTTTCTATCGGTTCGCTACGCCATCTACGTGATTGTGGTCGATCTCTCGCTGCCGATCGCCGAACAAGAACAACACATTAAGCACTGGCTGCACTTTCTGCAGTACAAGCTGCCGTTGTACCAACAGAATGGATTCAGCACGCCATTGCGCACCGGTACCGACGACCCCGAGAGTTACATGACCGATCCCGAGCTGCTGGATTCCGAGTTGCCCGAGGCCGAGTTGCGCGACATTTGGCGCTTTGGCGTCAGCATTCTGCTGGTGGGCACCAAGTTCGACACGATCAAGAACAGCCCGAGCCTCGTGCACGAGCGTCGGCTGTTGTACGAGCGCATCATGCGCGAATCGCCACTTCCGATCGTGTGTTGGTGCTTCGTGACTGGTATTCGCACACAAGTGCTTGGTGCTGACCGCCGCGAGACCGACCGCCTGCTCGACACCATTCTGCGCAAGATTGCCAAGAGCGCCCGCGAGATGATGAACTCTGAACATCTGTCACGCGTGCCCAAGTACTACACGCGTGTCGCCAGTGCGATCGAGAGTGGCGGCGGCATCACGAGCAAGTTCTTCAACGAGATGCTGGCGGCTACGTCGGAGCAGGTGCTCGCCGAGGCCGCCACTCCAGCTGCACAGACTTCAGGCTCGGCACTCTCGCTGCTGCCATCCTTCTCGTCCTCGTCTTCCATCTCATCCGGTTCCATGTCCTCCTCGGCTTCATCCTCGTCCTCGTCGCTGCTGGCTCTCGGTGCTGCGGTCGCCGTGGTAGCGAGCACCTCCAATCTCGAGAGCCGCACTTCTGAACCGGACTCCGCTACTGCTTCCACTTCTGCTACCACTGGCACAGCCACAGGCACAGGCACTTTAGGACAGGGCGTGCCACCACGAGTGCCACCGTCGTCAAGTCGCTTGTTTCTGCAAGTATCGGACATTCTCCAAAACCGCGATTGCGGCCTGAGCGAGAGCGAGATATGCGGCTGCCTCGAGTACCTCCATGCGATCGGCGTCATCGTCATGGACACGGCATCCGGTGTCATTTGCTCTCGACCGCAAGTGTTGGCCAAGCTCATGTCGATCTTTGTATGCCCGGTCGAGCACCTCGAGATGTTACTCGGTCGCGAAGTATCCTCGACCGAGGTGCGCGGCTCGATCGTCAGCAAGAGCGTCGTCATTCAGCGAGTCAACGCCGTGCTGCAGGCTGAGCGAGAGAGCGTGCTCGAGAGCGCCGACGAGATTGAGCAGTTCTTCTCACTCATGGAGCGACTCGAGCTGTGCTTCTCGATCTCGGCACGCGCTGCTGCCATGGCGTACGGCATCGAAGGCGTGCTCTTCCCGATGCTACGACCGGAGGGACATCTGTTCCTGCTGCCTCCGGCGGCAGTCTCGAGCGAGGTGCCGACGGCCGAGCCGCAGGAGGACATTCGGTGGATCGGGCGACAGTGGCGGTGCTCTCGTGTCGGCGTGCCACTGGAGCTCTTCTTTCGCCTGCAGTTGCAGTTGCGAGAATGGCACGACCCACGCTACAAGCTCTACCGCAACGGCGTGCTTCTCGAGCAACCCGACTCTCGCTGTCGAGCCTTGGTGGTGTACATTGATGCCGACTCGAATGCTCGCTCAAGCCAAGCGCTCATCTCGTGGGAGAACGACTCTGATGACACGTCGGCCATTCTCACGAACGAAGCCGCCTCGGCCTCGATCGTCGCCGTGGCGATTGGTCCAGTGGAAGGCGTACGAACGCTGATGCGCGAGCTGCGAGCGCGTATCGAACAGATTCAAGAGCAGCAACTACGTGGCCTCAACATTGTCGAGCTGCGCCTGTGTTCGCGCTGCTGCCAAGTGCCCGGCTTGTACGAGCCGCTCATGGCGGCGCTACAGCCCGACGACCCATCTTCCCTCCGCAGCAGCAGCAGCGGCGGCGGCGCGGTACTCGACACGTCACCCGAGCGTAGCAGCAGCATCCCGGCCACGGAGGCTGCCACCGATGCGTCGCGAACAGTGTGGTATCCGCTGCAGCGCTCGTTGCTGTTTGCCGACGAACCGCCGCCGAGTGACCGGCTGATGTGCCGTATGGGCCACGAGTTGCTGGTCGCCGAGTGGGAGAACGGCAGCTGTTCGCTGGCTCCGAGGACTTCCTCCTCTGATCCGTGTTGGGGCCACGAGTCACGTGACTCGCAGCAGCCACAGCCAGCGGCTCGGCGCAACTGGTGGGACCCGGTGAGCTCGGAGCAGCTGCTGCAAGAGTGCCGTTGGTACGATATCGATCGTGCGACCGGTGCTGAAGTGCAGGTGAAGCTCGACCGCACGCCGACTTGGCACGAATGCTTGCAACACGGCTACGTCGGCTACACGACACTCACTGCAACTTCGACGAGTGCCGCATGCGTGGCCGAATACCAACGCGTCAAGAAGTGGTTCGACAAGTTCGTCAGCCGCGATGACGATGCCGAGTTCGTACTCGAGCGTGTCGAGTTCATCTTTAACGCACGCCTCGAGCAGCAATTCGAAGAGTACTTTCGAGGTATTCTCGAGCGTGAGATGCTCCAGCACCGCCCACCACAACAGCCTCAACAACAACACACGTCGCCCACTCTTTCCGCGACTCAAGCCGCCACCAAGGTCACCGTCACGACCACCACCACGACCACGACCACCACGCCAACCTCGAGCACCACGCTGTCCAGCACCAATATCGTCACAAGCGAGCTTACGACATCTCCCTCTGCTCCACCAGCCACTTTGGCGACAGACTCATCGTCGGCTTCGGACTCGACAGTACCCGTTGTAACTCGCCGATCTCTACCTCACGAGCACGGTGACGAAGATTTCGAGTCGACGCTGATGTGGAACAAAGATGACACGCCGTACATGCACCAACAACGCCAATGGGTGATACAGCAGCTCGAGAAATACGTGGTGCGCGTGAGTGGCAACGAGCAAGTCAACCTGCTGATGGCGTGGCATGGCACCTCGAGACCCGTGTGCCAAAAGATTGCACGAAGCAACTTTTATCTGCCAGCTCCTTTGGATGAGAACACCATCGTCGTACGTGATGAGGGTTTCTACGGTATGTCAAATGAGAGCGCAAGCGAGAGAGAGAGAGACAGAGAGGCAACAATGAATGACACGGAACGTGCTATTTGGCAGGGCGCGGAATCTACTTGTCTGGATATCCGAGTTACAGCGACTACTACATTCGGCAACAACAAATCAAACGGTACCACTGGTCACAAGCCAGACACGCACGAACGAACCCATACTAAAGTCGAGTGTGTCTTGCGCAGGCGCGACGAGGTTGCAAAGCGAAGCTACCAGCTCTCGATAACCGATCCTGCTGAATTGGCGCGTTACCTTGAACAACAAAAGCAACAAGTCGAAGAGGAGTGGCCATTACTCCTCTGTTGGACTCTTCTTGGCAAGGTATCACTCAACGAGAGCGAGCGAGAGAGACACGAAAAATGAAGTACCAGACTCACCAGCTTGTGAATACCTGACAGCCATATCCAGTGGTCGAGGATCCACTCTCGGACCTTCATTTGCCACTACGACTACGCAAGAACCTCCATGGCAAGCCGCAAGTCGAAGGCTATGATTCGCACTACGTGCTGGTGAATTCGCGTGGCTATCCGGCGGCACTCCACGAGCAGCCAGCGGCCGACGAAATTGTGCTCTTCTCGCGCAGCCAGATCCTGCCGCGCTATCTCGTATACTACCGGCGCTGCGAGGCGTTTCGCATCCTCTGGGTCGACAGCTCACACCAGCGCAACCAAGATGTCGTGGCACATTTGCGCACACTGCTCGCCGAGCGCCACATCAAGCTCGTCGTCGCTGCACTGACCACGGCCTCGCAGCTTCGGCAGTGGCTCGCCAGCAATCGGCTCAAGGCACGACGACAGGCGCGCAAGAACAAGCTCCTGTTCGTCACCAACACCATTCGCCGCCAGGATGGCGGAACGCTCGCGGCGCATACCGTGTGCGAGTGGTTGCGCGCACAGTACAACTGGCGTGAGACGCCGATCGTCGTGCTGACACGCGGGCGCGACAACCTGCAACTATCGCGACAGTTTCGCGGCGTGCGCGTCACGTCGCAAATGACCGAGCTGGTGGCTATCGTGCTGCAAATGCTTGATAACCCCGGCGAACCGGACGACAGCGGCGACGAGCAGTTGCTCTAGCAGATGAGACAAACTGACGACGTGTGCGTGTGGTGTAATATGTACGATGCGCCGCGACCACACGAATAAAGTAACGAGAAGCGTGAATGGGGGAGGGAGGTCACGGCGCTACGGTGGCGGCATACGCAGCGTTACGGGCCACGCTTGGGCTCCTGAAAGAAGGGCAGCATGCCCTGCTGGCACGAGGCACAGTCGTCGGGACACGACAAGCATGACTCGTCGAGTTCCGGCTCGCACATGCCGTTGCCGCACGAGCAGTCCAGCGGGCAGTTGAAGGCGTCCTCCATGAGCGTGGTCTCGCAAATACCGTTGCCACAGCCTGGTACCAAAGAGTATTGGTGCACGGCAAGTACAACCAGAGAGCTAGCGTGCGGGGGAGAGAGACACGCGATACGTACAATCGTAGATGGTTCCAACTTGGCAGTCGGTGCGGCAGTTACTACTCGACAGTACAGGCGCCTCGTGCGTCAGTGGCCACTCAAGGTTCGTCCACACGACAGGAATCAGACGAAACGTACGCGCAGCTCTCGCCATATTGCGGCTCACACTGGCCATTGCCGCAGCAGCAGTCCTGTGGACAGTTGCTGCAATCCTCGCCGAGCTCGTTGGTGCAGAGGCCGTCACCACAGCACTCACCGGGCAGGTTGCAGTCGTTCTAGATGGAGCAGCGTGGCGTAAGCATCAAACGGCCGCGTACTTTGTAGAACCAAGCATGCATCTTGCTCGCGTCGTACCTCGCAGTTCTATCATGCGTACACCGGCCGAGGAGATTCACGCAACTAGGTGTCAGACGAAGCGCACAAGAGCTCCAGGCGCCCAGGCATGAGACGTACCTCGCAGTTCTCGCCGAACGCGATCTCACAGAAGCCGTTCTTGTTGCAGAAGCCTGCGACGCACATCAGTCAGTCCTTGAGGCTCGAGCCTCGCGTTCAGAGGCCGCGAGAGGGGGGCGTACTCAAGCTGTCGCCCTTGAGATTCGAGCCATCAATGTTCGTGGGATCTAGGTGGTGGTCGTCGGCCACCATCGGCATGTAGCCCGTTCCTGGCGTGCCGAGCTGGCCGGGTGTCGGCGGCATCGGAGGCACGGGGCCTTGCGGCGCTTGTGGCGCCCGAGGAGCCATCGGAGGCACCGGCGCTTGAGGAGGATGCGGATCACGCGGATGCCATTCAGCAACAGTGAGTCCCACGCACAGCAGCAGGAGCAGGAGAAGCGCTGCAGCCACCACCTGTGGCTTGGAGCGCGTCATGATGGAGCGGGGGAGGGGGAGAGAGCAACGAGAAGATGAGCGGTGGCTGAGGAAAGAAAGAGAGAGCCAGTAGAGCAACGAGGGCTTTGGCTGGAATGGGCAAAATGCGATAAATATAACAATATATATCTCTTGTACTGAACAATAAACATTGGCAAGAATAACACCGAATCAAACGATGTTGACGACTCCAAGCGCTACTGTCGGATCAAAACATCGAATCAACTCATCGAGAGACGGTCGACGAGAGGCATCACATGATACCGCTCTTCTCAACATCGCTGCTTGTCCTGATCCGAGTCGATCTGCCGATATCGCAACAATGTCATCATCGCCATAGTGAACCCTTCCTGTCGATCGAGTGGCACTGCCTGGATAATCCGGCACTGGATGACTGCCATTGACGATTTCGAATCCAAGAACTCCAAGCTCGAACACTGATTGTCGAGAGTAATCGAGCTCCACCGGGTGCTCCCTACGAACTCGCATCGCCGCGCCGAGAGCCGAATGGAGCTCTGGAGCAATGTGACATGCATTTCCCCACGATGGACCAAGAATCACTCCTGTGTCGCTCACTAAGAGCTTCGAACTCATTCGCTCGTTCAATCGACAGCTCGTTCCAAAGTCGATCAAAACACATCGAGTGATCTCGATCTCGTTCGTTGATGAGTTGATTCGAGTCTCGACCATGATGTTGTCGGGTTTGACGTCTCGATGAGCCAATCGATGACGATCAAGGTGTCGGAGACCTGATCCAACTTGAGAAATGATCGTCGCCACCATTCGATGAGGAACGATCGATGGCGGTGCGAACCTCGATGCCAACAATCGAGAGAGACTCATTTCGACGTGCTCCAACACGAAGAACTGAGTCTTTCGATTGGTTTGAGTGCCGTCTCGATGAGTCTTGATCGCGTTCTCCTGAGCAAACTCGGGAAGATGATCTCGAATGTTGTCGTGGATCTCGTCGACGAACTC
>ERZ778026.3726-NODE-3726-length-12909-cov-97.758130_pt1 | contig 12909 bp, 9 predicted proteins | sample MGYA00375756_ERZ778026 | MGnify/ENA primary metagenome ERZ778026 (study PRJEB29350, sample SAMN05389820) | bioreactor metagenome | isolation source: Ammonium sulfate bioreactor | place: South Africa: University of Cape Town | collected 2014-02-18 ... | reverse complement strand
CATGACTTTCAGTTTGATCGTCCCGAAGAAAATAACGATGACGATCTCGATTACGGTTATTTTGAACCCGATCCGGAAGTGCTCAAAGCATTTACCTCATCTTTTTGGACCGATCGAAATTGGTATTTTCAATTAACTGATACAAGCGGCGAATACGAATTCTCTATTCATTCAGCTAATCCAGAAAAAGCAAATATTCACTTGAAAATTAGTGAGTATGATGCCGATTCATGGTATGGGCTATATATTGAAAATGCAAAAGCAATTTATGAAGCTATTGAATTTACTCATTTGAGTATTGACTGTACTGATCTACTACCACATTTAATGATTCAAATATTGCGCTTATTACCCAAATTAACTTCATTGGAAGTTATATCTTTACCTTCGATTTATTCATATGATTTATGTTCATCTTTTGCTCAACCGGAACTCGAAATGCTATCATTTATTTTAATTAATAGTAAAGTCACTAGAGTTACAGTTCGTCGGACAAGTTCTATTGAATTTATACTAAAACTTTGCCCACGAATTCAATATTTAGAAATCGAATATTCTAGAGATCTCGACCTTGAAAAGATCATGGGGTGTATAGCAGTCTATAATCGAACACACAATTGTTATCTCAATTGTATTTGTTTGATGAATCCAAGGATGAATGACGTAATTATTCAAGATATGAAGCGCTTTATTAATTTCGAACGATTATTAGACTTCGAGAATGAACAATTCAATAATTATGTTATCCAAGAAAAAGATAACAAACTTCTCTTAACTTGGGAACTACCTTATTAATCGAACACAACATTCTGCAATGAAATTTTTTGTTAATCATGCATGTCACTGTGTCTACTGAAAGATATTTAAAATGCAAATAAAACAAACAGTAACTTAATCATCAGAGATGGGAATCGGTTCGGTTGAGATTTTAGAGAGCAAAACCGGTTTTTTTCTAGTTATTAAAAAATATAAAAATATACAGTATAATAGTGAATGAAAACGAAGATGTGATGGAAGTAGCAAAAAATGTATCAGTATTTAGCAGAGGCTTTCGTTTTCTCTTTGTTAATTTGATTTAAACACATCAATAGCTCATTAAATATAGACAAATAGAAAAAGTGTTAATTTTTTGTTAACCTTAACCGGAAACATAATTATTACAATTATCGAATTCGTTGGACCATAAACTGACTTAAGTGAAGTTATCAAAACTTTTTTTTATGATCATCATTTCTCAACTCATTACTAATCAACTAGAGTTTATCGTCGCTTGATTCTTGAAATTAAGTAAAACATTTTACTATATTTTAATTCACTATTTGAGAATGTTGTCAAGATAAAATGTCGCGCATAATATAAAAAAATATCAAATGTAGAGTAAAAACATTGATAGTTGAAGAAATTTGATAACCCAACTAGAAATGATAATGGAAAAAAGAAAAAAAATTTCATATATCGGTTCTCTGTTAATCATTGTATTCGATTTTGTTTATTTCTCCTATTATTTCAGTGATGCAATTCCATTTGAAGTTTCTTTTCTTTTCTTACTTGGCTTTTTCGTATCTTATACCCATTACGTTTGCATAAAGAGAGAAAACAAAAGATAGGATGAGTGACTCACTTTATTGGGTAAAACACGTTCTTTTTCTTTCTCGTCTATGATAGATGTTTGTAGATGGTAGAAGAATACCATGCGTTTTCTTCCTTTATCACACGAAATTTAAAAGCAAAAGACCTCGTACCATTTTTAGATTTAGTTTTTGTTGTGAGCTAATATGTTGTCGTCGAAACGGTCCAATGATTCTGATGACACTATTTCGAAAAAAATAAAGAGTAAGCCAATCACATTATATTATTATGCTTGTACGTGTGCTTTTTCTATAGAAGATAGATCGTGTTTGGAAAGTCTTTCTAATGACATTTTCTACGAGATTTTCGAATATTTCGATGGTTGTGATTTAATTCAAGCATTTTCCCAACTTAATCGGCGTTTAGAAAACCTTATTCAATATTCATCGTTACCATTAACTATCCAATTTACATCACAATCTGAATCAAAACTCGAAGAAAACTGTCGAAATGTTATCATACCGTACAAACATCGAATTCGTTCACTTCATTTATCTGGTTATGATATCGCTGAAAAATTTTTTCGAACATGTACTATCAATGATTCCTTCACCCGTTTAGAATCCACCATTCTTTCCGAAATTTCTCGAGAAAATACAATATCTGCACTTTTCTACTTGAAATCTTTGCCAAAACTTTCATCGTTAACTATCGAATTAGAAGATGATTATTATCCAGATGGCTCAATAATTGTTGAATTCATATTTCAACTTCCAACTCTCAAGTATCTGAGTATAACAACGAACCCATGGGAATTCGACATTGATATCCCAAGAACAATTAACTCCAAACCGAGTCCGATCGAACGAATGATACTTAACGTTTATTTTCGAGTTTCTGAGCTCATTACCATTGTTCAACATACGCCTAAACTGAAATATCTATCCTGCATACGTATCGACGACAGCGTTGACATAAATCTGAATGATCAGTCGCCACTTTTAACACAATTAACTCATCTTTCAATCAAAAATTTTCAAGCTGATTTTACTGAATTTGAATATTTAATGAAAAGAATTTCGTCTCAATTACAAATATTGTATTTGAAAGCATCAAACTTTCGATCATTTTTGTCGGAAAATCGATGGAGACAACTAATTAATAAGCATATGCCAGTTTTACGTGAATTTCACTTTGGTCGTCCCGAAGAAATTGACGATGAGGGTCACGATTACGATTATTTTGAACCCGATATCGAAGTGCTTAAAGCATTTACCTCATCTTTTTGGACCGATCGAAATTGGTATGTTCAATTAACTGATACCAATGAACAATATGAATTCTCTATTCATTCAGCTGATCCAGAAAAATCAAATATTCAGTTGAAAATTAGTGAGTATGATGCCAATTCATGGTATAACGGATATTTGGAAAAGGCAAAGCCAATTTATGAAGCTATTGAATTTACTCATTTGAGTATTGACTGTACTGATCTACCACCAAATTTAATGATTCAAATATTGCGCTTACTACCTAAATTAACTTCATTGGAAGTTATATCTTTGCCTCTGTTTTATTCATATGATCTATGTTCATCTTTTGTAGGATCCGAACTCGAAATGCTATCATTTATTTTAATTAATAGCAAAATCACCAGAGTTACAGCTCGTCAGACTACTTCTATTGAATTTATACTAGAACTTTGTCCTCGAATTCAATATTTAGAAATCGAATATACTCGAGATCTAGACCTTGAAAAGATCATCGGCTCCATAGCAGTCAATAATCGAACACACAGTTGTTATCTCAATTGTATTTGTTTAATGAATCCAACAATGAATGATGTAATTATTCAAGATTTGCAACGTTGTATCAATTTCGAACGATTATCGGACTTGAACAATGAAGGATTCAATAATTATATTATCAGAGAAAAAGATAGAAAAATCTTCTTAACTTGGGAATTACATTAATAATCGAACACAACATTGTGTTCTCAAATATTTTGTTAATCGCTGATGAACATTGTCCTACTGACATATATTTAAAATACAAAAGCTACTAACGGATGTACCATAAAGAATGACCATTTCATAGCTTTCATATATTTCACTTATCGTGCATGTTAGACAGCTCTTTTTTTAAAGAAATTCGCCTCTTCAAGATCTACAAGGATATATCTATAGTTTGTTCGAAATAATTTCCGTTGCTGTTTGACAAGCATTACAACTACTTTGTCCAATTAGGACAACTTTCAAAACACCGAAAAGAAGAGTCTTCAACGAAAAAAGCTTTAAAGTTTAAATAGTTAACTCTGAGTTCACGGATCATTCAACATTCGTGCAAAATGAAGAACGCGATGAATTTTATCAATTTTTCGTATTCATCAGGTTTCTCATGCAGTATCATGACAAGAGCAGTGATAAAAATAAAACATAGTGTCCGTCAGAAACGAAGATTTCCAGGAAAACAATGATGTGCTCGAGAGCACGCTTCAAGGAATTGTTACCAATGATTATTTTGCGTACGAAGACGATTGATCATCAACAGTACATCACTCTACGAAGAGATATTCAAAATACAAAAACTACTTCATTGTATTTGTCCACAATTGAAAATAACGAACAATAACTTAGTCATTGTATTCAATTTTGTTTATCTCCTATTTTTTGACTGATTCAATTTCATTTCGAGCTTTTTCTTCTTTTTTCTGTTGGTTTTTTCATTTACAAGAACGAGAAAAGAAAACATAGGAAGAATGAATCATTTTTTTTATTGGGTAAAACACGTTCTCCTTCTTTCTCGTCTACGATTGATGTTTGCATATGTTAGAAGAATACATTGTGGGTTTTTTCCGTTTATGAAACGAAATTTAAAGCAAAATAACTTTCATAATTTTTTAGATTTAGTTTTTCTCGTGAGTCCAAATGTTGCCGTCGAAACGATCCAATGATTCTGATGACACTACTTCGAAAAAAATAAAGAGTAAGCCAATAACATTATATTATTATACTTGTACATGTGTCTTTTTCTTATAGAAGATATATCACGTTTGGAATGCCTTTCTAATGAACTTTTCTATGAGATTTTCGAATATCTCGATGGTTGTGATTTAATTCAATCATTTTCCCAACTTAATCGGCGTTTAGAAAACCTTATTCAATATTCATCATTACCATTAGCCGTCACATTTACATCGAAATCGCGAACAAAACTCGAAGAAAACTGTCGAAATGTTATCGTACCGTACAAGCATCGAATTCGTTCCCTTCATTTATACGATTATAGTGTCATTCGAAATTTTTTTCGAACATGTACTATCAATGATTCATTTACATGTTTAGAATCCATCGTTATTTCCGACATTTCTCTTGAAAATACAATAGCTGCACTTTTCTTTTTCAAATCGTTACCCCGACTTTCATCATTAACTATTAAACTCTACGATGGATATGGAGAGGATGGATCTAATATCTTTAAATTCGCGTTGAGTTTACCCACTCTCAAGTATCTAAATATATCAATTTCGTTAGACGAGTCCTATATCGAAATTCCGATGACAATCAATTCCAAGCCAAGTTCTATCGAACGAATGATACTGAATGGTAATTTGAAAATATCAGATTTGATTGCAATTATTCAACATGCACCAAAATTAAAACACATTTCTTGCGATGAACTAGTGACCAATGATGATGAAAGCACTCAAGATGAATCACCGGTTTTGAAAGAACTAACTTACTTGTCAATCAAACGTTTTGAAGCAGATTTTGATGAATTTGAATATTTAATGAAAAGAATTTCGTCTCAATTACAAATATTGCATTTGAAAGTATTACCATTTCGATCATTTCTGTTCGAAAATCGATGGAGACAATTAATCAATAAGCATATGCCAGTTTTACATAAATTTCACTTTGATTGTTTTACAGGCGAATATGATTTCGATTACGATTATGGTCACCCTGTTCCCGAAGTGTTCAAAGCATTTACCTCATCTTTTTGGACTGATCGAAATTGGTATGTTCAAGTAACTGATACCAATGAACAATATGAATTCTCTATTCATTCAGCTGATCCAGAAAAATCAAATATTCAGTTGAAAATTAGTGAGTATGATGCCAATTCATGGTATAACGGATATTTGGAAAAGGCAAAGCCAATTTATGAAGCTATTGAATTTACTCATTTGAGTATTGATTGTACTGATCTGCTACCAAATTTAATGATTGAAATACTTCATCTATTGCCTCAATTAACTTCATTGGAAGTCATATCTTTACCTCTGATTTATTCAGATGATTTATGTTTATCTTTTGCTGAATCGGAAATGTTGTTCTCCATCGGAGTCCATAGCAAAATAACCAAAATGAAAATCTGTCAGACAAAAACGATCGATTTTCTAATGAACTTTTGTCCTCGAATTCAATATTTAGAAATCGAATATTCGCAAGATATCGATCTTGAAAAGATCGTGGGCTGTATAGCAGTCAATAATCGAACACACATTTGTTATCTTGATCATCTATGTCTCGATAAAGTGACGGACACTAAAAAAACCAGTGAAACTTTAGAACGTTGTATAGATTTTGAACGACTCCTCGATTCAAGTAAAACATCATTCAATGAATATATTTTAGAAGAAAAAAATAAACAAATTCTTTTAACATGGCAATTACTGCGATGAAATCCACGTTTTGTAAATTATTCTTGGTTAGTTTTTTTCTTCTTTCGAATAAAAGACAAATGTGCACATATGATTTCACAAACATTAACTTGTCAACTAGGTAATTTACCTCATTAATCTTATTTCAACAAAACTGTTCGCGAGCTAACCTGTACAAACAAAGAGAGAAAAGAAAAAAAAACCGTTGTGGTTTAGTCGATTGGTTTCAGTGGGTGTGGTAAACGATGATAATAATCTTTGCACTCACACAAACTTTTGTCTTCATTTCAAAAAAAAAAGAAGAAGAAGAGTAATTTTATATCGGATATGACCTCCGAGTTTATTTCAAAAGGATAAAAAATAGGGTTTTTTTTTCAAAAGGAACATTCGTCTAAGATGAACGGACAGTTTTAAAATCAGCTAGGTAGATTCATGCGACAGAAAAACATCCAGAACATCGAAGATTAAAATGCACCCGGATAATAGACCATTTGCGGGTAGAAGATTGGTCGAGAAACCAATGGAGCTTGGCCCATTGAGCAACTTGGACAACCAGATGTTGGCATAGTCAAAGGTGAGTAGTAAGCCGATTGGAAGACCTTCAAAAAAGAAATATGATCGATTTTGATGTTTTTTTCTTCAGTTTTCATGTAAACTTACCATGGTGAGCGAAGACGAAATAAACTTTCGAAGGTTCTAAACAAGAAGGATGGGATAGCGGGAATACGAATGTGATTTTTGTGTTGAATTCGATCGGTTTTTATACCATGAAAACGGGCTGAATCATATTATTTTCGAAATTGCATCGTTGACAGTGATAAATGATCAAAATATGAATGTTTTGATGAAAACCATACGCGCAATGGATGATTGCCCACAATGAAAAGACAATAGTTCGTGTGGTTAAAACCATGATTTACATCGACGAAAGAGAGAGAGAGAGAGAGAGAAAGATAGATACCGGATACATTTTAGAGGTTAAACATCAAGGGCAAATATATCAGTAGTTGCACTTTTCGTCTGATCAATAATTCGAGACGAAATAGGCAGAGTATGGCGAATGATTTTATCATATTGCACTAATTAAACGAAACGTTCGAATGAAATATTATGAATGATCCAAAAGATAGAGAAAAAAGAATTCTTTTTTTTTTCATGTGTGTATAATTCAAGTATCAACACGACGGCAACACTTAGTTACTCTCAATCGTTCGTTTTTCTGTTTTTTTTTCTTCAAACAATTTTTCTGAATGATGAAAAAAGGCGTGTAGTTTATTAATTCAATCAATTCATGAAAAAGTATGACTACTAAATCAACAACGACAGTAAAACGAGCAGGAAAGGTCGTACCAACGGGATCATCGAACACTTATCGAGACGAGAAATTAGCTGCTGGTATCCGTGCATCGGAATCAAACAATTATCTCGAAGCTGTAAAACAATTTTCTTTAATCAAACCTGACACGACAACATCGTTATATCTCGGTGGTTGTGCACGATTGGAACTTAAATACGATGTTCAAGCCGAAGAAGCTATTGTAGATTTTAGTAAATGTATTCAATTATCGTCACAAGATGATGAATTACCATTCAGCGTAGAAGTTTGGTATAAACGTGCATTAGCTTATCATCAACTTCGAAAATACGATGAAGCCATTCAAGATTATTCGGAATTCATTCGTCGATGTCGATCGACTGGTCAACAAGTTGAATACGAACCTCACCAAGGTTTAATCGGTCGTAGTGCAACATATCAAGCTTTGAATGAATTAGATAATGCATTAGCTGATGCCAATGAAGCTATTAAATTAACTCATCACAACGATCCGTATTATCTTTTATGTCGAGCAAGTATCTATGCATCAAGAGACGAATATAAACAAGCCGTCGATGATATCAATGCAGCCACGCAATTGGGTTGTGAGAACGATGTCGAAGCAACTTTTCAACGAGCAAATGTCTATGTTGAATTAGAAAAACATACGAACGCTTTAAAAGATTACAACAAAGCGTTGAAAATCAGTTCGAAACCGAACGAACAATCAGAAATCTGCACTCGTGCCGGTATTTGTTCGTATACAATCAATGATAAACCACGAGCACAACAATGGTTCGAACGTGCATTAACTCTCAATCCATGTAATGCTCAAGCCTATTATCATTTAGGTGTTATTCAACGAGAAAAAGGTCAATATAAAGATGCATTGAAAAGTCTCAATCTTGCACATGATTATTCGCCGAAACACGGTGATATTTTAATCGAACGTGCACTTGTTCATCAACATCTCGGCGATGTACGAGCTGCTAAACAAGATCAAAAACAAGCTAAACATTTGAATTCATCAACATCAACTGTAGTAACAATGCTAATTGAACGAATAAAACAAATTCGACATGACAAAAATCGAACTGGTAATGCGACTAAAACACATTATGAATTAGCTTTGGCTTATGATGGTTTAATAAATCAAAAGAAAGATCGAAATACTAAACTTGAATATTACAAAACTGCCGTTCTCGAATATCGAGCAACGATTCAAGCCGATAAGCAGACAGTCTATCCTCAAGCATACGCACTCTTAGCTCTTTGTCAACAAAAATTACACAATTTCATTGAATCTCATGAAGTTCATTTAGAATTCTATAAAATTCTTTCGAAACATAAAGCAGCCGTTTATTATTGGAAAAGTTATCTCGTCGAAATCGAAGAACAAATGCGTGCGGGTCAACTCGAACCACATCTCAATCAAACATCAGTTAGTCAATTGATTCACATGGAATTAAATCGACGAAAGTATCTCGTCGATCTCGAAACATTAACCAATGATCAACAAGATCTCGATAAAAATCAATTGAATTTCTACGAACGAATGCGTATCGATTTAACCGATCTTCTAACAGCTATTTCGATATTAAATCTCGAAAGTGAAATGATCATTATTAACAATGCTGAAGACGCAACGAACAAGTAAAATACACGCACACGATTGTTGGTCACATGTTTTCTTTTTTTCTATTATAGAGTTGCAAGAATTCTTGAATTGATCTGTTCGGAAGAGAAATCTTATTCAACTGTCGAATCAACATTAAACCGTGACGGAGAAACGAATACTAAGTTTTTGAAAAAAACCAATTGGCCTTCGATTAAAAACAAACTACATTCGCTTGGCAATGTGGGCGATCTAATCGATCAATTAGATGTTGCACAGCTCGTTGCTCGACATATTTGTACACGTTATTATTCCCAATTTCTCTGTTTAAAAGCTTCATCATCAGTTGATGAAGTCGATATTGTCGAAACGAAATCATCGTCAATGAATTGCTGTAGTAAAAATAGTGCATGGTTATTTCCACAAAATGATAAGTTTACCAATGAAAACCAAATTACCGAGAATCTTTCGATATTTGCTCTTGCTTATATAATTTATGCAATCAATAATCAACTTATTCATTATTCATCAACATCAGATGAGAAATCAACTCAACGAGATGCATTAGCAACACTGTTTGTTTTAACAATTTGCCAAGCTCATTTCGTTTCAAACACAAATCCTCGTTTGCCAGTCGATCGAACTCGACTTGCTAAACTCTTGAATAACACCGAGCCGACGAATGACTGGCAGTTGTATTGGTTCTTTCGAGCGCCTGGTATTTATCATCGATCGGATACAGATAGTAGAAAGATTTTTTATTACAAATCCGACCCATTGATGAAAGCAGATGTTTACGGTTACCGACTTGGAACACGTGAAGAAGTTCAGGAATTGAAAAAGAATAAATAAAAGACGTTTTTTTTCGCGTTCGAATGTTGGTTTCTTCCAACAAACATATAATATGACTCATACGAAAGAACGAAACGAAACACCGTAGCGCTATTAAACACTCAATGTGTCGGTTTCTTTTTTTGTCATTAAATTAAGCTAAAAGGGAAAGTCAAAAAAATGAAACGGAAGTACGAACAACCTATAATAGTATTTAAAAGTAAGAATTCAAATTTATCTATCGGCGAGTGAGTTGAGCTAAAAAATCATTTGGATTTTTTCAAGTAACAGACGAATTTTCTATTTTTGAATGTAGGAAAAATCCAACTTGTCTCGAAGATCTTCAGAATGAGTTATTTTATGAAATCTTCGAATATCTCGATGGTTTTTGTTTGCATAATACATTTTCAAAATTAAACAAACGTTTTCAAGATTTAATGAAAATGTCAAATCTTCGTTTGCATTTCGATTTCCCATCATCGAATATTGACAAACAATATAAACAGTTTCTTCTCGAAAATATGCGCCAAATTCGATCGTTTTCCATTGTCAATATTTGGATGAGTCAATCCATCTATCCAATACTTAATCTATTCAATCAATCTTTCGAACGATTAGAATCTATTCGTCTGACGACGACTTCACTCAATCATCACGATTTGACAAGTGTCTATCAAATCATTTTCAATGTACCTTCGATAAAATCGAGTAAAATTTCATTCGAATTCAATGTTACTCATGTCTATCGATCGAATACTCGCTATCCAGAAACACGAATTCAGCATTTAAATATGGATCATTTGATTGATTTGCATGATCTCAAGCTAATCTGTGCTTCAACAAAGCAATTATATCGGTTAGATTGCAGAAGTCTCATTGATCCGATCGATGATGGTATGTTTACATTTCCAACAAACAATCTGTCGAGTCTAACGCATCTGTCAATCGAGAATTGCGAAATTTCATTTGAAAATTTCAAAAATTTTATACAAATTATTTCGCCATTATCATTGAAGTGCCTCTGTCTTTCGTTATGTTCTGATATTAACTATCTCAATGCTTATCAATGGGAGAAATTAATCGTAGATTACCTTCCAAATTTGCAAATATTTCATTTAACGTACGAAGAATATTATGACGAACAATTCGAATTGAATCGAAATCATATTTTTGCACATAAATTTACTTCATCGTTCTGGACACGACGGCAATGGTTTCTTGATATAACTTTGAGAGTAATCGATTCGTCGGTAACACAAATCAACTATACAATTCGATCGTACAAACAAACTCTCACTAAAAACATGCCTGTTAGCCTGACTATCGATGATCCATGTTGTCTCGATTGGAATGAGAATACAATTGGCGCTATTCAACTCGTATCAGATTATGTACCGATTACATATTTGAATCTTGATTGTGTGGATATCGGTGCCGAACATATCATTCGATTTCTACGATCATTATCGCATCTTGATTCGATAAAAATCTTTTCTTTTCGTACGCCAATGCAAGTCTTAGACAATTTCGATTCGATAGCTCGAAGCAATCATATAACGAAAGTTCATATTGAACGAATCAATCGACTTGAACAAGTGAAATTTATCTTCGATCTTTGTTTATATTTACAATATTTGGAAGTTGAATGTACAAGTCAGATTGATATTCTATCTGTTCTACATATTGTTTCAATACAAATAATCAATCGAACTTTATCAACATTATGTATTAAAAGTGAACAAATCAATGAAAAATCAATTGAAGCGATACCACAGAGTATTGAAAATGAACGATTGTTTGAGACATATGAAATTCAATTTCGAGATAAGAAGATGTTTATTTATTTTCTGTGAATTTCGACATCAAACAGCTGTCTCTATGGTGATAGCTGGTGCATTGACATAAGTAAATCGTTGGATAATCGGTTTACGTTTTTTTAATTGTTTTTCTTTTTGAATACGTTTTCGTTCTTCATCAACTGGATCAATACCAAAACCATATTTTAACACATCCATAATCACAATAAACATACCTGTACTAACTAAAACAATAATTACAATATATGCACATGATTGAGATATGGTTTTAAAGATTTTTAACTTCGTTGTCGTATGCTCGCAATGACGACCATAGTAATAATTGTCACCCAAACATTCACATGTATAATTCATAAACGACGGTCGACAAATACCATTGTTTTCACATTGAACTGTCGAACAATAGTTTATCATTGTTTCACAATAGAAACCTTCCCATCCCATTGTACAGTTACAAATAAAATTGGAACTTTTATCAGAGCTCTTGTAACAAGTTCCTTAAAAAAAGAAGAAATGCATGTGAAGACAGGAAAAGAAAAGAAAAACAAACCATTATTCCAACAAGGTTTCGAGTCACATACACTATAAGTAAAATTCGACGATTGTAAACAGGAGTATCCATGTTTTTCAGTATGATTATCATTGCAAACATAACCATTTTTACATGGATTCATCATTTTACAAGATGATTTCAAATCATTGCAAGGTATTCCTGAAGGTGTTGTTGTCGTGCAATCTGGTGTAAAAACATTTGATTTACATGAGTTCGTATTTAGCCGAAACTTTTGTAATCGAGAGTTTCCCCAATCCATCACAAAGATATTACCATGAGTATCAAAACTGAAAGCTGTTGGAAAAGATAACAGATTGTTACATCCGATTATGTACGTAAAACTATTATACCATACACGTAAAAGACGATGTTCTCGACATTCTAAAATAAACATATCTTCATCGGAATTTACGAGTATTGCAATAGGGTGGCTAATTTGAATGTGTCGGTTTGAACCGTTTCCTAAAATTGTTTGCCCAGTCAAATTCCCCGGTTGAAAGACTTGTATCCGATCATTGTAACGATCCGTGACGTATAATTTAA
>ERZ778026.3719-NODE-3719-length-12942-cov-5.337705_pt1 | contig 12942 bp, 6 predicted proteins | sample MGYA00375756_ERZ778026 | MGnify/ENA primary metagenome ERZ778026 (study PRJEB29350, sample SAMN05389820) | bioreactor metagenome | isolation source: Ammonium sulfate bioreactor | place: South Africa: University of Cape Town | collected 2014-02-18 ... | reverse complement strand
GCCGGTAGATTTCACCATCCAGGAAAACTCCGATGGCAGCAAAACGGTCTGGCTAAGTGAGATTGAGCCCCTCAACTTTATGAAGGGTATGGTTGGCCTGACCCTTTACCCCGGCAAATCTTACCTGGAAGCCAGGGTGCAGCTTTACAACAGGACCGCTCTCCCCCAGACCTTCCTGTGGTGGGCTAACCTGGCGGTCCACGCCAACGATTCTTACCAGTCTATTTTCCCGCCCGATGTTCATTATGTGGCGGACCATGCCAAAAGAGCAATGTCTACTTTCCCTATCGCCACCGGAAAATACTACGATATAGACTACGCGCCCGGCACCGACATAACCTGGTACAAAAATATCCCGGTCCCAAGTTCGTACATGATTGCCAAATCTGACTATGATTTTATGGGCGGCTACGACCATGCCAAAGCTGCCGGAACCCTCCACGTCGCTAACCATCACGTTGCGCCGGGGAAAAAGCAGTGGACCTGGGGAGCCGGGGAGTTCGGCCAGCGCTGGGGTGATAACCTGACCGATGAAGATGGCCCCTATATTGAACTCATGAGCGGGGTTTTTACCGACAACCAGCCCGATTTCTCCTGGTTACAACCTTACGAGACTCGGACTTTTTCGCAATACTGGTATCCTATCCGGGAAATGGGCTACGTAAGGCAGGCCAATCTTGAAGCGGCTCTAAACCTCGAAAAACAGGGACTGGTTGTAACCTTGCGGGCCAACACCACATCTTCCCGCCCGGTGGCTAAATTGAGCCTTTTTACCGCCGACCACCTTTTAAGAGAGTGGAATGCCGACATTGCCCCCGACCGGCCCTTCCAGGCCGATTTTATTTTGCCAGGCGAGTTCGCGCAATCTGACTTGACCGCCGAATTGCAAGACAAATCCGGCCAGAGCCTTGTTAAGTATACCTTGCCTGCCGCCTCACCGGTTTCCCAGGACCCACCCGAACCGGCCCAACCGGCTCCTTTGCCCGGCGAAATAACTTCGACCGAAACGCTCTACCTGACCGGGCTGCACCTCGAACAATACCGCCATGCCACTTTTAACCCGGCGGACTATTACCTGGAAGCTCTGCGACGTGACCCTTCTGACGCCCGCAACAATAATGCTCTCGGTCTCTTACTTTTCAGGCAGGGTTACTTTGCCCAGGCAGCCGGGCATTTCAAGCAAGCCGTGGAGACCCTGACTCAGAAAAATCCAAACCCTTATGACGGGGAGCCTTTTTACAACCTGGGGTTGGCCCTGCGTTCCCTGGAAGATTTCGAGGGAGCTTACAAGGCTTTTTACAAGGCCACATGGAACTATGCCTGGCAGGGGGCGGCTTTTTACGCGCTGGCCCAGCTTGAAAGCAGCCGTGGTAATTTTGAGGAAGCCTTAAGGTTGCTTGCCAAAGCCCAGGCGGCTAATCCGCTAAATACCAAGGCCCGCAATTTACAGGCGGCTCTGTTAAGGAAGCTTGGGCAACCTGGGAATGCCGCCGAAATTGTCAGGCAGACCCTGGATCTCGACATTCTGGATAGCTGGGCTCCCTTTGAGCTCCACCTGGCCTTAAATGGTTTGGAAGCCACCAAGCAATCCCTTGCCGTTCAGTTCACCGAGGCAACGAACCGGTTGGCCAGTAGCCTGACCAACTATCTCAGCCTTGCTATTGACTATGCCGAAGCCGGGTTTTTCAATGATGCTATCGAAGTTTTGAAAACGTATCCAACTGGGCCGGGGCTACCAGACCCCCAGGTTTATTATTTCCTGGCTTACTATCTCGATAAAACCGGGCAGGTCGAACAGTCCCTTGATTTCTACCGGCAAGCCGCCACTCTGGTACCCGATTATTGTTTTCCAAACCGGTTGGAAGCGATTGCGGTTTTACAAAGCGCCATCTCTAAAAACCCAACAGATAGCTTCGCTCCCTACTACCTGGGCAACCTGTTTTACGATAAAAAACGCTATGAGGAAGCAATACAGGCCTGGGAGGAAGCCCGTCGCCGTGGGGCCGGGTTTTCCACCGTCAGCCGCAACCTTGGCCTTGCTTATTACAATAACCGGAATGACGCAGACCGGGCCCATGCCGCTTACCTGGCAGCCTGCCGGGAAAACCCCAACGATGCCAGGCTCCTTTATGAATTGGACCAGCTCGAAAAACGCCTTAACTTTGCCCCCAAAGGCCGTTTGAAACGCCTGGAGCAAAACCTGGCCCTGGTGGAGTGGCGTGACGACCTTTACCTTGAACTTGTCACGCTTTATAACGACCTGGACCAACCGGAAAAAGCCCTCGATTTAATCAATAAACGCCATTTCCATCCCTGGGAAGGTGGCGAAGGGAAAGTCCCCGCCCAGTTTGTCCAGGCCCACCTTTTGACCGGGCGCAAGCTGTTGGACCAGGGGCAGAATAGAGAAGCCCTGGTTCATTACGAGGCCGCTTTGCATTTCCCGGCCAATCTTGGCGAAGGGTATCACCAGGTTTTCACCGGCCAGGCCATGCAATATTTTTACGCGGGCCTGGCCAGCCAGGAGTTGCCAGATGAATCCCAGGCCCGATACTTCTGGGAACAGGCCGTAAACGATGTCAAACTTATCAAAAGCAATGACTTCTACCGGGGATTAGCCGCCCTCAAACTGGGACAAAATACCCTGGCAGGAGAAATTTTCGCAGGACTGGCGGCGGCGGGAGACCACCAATTGCGACACCCGGCTAAAATTGATTATTTTGCCACCTCGCTACCCACATTTTTAATCTTCAAGGATGACCTGAGTAAGTTGAGCCTGATTGAAGCTTATTACTGGCGGGGATTAGGTTTTCTTGGGCAAGGCCAGCCCGCCGCGGCCCGCACGGAGTTTGAAAAAGTGCTGGAACTCGATGTAAATCACCAGGGGGCCAAAAATGGCCTGGTAGAATTAGCTTTAGCCAGGAAACCTTAAAGGGGGGTTACTTAACCCGGGGGAATTTTTTAGATTGGTGTAACTGAGTAATTAAATCATCGGTGGCTCGGATAGCCTGCTCCACGGTAAGCCTCATTCCTTCCTGCCAGGACTGTTCAAAGTCGGTCCTGGCAGTTTGGACCTCAACCATTACCAGGAGTTTTTCCTTTTGTTTGCGGTCAAAGGGCAAAAGCTGGGTTTGAATTGATTGGAGCATTGCATCAGCGGCTCCCAGTATCAGCCCTGCCCCCGACCAATCCCCTTTTCCCCCGGCTATGACTGCCAATCCAACCAGCGAGGCGGCAACTCCCTGGCGGTCACCCACTTCGAAATTTAGATTCATACTTTCGGAATAAAACGAGATAGCCTGTGTCCAATCGCCTAAGCGGTGGGCCTCATAACCCAGGCGGCGAAGGGGGTAAGGCAACACACTGGTATTGCCAAGGTGTTTCAACGTTTCAGCGCTCTCCGCAAAGATAGTTTTGGCTCTTTCGTGATTTCCCAGTTCAATCATTGAATCTCCCAGGAACATTAAAGCCAGGCCGATGTCGTTCCCCTTTTGCAGCCTTCGCCAGATAGTCAGGCTTTCTTCTAAAAACCCGGTGGCTGTGGCATAGTCACCCTGGGCATTGGTGACCGCTCCCAGATAGCAGAGTGCGAAGGCAGCGCCTGGCTGGTCATCGAGAACCCGGCTATAAGCAAGCGCTTCTTCGAGCAATTTTCGGGCTTCGGTTTCTTCACCCCGGACCCATTGGAGATACCCGGCGGCATTGAGGGCCCGGATGCGGGCGGTGCTGGGGCCAAATACTTCCGGTCGGGCCAGGGTTCGCAACAATTGTTCCGAACCCTCGGTATGATAACCGCGTACAAACCAGAAATAGCGTAAAGCCCCGCCCATTCGAAGGACTGTCCCGAGTTCGCCCTGGTGTTCCAACCAGGCCAGGGCCGCCCTGATGTTATCATATTCGCGTTCGATATGGTCCAGCCAGGTAACCTGGTCCCGGCTGTAATATTTTGTTTCAGCTTCTTCGGCCAAGGCCATGTAGAAAGCGCTGTGTCTGGTCGCCACCTGGGAGGCTTCACCATTCCCGGCAACCAGCGCTTCGGCAGCAAACTGGCGCAAGGCTTCGTGGATTGTATACCAGCCCGTCGTACCAGTGACTTCGCTTCGTTGGAGCAGGGATTTTCGTTGTAAATTATTGAGAGTTCGATAAGAGGCCCCGGCGACCACCTGGGCTGCTTCCGCCGTAAAACCTCCCCGGAAGACTGAAAGCTGCTTGAAAGCCTGGCGCTCACTCTCATTTAGAAGTTGCCATGACCAATCGAATACGGCTCGTAAACTGCGGTGACGGTGGGGTGCGTCCCGCCATTCCGCCGTCAGAAAGTCGGCACTGCGTTCGACTTCCGCCGCAATCACTCCGACCGTAAGAGTTTCAGTCCAGGCAGCCGCTAACTCTAACCCCAGGGGCATTCCCTGGACCAACTGGCAGATTTTTAGTAGGTCTGCCAAATTGGATTCGTCCAACCTGAATCCGGGTTGGACCCGCTTCGCACTCTGAACGAACAACCGAACCGCTTCCATACTGGCAGCCTCAGCCAGCCCGACGTCCGTTTGAAAGTTCAAGCCCTGCAAGAGGTAGAAATGCTCGCCTCGAACGTTTAGTCGTTCCCGCGAGGTGGTGATAATGTTTACGAGTGGGGCTGCTTCCAGAATATCAACCACAATATCCACACCATCTATCAGGTGTTCGAAATTATCCAGGATTAGTAAGAGTTGTTTATCACGAAGGTTGTGTAGTAAAGCCTGGCGGGGGTCACCTCCCAGGACACTTATGCCGAGGGTAGTAGCGATAGTAGGGGCGATGGTGGAAGTATTTGCCAGGGGTGCGAGCGACACAAAAAATACTCCATCAGGAAAGGCTGACAGGCGGGTCCGGCCCAGCATCAAAGCTAAGCGGGTCTTGCCCATTCCGCCCGTACCCACCAGGGTTAACAACCGCGCGGCGCTCATTTTTTCCAGGGCCGCGAGTTCGGCATCTCGACCGACAAAGGGGGTCAGGGAAGCGGGTAGATTGTTCCTGAGAAGCTTAACCGGGGCGGCAACTGAAAAAGAACCATTCCGAATTTGATTATACAAGGCCGTAGTTTCGGCATTGGGCTCTATTCCCAATTCGGTTGCCAGGAGGTTCCGGCAAGTTTCGTACTGTTTTAAGGCCCCACCCCGGTCCCCGGTCAAAGCCAGGGCACGCATCAAATCGGCGTGAGCATCTTCCTGCAAAGGGTCGAGGGTCAGGTGGCGGACCGCGTAATTCCGCATTTTTAAAAAATCACCCGCTAATTCGTAGGAGTGAGTAAGCCGGCGAAAAACCTGGAGGGCCTGGCGGTACAGGGTTTCCCGCTTAAAATGCAACCATTCCTCGAAAGGTTCACTCCCTTCCAGGAACAGCCCTTGCAGGAATTCCCCCCGGTAAAGGGCGGCAGCAGTCTCCAGGCGCTCTAAACAAGCCGGACAATTAAGGCTAGCCGGGTCGTGCGTAAGGGCATGGGAGGCACATTGGGCCTGTAAATCTTCAAAATAGGCCAGGTCGGTAGTAACGCCCTCCCGGTTTAATTCAAGGGTTTGGGGTGTTATAGACAGGAAAGTGGTTACATCGGAAGGATTCGGGAAAGCTTTGCGTAACCGGACTAGCGTCTGGCGCAAATTGGTATAAGCGGCGGCCCTGGATTGGTCCGGCCAAAGTAGAGCCGCGAGTAGCTCACGGGGTTGGGGCCGGTCTGATTCAACCGCCAGGTAGGCGAGCAAAGCCCTGGTGGAGTTGGTCGCAAAAGTAACCGGTCTACCTGCCCAGGTCGCTTCAACTGACCCTAAAAGTAACAACGAGAGTTGCATAAAAGTTTCCAATTTTAAAAAATTTGTCCCAAATCCGAAAATTAGGACTGATTTTATTTTGAATATATTCTAAAAAATTAAACTAAAAAACTACACCAGGTCCTGGGCTATGGCTAAAATTATCACAGGCAGACTGAAAGACAAATCTAGGAATCCTGATAACAAACCCTTAAATCAACGGCCAGGAAACAAATCAACCCTCCCAGGTTTGTTCCGGCCAATTTTTATATAAATAAGGTTTTTACAATGAGCAATACTTTATAAAAGTATACAACCCACCCTGGCTTTTGTCACGTTTTTGTCACGCCCTACCTGCTACAATCAGGTTAAGGGTTTACAGAGAAAATGTGGGTTTGTCTGGTTCAAGTGAAGTTTCACAGAAGATAAGTAGCCTGATGGGGAGGTTTAGGGGTAAATGAACGATAATTGTTTGTCTACCGAACAACCAACTTTTGATTACGAGGTGGGCTATATTATTGCTTACGACGATGGACGACGGGATAGGTTTGGACAATTTCCTTTAGCCGAGCCTGAACCGGAACAAATCGCAATCATTCAAAAATTAGTAGAGCTAGAACCAACCATTACTGAAGCAAGCTATATTTACAGTAATATCAGGCTCCAACAGCAATATTACGTGAATTCAAGGACTATTGAATTTAAGAAGGATGATATAAAAACTCTCCTGCGTCGCTTAGCCCGGCCCGGAATAATTCATATCAGCAAATACAACAGTTAAATAGGAAACACAGAAAATTAACTTAACCTGTCATTTCAAAATTTTGCCAAAAACTAAAGGTCTATAAAATGCCAACTCCCCGATTTGCTCTCCCTGTTAAACAGGGTCCTAAGAGTTTGTCTCAAGCTGTTTACCATAAAGAAGAACTTAATAATGCCGAGAATAATCAAGAAGATTTAGGCCGGGATAATAATTTAACTCAGTCCCAATCCAATATTTTGAACATGCAGCGGACCATTGGCAACCGGGCCGTTATGCGGATCCTCAGGCAGAGCCAGCCAGTTAATAACCCTTCTACCGCCAGGGTCATCCAGCGCAAAATGAGTTGGAAGCTTAGTGATTTAATTAATCTCCAATCCAATACTGCAAAGGCTAAAAATACTTCCTTAAGGTTGGTCAGTAAAATCACAGGTGATAAATCCGAAACCGATTCCACTTTAACCCAGCTAATTGATGCTTATAAAAGCTACATTTTTGACGACCCCAAGGACGACCTCTGGCATCTTGGAAAAATGAACAGCCTTTGCAATAAATGGTTTGAAAATTCTGGCAGAAATGGTAAAAAGGCTCTGGAAATTGACGCCTTCCACCAGGACCTTAAAAAGGAAATGAATATTAAGCTGCAACCTTTTATAAGTAAAACCGGGTTGCCTTTGTCTTATCTCCAGGAACTGGCAGCCAAATATTCGGACCTGACCTCAAATCCTTTTATTTTATTGGTTGATGTAGATAAATACCTGGAAGATGGTAATGTTGGAAAGGCTGACATTGCCCTTCAAAAATTAAAAGACATCCTGGGAGGTGCTTATGCGGTGGTAAAAGGACAATTGGTCCGGGCCCACATCGGCACAATTAACCCGCAAATGTCTCAAATGATGAACAACGAAGGTTATTTCCAGGACGAAACCAGCGACCTTTCCAAAAAAGGCGCCAAAGCTTTTACGACCAAAAATGATGGAAGTTTATATAATTCCTATAAACAGGGGGTGAAAGGTAAGAAAGAAGAAAAGTTAGCCAACCTGAATGAGATTGATACTCAAATGTCGAGTCGTGAGAAGGACAGCGTTTTCCAGTACACCGCTTTACATTACAAAGATGTCAATAATAGCCTTCGGAACATGGAATTAGGCGGTTTAACCCCTACAGTGAGCGAAGCGCAGGCTGATAGCCCCGATCCCCTGTTTAAGAGCGGGTTTATGTCGAATAACGAGGACAAGTTTAATGAGTACAAACTGGGTTTTACCCAGAACACCGTTTCGGCCTTAAACAAATTGCCTCCTTACTCCGGCCAGGTTTACCGGCACGATAAACTATTTCCAGGTTTTGAGGAAGTCTACCGGGAAGGCGCTACAGTCAGTGATATGGCCTTTACAAGTTCAACTTACAAGGCCTCATCTTTGATTAAGCTTTCGAGTGTTGTAGATATTCTAACAATAATGAACTCAAAGACAGGCCGCTTCGTTAAACCACTTTCCATTAATCAGCACGAAAATGAAGTCCTTTTCAAACCGGGCACTCAATTTAAGGTTAGAAAAGTCATCAAGGGTAAAACTGATGCAACAAACCTCAAAGATAGATGGCCCCTTCTTCCCCAGGAAATAATGAACGTCCTGTTGGCGGACAATTTCAAGGATGAAATCAAATATATTGTTTTGCGAGACGAAGTTTAGCTAAACAATTAAAGGGACCACCATTGGGAGCCAACGGCCAGGATGACATTTTTTTACAGGGGCTTTTTACACGCTCACCTGGTGGGGATGAAATGGAAGTTTTGCGTCCACCTGGAATGTAATTCCCGATTGGGGTTACTGTCCGGTGGGTTACCCCCGGCCACGGACGCGAATCTTTAAACGAAATGCTGGATAGCATCCTGGTGTTGGAGATGGACCACCTCGCAAAAACCGCTTCTGGCGGAGAAAGCTACCGGATAGATCCCTTAAAAGGGTCAGGCAACCGGGTGGGGTGGCAGCTCGAAACTCGCCTTAAGCAAGACCTTTAAACTTACAGCCTTATAAAGGACGGGTCCGAGCAGGTACACCGGGGTTCTCGTCTCAATTTGCTACTGGCCCTGGAATTGATGTTACGCTGCGCCCTTAAACCCTTCAAAGACCAGGCCCAAATTCCTGGTTGGGTAAAACTCTCCCGCCAGGTTTATCCCCAGGCGCTTAATTCCCTGAGCAGCCAGGCCATTTTCAACCAAAAACGGGCCAAAAAAGGCCCGCTTAAGCAAAATAAACACTACCAGGAACACATTTTTCTTAATTTTTTGGTTTCCTGGTCCAATATCCAATAAAGGTAATCACCCCTAATTGACCGCCATAAAAAGACCCCCAAAGGTCAGGGCCTCAATACCTTACTTACCGGGTTCGAGCGCGGATAAGTAAATTTTGGCACTATCAAAGTCATACTTGAGATGCCCAAAATTCAAACCGTGCTGCATCAAAGCCGCCCCACTCAGGGTAAAAGGTTCACCAACCCCCTCGACCCGGTAAAGGGTAGTCGGGTTTAGACCTTTTAACCGAACCTGGGCCGGGGGTAAAGCCAAACGCCTTCCCAGGGTCAGCACAAACAACACAGCTTCTAGCCGGTCCTCCCGGACGTAAGAAACAGCGGTATAACTACCATCTCGCGGCGAAAGGTGCCGGTAAATAAGGCCATCCTGCACCAGGTGCCGGATTTGTTTGTACTCCTCGACTAACCCGCGCGCGGTCGTTTTTTCTTCCTCGGACCAGTTCGAAATGTGCCCGCCAATACCCAGGCCCCCCAACATGCTAGAATGGAAACGATAGGTTAATGATGTATCCCGCTTGCCGAGCCAGTGGGGCGTATCGACTACCCAGCAAAACATCGTGCGGGGAGCGTAGGCCAGGGTGTAGCCTTCCTGGATAAAAAGCCGGTCGTAAGGGTCGGTGTTGTCGCTGGTCCAGACCTGGTCGGCCCGGCGTAATACTCCCAGGTCCACCCGGCCGCCACCACTGCTGCACGATTCCCACGAAACCTGGGGATGGGCCGCTCTCAGGCGGTCGAGCAAATTATAAAAACCCTGGGCGCTCCTAACCCACATCTCGCGCTGTTCGGCGGAAGGGGCTTCCGGCCAACCGGGCTCACTTACCGGGCGGTTATAGTCCCATTTGACGAAGGAGATGGCGTTCTCACTTAAAAGTTTGTCCAGCGCTTCAAAAAGATAAGCTTGCACGTCCGTCCGGGAAAGGTTCAGGACCAGTTGTTGGCGGCGTTCGGTCCGGGAGCGGGTTGGAAAATAATAGACCCAATCGGGATGGGCCCGGTAAAGATCGCTATCGGGATTGACCATTTCGGGTTCGATCCAGATGCCAAATTCCATCCCAAGCGCGTGGACATGCTCGATTATCGGTTTTAGGCCGTTTGGTAATTTGGTCGGGCTGACAAACCAGTCGCCGAGTCCGGCGTGGTCGCTATCGCGCGCCCCGAACCAGCCATCGTCAATCACAAAGAGTTCCGCCCCCATCCTGGCGGCAACTTCGGCCAGGTCCATCTGGCTCTGCTCGGTCACGTCGAATTGAATAGGCTCCCAGGAGTTATAAAGCACCGGGCGCGGTTTACCGGCAAACTCCGCCGGGAGAATATGCCGGAGTTGATAGCGGTGAAACAGGCGGCTGGCCTCCCCAAAACCCTCGGAGGTATAGCCAAAACTTAAGACCGGGGTTTCAAAACTCTGTCCGGGTTTGAGGTTCCAGCTAAAGTCGAAAGGGTTGATACCGGAAGAAACGCGGACCCCTTTTCCTTTGAGATAGGTAGATTGCTCTACAGTTACAAGCCAGTTGCCGCTCCAACCGAGGCCGCCAAACCAGACCTGTCCCTGGTCTTCATCGGCCCCGGCCCGACCCGGCCCGGCATAATCGAGGGCAAACCAGGGAGTGGCTTCGTTGGAAGTATGGCCCCGGCGGCTTTCGAGACTCTTTTTGCCATCGGTTATATTGGTCCGGTTGACCTGGAACTCGGCTCCCCAGCGTCCTGCGAGGTGGGTCAGTCGGTAACCACCTTCTCCGGGTGAGGGCAGATGGAGGGTGCCGGACGAAATTTGTTCGATTCTAGTCGGGGTATCGCCAAGGTTAAGCACGCTGGCCCAGCGCTCGATAATTTCCGAATCGTTAAAGACACGGTAGAAAAGATTAACCTGGAATGGATAATAGGCGTCCTTCAAGACGACTTTTAGCTCGGAAGAAACATTATTCTCGGTCAAATCATAATCATGGTAGAATAGCACCAGGTCGCGCACATCATCGGCGAAAGTAACTTTGAGGTCCGGCTCGGTATAATTTATCCCACCCCACCCCAGGTACTCGTAGGCGGCTTCGTGGGTATCGTAAACATACTGGTTGGGTAAGGGGCCGACACCGGGATAATCGGTCTGGTTGGGCAGGCGGGTACCCCAGTAATAATGTAAAAGCTTGTTCCCTTCCTCAACACCGAAAACATAAGCTGTGGTAGCGGTTTCAATAAACCAGGCTCGTTTTTCGGCAAGATATTTAATTGACATAACTATGAATTTTCCTTATGAAATAAAAAATTAATCAATTGGCCCATTATTATTAAAAAAGGCTATCCCAATCTTTATCCAGGCTTTTGGAACCCGTTATTACTCCCCTGGTAATTTGCCGAATATAGAAAGATAGATTGGTCTGGCAGATAGCATACTAGCTCGAAACCGCCTGGTCAATCCAAATCCTTAAGTGCGGATTGAACGGGCAATTGGTCTTATTCAGGTTAATTTTTCTGCTTTTTCAGGAGCTTTCTACCTGGCGGTGGCACAGCCACGAAATTTCCCCATCGGCAAGCAAACGTTTTAGGTTAGAAATATAAGAGTTTAAGGTTGTGTCTTCTTCGACGAAAGGGACATGCTGGCGCACTAAATCGTAAATGGGTTGGGTGCCTTCTCCAAGCTTCCGGTCCGGGCCGATTTGTTGTTTGCGAAAATCAATCCCCTGGGCGGCGGCCATCAATTCCAGGCTCACAATGTGTTCGACATTACTAATAATCTGGCGGGTGTGAAGGGCGGCGGTACAGCCCATACTTACATGGTCTTCAACGTTGGCCGAGGTTGGGATTGTATCGACGCTGGCCGGGTGCGCCAACACTTTATTTTCGGTAGCCAGGGCCGCCGCCGTGTACTGAGTAATCATAAAACCCGAATTAAGTCCACTATGGCGGGTCAAAAAGGCTGGAAGTACTCCGTTATTGGAATGTTCGTCGACCAGGCGCATTAACCGTCTTTCGGAAATATTACCCAGTTCGGTTATAGCGATACTGAGATAATCCATGGCAATTGCCAGCGGTTCGCCATGAAAATTGCCGCCCGAAAGGATTTCAACCGACCCGTCTTGCTCGTTTACAAAAATAAGGGGGTTATCCGTTACGGCGTTCAGCTCGATTTCCATTACCCAGCGCAAATAGGTAATGGCTTCGTGTACGGCTCCGTGGACCTGGGGGATGCAGCGCAGGGTATAAGCGTCCTGGATATTTTTAGGGTCGTGTTTCCGGGTGAACTCACTACCCTGCAAAGCAGTGCGCAGAAAGGCCGCGCATTCAATCTGGCGAGGATGGGGACGCAGGTTATGAATTCTTTCATCGAAAGCCATCACCGTCCCGTTAAGAGCTTCCAGGCTCAGGCAGGCCACAATATCAGCAGCGTCCATCAGGATTTCGGCACGGCAACATTCCAGCACCCCTAAAGCGCACATAACCGAGGTGCCGTTAGTCAGGGCCAGCCCTTCTTTGGCGGCCAGGGTTATGGGCGAAAGACCGGCCCGGTCCAGGGCCTGGCGGCCTGGCAAAAGCGTACCCTGGTAGAGAGCCTCCCCTTCCCCGATTAAGACCAGACTCATATGGGCCAGGGGCGCTAAATCACCGCTCGCACCTAACGAACCTTTTTCAGGAATGACAGGGTGAATACCGCAATTCAACAAATCTACCAGCATTTGGAGGGTTTCCAGCCTGATACCGGAATAGCCCCGCGCCAGGGTATTGGCCCGGATAAGCATAATCGCCCTGGTGGTGGGAATATCAAAAGGTTGGCCTGTACCGACTGCATGGCTGAGTATGATGTTACGCTGTAACTGTTGGACCTGCTCCGGTGGAATGAGACGGTCTTTGAGCGCTCCAAAGCCGGTTGTAATACCATAGGCAATCTGGCCCTCGGCCACCATTTTTTCGACCGCACTGGCAGCCTGCCGGATTTTCCCTTTGGCTGTTTCGGCAATTTCTACGCGTGGTAGGTCCGGTTTGCCATGGGCCACGGCGACGACCTGTTCAATACTCAGGCTGTTCCCATCCAGGAAAATTGTTTCGTTCATACGACACGCCTTCCTCGCTTGAAAACCTGCTGGACAAGATTAACGCCGAACT
>ERZ778026.3709-NODE-3709-length-12975-cov-9.277322_pt1 | contig 12975 bp, 18 predicted proteins | sample MGYA00375756_ERZ778026 | MGnify/ENA primary metagenome ERZ778026 (study PRJEB29350, sample SAMN05389820) | bioreactor metagenome | isolation source: Ammonium sulfate bioreactor | place: South Africa: University of Cape Town | collected 2014-02-18 ... | reverse complement strand
TATCGTTATCGTTATCGTTATCGTTATCGTTATCGTTATCGTTATCGTTATCGTTATCGTTGGATTGTCTATCTATATCTATTGTGATTGTGTATCAAGACCTGCAGAGCAAATCTTGACAGTCATGGTTCATTCGTCGTCGTCTTCGTCGTCGTCGTCTTTCTTGTTGTGAATTGTTCTCGCTCATCAAGCTGCTCTCTGGCTGCTCGTTCAACTCCATACTATGTTACTATTACTATCTATCAAGCTTGCTATCTAGCTTGCACTCTATCAATCGTGTTCTACCTATCTATCTATCTATCTATCTATTGTACTGTCGTTGTCATTCGTTGACGTGCTTCTCACACGCACACTGTTCTTTATCTTTGAGCTCTCATCTAGCACAGTACAGTTCAGTTTGTTATCGCGCTACACACATTATCTCGCTCGCTCTGTTGCAGGGTGTGTGGTTGGACAGATTGCCCTACGATCGATTGTAGCACTCGCACCACTCAATGACACTGGTGTGCTCTCTATTTATTCATGCAGCAAGTAGCATCATGGCGTAGTGGTGTCTGCTGTTGGAGCGGTTCCTGTCGTGTTGATGCTGTGTTGCTGCTGTTGTTCGGTTTGGATATCGGATTGATTCGCAATCGCTGATGGAGGTGGTGGTGGTGGTGGTGGCTGTGGCTCCCGATCGTGATGAGGCGACTCTCGGTGCTGCACGTACGAGAGATACGAGATCCACGACAGGCTGAAGACGTTGACGACTGCCGCTTGGAACTTGGGCGCTACGAAGCGGAAGTTCAGCACCTGCGCCAGCGGCCACACGGCGCAGTCGACAATGTAGGTCGAGACGTATTCGTCTTGAATCTTCTGCTTGGCATCGCGCAGCTTGTCTCCTGATAGCAGCGTCGTGGCTGTGAAGAAGAACGCCAGGTACGGCAGCTCGAAGATCACCTGGTCGGCGAAGACCTTGGCCGCTATTAGCCGCACAGTCGAGCCGGCCATGTGCGCCGTCTTGCGGTCGAGAAACCGATACCACCACGAGTAGATCGGACCGGCGCAACACAGTCCATACGTCGTCATGACTCGAACACGTTGCCAATCGAGCGTACTCATCGATGCCCCTTCGATCTTCTGAGAGACGACGTCGCCGGCGCACCACAGCACACCGCCGGTCGCGATGTTGGTGGCGTATGGTCGTTCGCTCGACAGGCGCGCATACGTCGACGCCAGTTGTCGAATCACTCGCATCATCTTGAGTGAGTGCGTGAGTGAGTGATTGAGTGTGAGTGAGTGAGTGGTTGGTTGTTGGCCAGAAAGTCCGATACACGAGCGACGAGCGAGCGTGACCTGCAGCGCGGCGAGCGAACGAGCAACAACGCGAGATCGATCTCTCGATCTCTCATTCGTTTGTTGCTGCTGCGGCGCTCACACCACCACACCGCGCGTTTATATACGTGTCTCAATCTCCTCTGAGCTCGCTCTCCGTCTCAATACCTCGAATCCAGCTGACGTCATGCTGCGCCCAAAGGTTCTCCCAAAGGTCTTGGAACAAGCAAACTCCAAGGACGTTGTCGCTACCATGTATGTGACGGTGTGCGAGTTGCGCTCGACCACCATGCTGACGACGCCGCTGACGACCTTGATGACGATATCAGGCTGCTCAACAAGGAGGGCTCGCTCCTCGCCTCGGCTCCTGTTGATTACTCGCAAGCACAAGTCATCTCGGCCATCATCGCCAACATCTGGCAGTCGTACAGCAAGAACGGCGAGGAGGAAGTGATGTTGCTCGATCTCCAGGTACGTCGTCGGTTGATTGATGGCATCGGGGCACATCCAACCGATCTCGCGGTTAATGGCTCGAGAGCACACGCACACAGGAGGGCAACGTCGCCGTCACAAAGGTTGGCAAGCTGCTGGTGTGCACAGTGGGAGCAAAGACCAGCCACATGGGCATGCTGCGAGCCAAGGTGCGTCGATATCGGCGCCGTTGTTGTTGCTGCTGTTGTTGGGTTGGTGCTCATATGTTCGCGAGCGCCGGCATGTCGATAGATCCTCGCGCTGCGACAACACATGCAAGAGCCCCTCTCGCACATTGAGGCCTAGTGACTCGATCGATCGACAGTAAGAGTAATGAGAGTAAGTGTGTGTACCTATTGCCTTCAGCTACCTGCGTGTCAGCCTTGCAGGTGGTACTCTGGCGTCTATCGCCGTCGCCGGGATTGAATGAACAGCAAGTAATCTCTATTCATATCTTGACGTCGGGATCTATCTATCTATCAAGCAGACAAGCAACTTCGAACTCGCACTCACACACTCTCACTCTCTTTCTGTACTATGATGATACACGCACGCGATAGCGCGCCTCTGCGACCAAGTGACTACAGCTCCCACGATTGCAGCTGCACCACTTTCTTGTCGAGGCCCTTGGCGAGCGTCTCCTGCTCGCGCTTCAGGGTGCGATACAGGCACACTGGGCACACTTGGCTGATGAGCTTGTGATGGTAGTCGTCGACGATGAGCGCGATCGTGCTCGGAATCGGCACCGGGAACGAGCGCACCAGCGTCTCGAACTTGGGCAGCACCGTATCGAAGAAGCGTCGCCGCGGAAAGTGGTGGTTGCACGAGAACACCAGCGCATCGTGACCCTGTGCGCGTGTGGCGTATGGCGTGTGAGCATTCGCGTGACGCAGCAGCAGTGGCAGCAGCGGTACGTACCATTGGATCATCGACAGTGGTGGATCCCTTGGCGGCAAACGAATACGAGCTTGAGCTGCTGCTGCTGCTGCTGCTCGCTGCTCCCGAGAACGACAGGCCATCGAGCACCACGACGTCTCGCTTGGCGAGATCCTTCGAGAGGTTCTCCATGATACTGGCTTTGAGGTTGTCGGTGTTGATGGTCGATGCCGGCTGCATCAGGCGCGCCTGCTCGAGTCCGAACGACGCTGCTGCAATGTAGAGCTGGCTCGAGAACGGCAATACCCACGGCATCGGCAGCTCGTCGCTCTCGCTCACTGAGCCCTCGAGCAGGTTGGACGACGACGACGACGATGATGATGATGATGATATCGCGGGTACCGATGCCATGATCTGCGCGTCGGCCACACGTGCTTGCTGCTCTCGATAGTGCTCCTCCAGCAGCCACACAAGCGCCGCTCCGAATTTGTGCAACTGGTTCAGCAGGTACTGCTCAAACACCTCGACATCGAGCTGGTGGATTGCCCACTGCTCGAGCACTTGGTACAACAGAGCCCCGACGCGTCGCTGCTCAGTGTCGTTGGTGTTGGTGATGGCTCCACGGCCGTGCAGCGGCGGCGAGGCTGTCGCAGAGGACGAAGAGGCCCTCGTCAAGGTCGACGGAGGCGTGCTGGGAATCGAGGTCGGCGCCGCCACCGATGGCGCTGGCGAGCTCGTGGCAGCCGTGGAGCCAGTTCCCGGCGCCGCGGCTCCGGCGTTGAGCGACAGAGCGTTCGAGACGTAGTACTCGAGCCATTCGAGCAACTCCTCCTGCAGCTTGGCGTCGCGCGCTGTGCTATTCTCGGGCTGCTCTCCCAGCGCGCTGTTCATCTGGATATCGCGGATGCGGCACTCGAGCGCCTCCTCCCAGTCCTTCATCTCTTCATACACCTGGTTCGTGAGAGTGTGCGCGAGTGTGGTAAGTCAGTTGTCCTCCACGTGCCCGCCCGACCAACAACTCCACACGTACAATCGAGGCGGCGGCGTAGTTCTGCCAGTCGTGGCAGTAGCGAATCACGACTGAGGGTCGGTAGTTTCGTGCTTGTTCGCGCAGCGAGCTCTCGAGCAGGCGCTGGTCATACACACCCGAGCCCGAGTGCGGCGGTGACGGCACGGCGCTTGGCTCGAGGGGGGGTCGTCGCGGGATGGTACCCCAGGCTGATGCCTCCGCCGTCAGGTGATGATGCGTCTTACCGCTGGCACTACGGCCGCGCCGACGCTCTCCGCCTTCAGCCGACTTGCCCAGCACGCGGTAGCTGAGTTTTTGATGCAGCTTGACTGGCTTGGGTGCCAACTGCGTGACTTCATCGCCGAGCCCGAGTTGTCCCGACTCGCCAACGCCGAATGCAAAGAGACTTCCCGACTCTGTCGTGGGGCTCGTTCGTGTGAGCTTCGATGCGACAAATTGCGCGTGTATCGCACAGCGGCACGTACCCGAGATGACGATCGTAAACTCCTCGCCGCACTGCACGCCGACGATCGACTCGCTCTGCAAGCTGCGCACAACCGTTGGAAAGTCCTGTCGCACCCAAGTGCCACCTGCACGTCAGCCACTTGCCACTTGCCACATGCCGCTTGCGCACCAAGCACGTCACGTACTCTCTCGCGCGTCTCGCCGAGCCCCAGCTGGCCCTTGGAGCACCCTCCCCACGCGTACACGACGCCGCTATCGAGAGTCACGGCCACCGTGTGCCAGCTGCCCGCCGCCACGTCGGCGACCTTCTTGCCGATCAGTGTCTCGACGAGCTTGGGTGCCGGTTGGTCTTGCTTGTCGCCGTGTCCGAGGCGGAAGCTGTTGCCTCGGCCCCACGAGTAGATGTTCGAAAGGTCGGTGATGGCCAGCGTGTGGAAGGCTCCGCATGCGATCTTGCGGATGCGCTTGCCACGGAGAGCCTAGCGAGCAGCATCGAGCTGTTAGCTGCAATCGGAGCGCTCGGTGTCGATGCGCCATATGCGTACCTGCACTAGCCGCGGTGAGAGCTCGTTCTGTAGCGTGCCGTGGCCGAGTTGGCCATAGTAGCCGTTGCCCCACGTGTACACGTCGCCGTTCTCGGTACGGAGGGCCGTGTGAGCGTGACCGCACGCAACCTCCACGGCATCGTCGATGGTCCTATGTGCGGCGGATCAACGTCAACGTCAGCGCATTCGTGTGTGTGTGTGCGTGTGTGCGAAATCCAGAGAGAGAGGCGACGCTCCGTACTTGATGGGTGCAAAGTAGCGCACGGGTCGCTCGTTGCCATGACCGAGCTCGCCTTGCGCGCCCGAGCCCGTCGTGAACACGCGGCCTTGATTCGTGACAGCGACCGAGTGATAGAAGCCACACGCGATCTGCACCGGAAGCTCATCCTTCATGAGCGCGTTTCCCAGCGTCACCAGAGTCGGTTCACTGTAACGTGGCACGAGTGCATGCGGCGGTTAGAGTGGTACTCCAATCAATCGAACACGCGAATGAGAGAGAGAGAGAGAGCCACGCCACACACCTGCGAGAGGACGAGTCGGCAAGGCCGAGTTGGCCGCAGCCGTTCGAGCCCCAGGCAAACAACTCTCCTGTGCGAGTGATGGCAAGCGTGTGCTCGCCTCCGCATGCGATAGCGATGCAAAACCTACCAGCCAACGCTTCGATTCTCGTCTGCACCGAGAGTACGAGTGAGCACGTTAGCGGCAATCGATCGTTGGTTGGTTGGTGGTAGTTTCGCGTACCGGAGTCGAGACTCGAGCGGGCGTGCCTCCGAGGCCCAGCTGACCTGAATCTCCCTTGCCCCACGCGAACACCTCTCCCGTGTCGGTGATGGCGCACGTGTGATTCGAACCGCACCGCACTGTGACCACACGTTGTTCCTGCGCTCGCGGTCGGTCTCACAGTGAGGAACAGCGACGCTCGATTCAAAACGCGCGGGCACGTCTACGGACCTGAAGGCTCTCAAAGAGTGCTTGCGGCGGCAGCGCTGGCGTTGGTGTCTTGGGCTTGCTGGGCGAAGGCGACGGCACCGCCAGAGCAGTCGCGGCTCCAGTAGAGCGCTCGCTCTTGTCGTTGTTTGCTGTGGTGGCTTCTTGCTGCTCGTCCGTAACGACCGAGGTTCGCGCTGGAGAGTTGCTCGTTTTGAGTTGCTTGAGTCGCTGCTCACGGCGCTGTTGCTTCTGGTAGTTGAGCAAGCGCCGACGGTACGAGAGGCATAACAGCGCCAGCACGAACAACTCGAGACAATTCGCAAGCAGCTGCTGAGTCGAAGGCACATTCGCCTGAGATTCGACTGCTAGCGAAGAAGGTGTTAGCCGTCGATGCGAGTCAACGGAATGCATGGCGGAGTGCGAGAGAGTGAGTGTGTCTGGCTCTCTTGGCGTACGTGTAGATCGTCGATCGAGCTGTATCTTGGAGCCCGAGCGCTGAAAGTTTGACTTCTGCAGCATGATCATGTTCTGGCCGAGCGGGTCGAAACAAGCCGCCACCTCGAGCAGCACTCGCTCCTCGACGATGAACGGCAGCAATTGCGCAATCCGCGCAGTGTACTCCCAAGCGCCCGAGCCATCATCGTGCAAGTAGAGCCGCACTTGCTTGTCAGGCGAGAAGGCGCTCAGCAGGATTCTACCGCTTGGCAACCGCTTCAAGAAATCGACACACCCGACGCTCGTGAAGAACCTTGCGGTTGGCCAACAACGGGAGGTCGCGAATCAGCAAGGGGCACGGGCACGGAGATGGATGTCACGTGACGTACTCGAGTGTAGCTTCGCTGAGATGGTATGCGCCTCGCGTCACGAGGATCTCGAGTGCGGCCTCGAGCAGATCGCGAGTGTGTGCAATCTTGAAGAACTGCGGTATCATCTGGCTCTCGATCGTTTGATACAGCGCCGAGGATGCCGTGTAGTCTTGAAGCAACGGGCGAGTCAGCATGCGAGCGATCGAGGCAGTGGAGGCGGATCAGTGATTCTCGCACGCACCCTTGTTGTCCTCGATGAAGCTGTTAAACTCCTCGACCTGAAACTGGTTGGGCGAATGCTTCATCAGCAAGATGCTACTCGGATAGGAAGAGTGAGTGAGTGAGTGAGTGAGTGCCAAGGTCAATCGATCGGCACTCGGCGGAACGAGTGGACGGGGATGGCGCTTGAGTACCGATGAAGGTAGCAGTTGAAGAGTACGTCGGCGTATCGCTTACGCTTCATGTTACTCAGCGAATCAGGCTGGACTCACACCAGGGCCACGTTGTGACATCAGCCCACCCGAACTGGCGACAATCTCGATAGCGAAGAGTGGGAGAGTGGGCGTACCTCTTTGAGTATCGTGCGCAGATACGAGATGATTTCGTTGGGACAGATGGACAGGAAGCGGTGCACGAGCTTGTCGGCCTCGACATTCGAGAGGCTGTAGAGCTCGAGACTCTTGGGGTAATCCCGCGCCGAGTAGAAGTGATCGGCAGCCTGCAAACGTGGCACGCTTCTGTGAGCACGATGGCTTCGTACGTTGAGCGCGCCGCTCACAGCAAAGAGCACCGCGTACTTGTTCGTAGAGCGACAGAATGTCGAGGCCGACAGTCTTGCCCAAGGAGTCGGCACTGTCATCCGCCAGTTGCTGGAAGAAGATCGTCTCTGGCGGCAGAAACTGCTTGATCTCGTAGACCGACTCGGTCGTCCAAACAAGCAGTCCTTCGAGCTGAGTGCCTGGACGAGGTCGTCGAGCTAGTGCAGCGATTGAGGCGCGCGTCGTCAGCACGAGGGAGCGACTCGACTGCTCATCCGCATGACGTACCAAGGAACGGAGGCACGCGGAAGCAACCTCTGATGCGTTCGTGCGATGGCAGGTGGAACATCTGCACGATCGAGCTGGGTTGAGGCCCCGAGAGATGCACCATCACTGAGGCACCAGCGGCAATCAACTTGGACACGACGGCAATGCGTGGTCCATCGGCTGCATCGCCCTCGCTGCACAAGTGAATGTATGAGTGAATGAGTGAATGAGTGAATGAGTGAATGTATGAGTGAGTGAGTAAATGAGTGAATGAGTGAATGAGTGAGTCGTGCACGTACTTGATGACAGTAAAGAGCAAGTGATCAGTAAGCTGCACGAGCTCGCTGCCCGGTGGCAGTTGGTACAAGAACAGCGGGAAGCTGCCGGACTCCATGAAGAAGACCTCGAACTTGTTGTGTGCTTGGTAGTGAACGCCGAGCAACGTGCCCTGCTTGGTGCGTTGCAAGCTCATTTGTGGGCTGCGATGCGAGAGATTGAAGCGCGTTTGAGTCGGTGGCGACGGCGATTGGAACAGATTCACGAAGCGGTTGCGATCGACCTCCTACGAGAACCAATGAATGAATGAATCGACGAACGAGTCAATGAATGCAATGAATGAGGGTCATATCGCATCGTGTGCTTGGTGCCTTACCTGCTCGAGCTTCAGGCGCACGTAGCCGTTGATGGTACCGAGCAAGATCAAGTACTTGCTGCGGTCGGCGCCCTCGTTGACTTCGAGCTGCACGCTCTGGATCTCCTCTTCGAGCGTGAAGGTGGTCTTCTCCTCCTGCATCGTCAGCAAGTTGATGAAGCGTATCTGGCCCTTGCTCGTGATGATGATGCCGTAGTACTGGCACGGCTCGTCCCAGGTCTTCCACCAGATGCAGTGCGCACCGCGCACGCCCTTCTGCTTGACGGCCAAGCTGATGATCGTCACGTCGTCGATCGGGCCCAGCGCGCTGCCGTACGACGAGAGCGACGTCGTTTGTGGCGTCGAGGTGCCCGAGTTGGGAGCCGACGAGTACTGCGGCGGCGAGTTCGGGGGGATGCCGAGTCCCGACAAGGTATCGCTGCTGCTACTGCTGCTGCTGCTGCCGCGCAAGGCGCCCAGGGCCGACGGCGCGTTGAGAGGCACCGAGGAGGATCGCGTTTGCGTCGGTCGCAGCAGGTAGTAGAGCGGGATCAAGGCCACGGTCTGGTCGAGCGTCAGACACATGAGCCAGCGAGCCTCATCGTCGAACGCCATCGAAACCACCTGCTTGTTGCTCTCGCTGAACCAACGAAGATACTTGACGAGCGGCGCGTCCTCGGCTCCATCGTATCTGCACCAACGAACGACGAACGACGAACACGCCCGAGTCAGCCATCGCCCGCGCCGCGAATCTCGTGATGACGCTCGATGCTGCAGCGCTCAAGCTCAAGTACCGGAACACAAAGTAGCTGGTCGACACGAAGAGCGCGATGAAGTAGTACGACGGCGTGCCAGCCGACGCGGTCGACACGATGGTGCACGGTGCCGCCTGCGCCGCCGTGCGAGGGTCGCTCGCTGCTGCTGCTGCCCCACTGCCGCCGGTGCTCGGGCCACTCGATAGCGCGCCATCGCCACGTGCGTTGCTGGAGCTCGAGTCATGATGTGACGACGATCCTCCTCGATCGCCGGCGTGTTGTTCCTTGCTCGGCAGCGGCGGCGACTTCTTGCCGAGCCCGATCGATCGAAAGAAGCTGCGCTTCGGCGGCGGCTGGTTCGACGACGACGACGTGGTGGCGCTGCCTGTTTGCTGCGATGCCGAGCTACTCGTCGACGATCCACCACCGCCACCACCACCACTGGCACTCGAGGTTGCAGACGAGGTGGCGGTGGACGTGAGGTCGCCGCCGTCCTCGCTGAGCAGCAGCTCATCGGCGTCGATCGGCGGCGACCTGGAGCTCACCGACAGCAGCCTCACGAGCTCGAACAGCTCGTGGTTCGGTGTGGCGGAACCTCCGATTGCCGTGTGAGAGTGCGCCATCTTGATCGTCAACAACATGCTCGTATCAGCGTCGTGCATAGAATGGTTGGAGATGGTTGGGTATGGTTGGGTGGATGCTCGTCGGTACCTCGTCGGTCGAGAGTGTACCTTGCCGGCGTCGACAACCTCCTGTGCGCCACTCGATCGATCACTGACTCAATCAATCAATCAATCAATCAAGCACTCAAGCACTCACTCACCCGGATCGCTCACCACATATACGTGAATCTATCTATGAGCGCGCGCAATGTATAGTGTGCGTGTGTTGATGTCGACACGCGATGAGGCCACGAAGCGAATGAGATCGAGATCGAGATCGAGGTCGCGATGTCGATCATTCGCTCGCTGCCTCGCTCCCATCAACAACACCATCAACAACACCATCAACATCAACAACATCATCAACAACAACACCACCAACAACACCATCAACATCAACAACACCATAGTCGTATCGCGAGATCTACGGCACTCTATTTATTGTTGTATCGTACGAAGCAACCTATCGATCGATGACTCCAGCGTGAGTTCGAGACCCACTACCTCCCTACCCCATCGATGCTCGATGCCGTTCGGTCGCGCTGCGGACTCCTCGATCGATCATGGCCAAGTCACACAACCCCAACGACTACGAGCTGTTCCTCGACGAGCCATGCGACATGACGTACGCCAATGCTCGCCTGCATCCGTGTCATCCATCCATCCATCCATGCATACATGCATGCATCTCTCTCTGATCCACTGGTTCGATATAGCGAATCGCAACGACTGACGATCGCGCGAGAAGACCACATTCGCAACCTGTTTGCTGAGCGCGAGCCATGTCCCGAGATCAACGACCCGCACGTGTTGCTGACCGACGTCTTTGCTAATCGGAATCTGCTCTACTACCAAGACGAGGATCCTGACGAGGTATCTCCGGTCGAGTTCACTCGCGTGAACCTCATTGATCGAGAATCGAGCACTGATCGAACTTGTGCAGAAACGAGTGCCCAAGATCTTGGCGTATCGACAATGCTACTGGGCTCGCAGGCGCATCCAGTGGCTCGAGCAGCTGCCGCCATTCGAGCGCGCCCCGTTCCTCACTCCCGAGGGCTTCGTACACAGTGTGTGCACCGAGGAGGAGTTCCAACGACGCTGGAGGCGCTTCAGTTGTGGCATGTTCGAGGGTCTCGATTGGTCCAATGTCTTTATTGCTGGAGGCGCGATGCTCGGTATGTTGCTGCTGCCCAGCTGGCGTGCGGATTCGCAAGCTGGTGCTGAGGTGCTGACGGGACTCTCCGCCTCTGAATCGACCACCCGAAGCGTGTGTCACCGAGATTGGCGAAGAGAGCTTCAAGGGCTCGGACATTGACATCTTCATCTATGGGCTGGCGGACGATCATGCTGCCAACGAGAAGCTGCGCCACATACACCATGTGATCATGACCAACACCAAGGGCCGCGGAGAGGTGGTGCGCACACATCGCGCCGTCACGATCCTCAATCGCTATCCCTATCGCCACGTTCAAGTCATTTTACGGTACGTCTCACCCCAGCCGCGAGAGAGAGAGAGAGAGAGAGCCACACGCGAAACGAGCGAGCGTTCCTGACGGATGCTATCGTGGCTGCGATGCTTGGCAGATTGTTCCTCTCACCCGCCGAGGTGGTTCTTGGCTTCGACATCGACTGCTGTGCCGTGGGCTTCGACGGTCAGCGAGTGTACGCGATGGATCGCTGGATTCGCGCCATCAACAAGGGCTACAATCTCGTCAACCAGTCGCGTCGCAGCTTGACCTACGAAGTGCGGCTGTTCAAGTACAGCAAGCGTGGCTTCGCAGTGGCAGTGCCGCAGCTCGACAAGAAGCGAGTCGATCCGCTGCTGTTCGAGAAGCACCTGCCGCACGTTCAAGGCCTCGCCAAGCTGCTGCTGTACGAGCATGCGATCCTGCATCCGACCTCGCCATACGCCGCGTACCGCTTCCGCGAGGCAAGCCAAGAGGCGCTCGGATCCACGCAAGGCAATGCCGACACGCGCGATGCCGCTCCTCCTACCGGTACCGCCAATCGACTCGACCTCATCGAAGCTCTCAATGCCGACCATCCATCGGATTACTCGGACCTCAACTTGCCGTGGGGCCCCGAGTGGTACACCAACCAGATCGTGCGATTGCTGCGTCAGAAGGACCGCATGCTCCAGGCTACGATGGCACGACAGCAGCAAGCGAAGCGTCAGTGGCGTGGCCGTGGCCGTGGCAAGTATCGTGGTAATACTCGCGATCGTGGCACGTCATCGTCGTCGTCGTCGTCTCGTTCTTGTAGAGCACCGGGAACAGCGTCGGTTGCCGAGATCGAGAGCCACGCTGCCCGCGGCTACCACGGCGAAAGCAGCGCGCGGCAGCACAAGCACCATTTTGTCAGCGGCATCGATGGCGTCATCAGTGGCACGGCGTGGTGGTGCAAGATCTGCAAACAGCACCGACCTCCACGGCCGCTGACACCATCGTTCACGTTCGATCGGCCGGGAGAACAGGCACCCGAGGCCGATGAGGCCGATAAGGGCGTACATGGGCCGCTGTACTGGATTTCCGACTCGCCGGCCTATCAAGTACGTGCTCGTTGATTGATTGCTCGAGCAATCTGCGCCGTCGCTGAGCCTCCGCTGTGTGGTTGCAGGACTTTGACAACGGATTCCGCCGCCTGATGACCGGAAGCTTCGAGCCAGTGGTGGATCCCAACTGGTCTCGCGACGTGTACTACGACCCGGCCTACCGAGAGAAGCTCGAGAAGGAGGAGACCGAAGAGTTTGCACGGAAGGAGCGCCTCCGAGCTGAGAAGCTACAGCAGCGCCAGGCACGCGACGTAGAGCGCCGCGAGCGCCGCGAGCAAGTCAAGAAGATGACGGCACTCGAACGCCAACTTGCCAAGGACGCCGCTGCATCGGGTGGTGCCACAAGCACCACCACTCGCACCATCCCGTCGCTGCTTGCCGCTGCTGCCGTGGCGCAAGCTGCGGACCAGCCGATACCAGAACAATATGCTGCGCCTACTTTCGCTTCGACGCGTTCGCCAACTGCGCTGTCGCTGCTCCGAACAGAGGCCGCTGCATCGGAAGCGGCAATCCCGCCTCTACTGATGAGCCAACGAAAGCCAACTGACGCATCCTCGTCGACCGTCGCTCCTCACCCTTCCTCATCAACAACATCAAGTACACCTTCGAACGATGATGCATTAGTGCCATTATCAATCGAAACGACCGAGAGCTCACCGCCTTCAACTGATTCCACTACAACACAAACGACTGCTGCCAACCTTGATCTACCAACCGACGCATCCTTGTCGATTGTCGTTCCTCGGCCTTCCCCATCATCAACAACCACAACATCAAGTACACCTTCGAACGATGATGCATCAGTGCCATCATCAATCGAGACGACCGAGGGCTCACCGCCTTCAACTCCTTCGACCACTGCAACACAAACGACTGCTCCCAACCTTGATCTACCAACCGAGGCACCCTCGTCGATTGTCGTTCCTCAGCCTTCC
>ERZ778026.3693-NODE-3693-length-13022-cov-97.241690_pt1 | contig 13022 bp, 7 predicted proteins | sample MGYA00375756_ERZ778026 | MGnify/ENA primary metagenome ERZ778026 (study PRJEB29350, sample SAMN05389820) | bioreactor metagenome | isolation source: Ammonium sulfate bioreactor | place: South Africa: University of Cape Town | collected 2014-02-18 ... | reverse complement strand
GACTGAGAAATGCATGAAACAGCGAGAGAGAGAGAGAGAGAGAGAGAGAGAGAGACAGAAGAAATCTAACTTTGCGTAAATGATTTTACGATGAACACCACCCACACATTCGATGTTGGATCGATTTGATTTCTTGATCTCTGTTATTCGTATAAATCGAATTTACCATCGAATCGACATTTACTCAATTTCTTTACAAAAACAACAATAATTTCTATAACAAATGTCCTTGATTGAAAATGACAACAACAACAACAATTTTCTTGACTGATTTTGTCTTTGTATTTACATTGCTTCTCGAAATCCAAACGAATTAGAAGAAACTAATGAGCTAGTACGGATGATATTTAACTGAACAAGGCCCTCGAGGCATCGTCTGATAAGAACAGTAACAGCAAGTTCGGTTTTGTCAAGAAAAAAAAACACACAGAAAATTTATGATAATTATCTTGTTGAAAGTATATGACTTCATAGAATTTTCAATGTTGATGAAGCATGACGACAAATAATCACAACGTATACATACACACATAGATAATAGTGGTATTCTCCTACTTCCGGACGAATGCTGCTGTAGAAACTCTTGATCGATAATGGTTTGTAGCACGCTCTCTTGCTCAACGACAAGAAGAAACATCCTCATCAACTTCAAACCGTGTTATTACACTCTTCTTCGATGCAAGCATGCGTTCCTCTCCTTTTCTCTCTCTCTCTCTCTCTCTCTCTCTCATTCTCATTAATAAGGGTCATTTGCAAAACAATATTGCGAGTATCACATAAGAAAGCAAAAAAAAACATGAGAAGATCATGGAAAAACTCTGGTGATGAGAGATGCGACTGTAATTTTGACAAAAAATGTAGAAAAAAACTGAAGACTGACTGCCCGAGAGTTTGTCTTTGTTCGACGACAATGACGACCGTAAGCGTAGGTGCAAATGCTTAATTGATGATGTATATATATATATATATGCGGCTGTTACTCTTTTCCTTTCTCCCTTTTCTCGTTTTGATTCATGAAGTGGAATTTTTAATTGAATGTGCAAGATTTCCGCCATTGCCGATCTATGATAATAGTAAAAAAAAACAATTCAAAACTCCGAATGGATACACACTTGATAATAAGAGAAGAAAAGCGAAGAAAATCATTTGAATCAATAGTAAAAAAAAAAGTCAAGAAAAGTTTGTATTGATAATCAATACAAAATCGATCTTATATTTATATATTCATTTATTGTTCGAGAGATTTTAGACGAGCCAAAAAAGAGAAAAAGAGAAAAGAAAGGAGTCTCGCCTTCGTCTTATAGAAACAAAAAAAAGAAACGTTTTTTTTAGAGAATAGAATTGATCTTATTAATTTTACTAATTGGGAAAAAGAAAGATTGTATTTCTATATTGGACGATCAATCAAAGCAAAAACTTCCTCAATCCTACCTGCGATGAATTAAATTGCATGACAAAAAAGTCAAGAGTATATATAATAGATAGAAATAGAGATATAAGAAACTCAGGCAAATGTCTTTCTTATTATTCATTGACATCGGCAACTTATAGATGAGGAAATAGTGACGAGAGGAAACGGAAAATCCTCACCAATTACAGTGTTCAAATCTATCTGACGATGATGATAATAATAATAATGATGATTGTACAGAGACGAACTACACACCCAAATGAGCTATTCCATATAGATTAACATCGAAAGAATTTATTTCAAATGTGTTAAAGAAATTCTCTTTCTATTTTGTATAAAAACTCTGGCTAATTCAAATAATGCATGTTATTTATTATGGTTGTTGCTTTCTTTTTTCTATCTTCATTATCTTCTTCTTCTTTTTTTTTAATATTTTTTTATCAATTATATTTAGTCGTGCGAGTTTAATTTTTTTCTTTTCCGTATTATAGATAGATAGATAGATAGATATTTATTCAAATGCTTTTATCCTTTACAATCGAAACACGTTAATGTCACACGAGCATTCGACTGAATGAACATCATAATCCATCAAAGAATATTTGCCGAAATAGTTTTGCTAAAAAAAAACTTTTGTTGTGTCAGACATTTACTTTGTTACGATATATACGTGTGAAAAAAACAAATTTGTTCGACAAATTATTAATTATTCTCTTTAAAGAAAGAAAAAAAGAAAAATTTCCAAATCTCTTTTTGAGTTTCTTTTACTTTGTTTAAAATTTCATAGGAATTTTCAGAAAGAAAATTATTCATAACTAAACGTCGATTGCCGATCTATTGACAAACGATGAGTAAGAATGACGACGACGAACGAAAGAAAAACAACATTTCTCATTTGAATATTTATTTGATTAATCTTCAATACTAATGAATAATCCACTTTTATAATCGATTTATCATAAATCTTTTTTTTCTCTCTCTCTCGTCTATTCAAAGAATAAATCGAAAATAGATTTCAATTAGAGGAACCATCCATTAGTCTCTAATTCGAACATTTACTAATTAATAGGTAAATACAAATTGATGATGTACCATCGAATTGCGTATGCACTAGAAGACTCTGTTATTTAATAAGCATTCAATAGTTGATGAACGACACGACAAGCTTGTTAACATGTGATTACTATTGGTAAATATGCGGTCGATGCAATTTTTTTTCAGCAAACATGCGGAAAGATCATGCTTTCTATAGAAAGCGAATGCTCAAATTATAGCAATTATATTCAGTGCTAAACTAGTGATCGACATTTGAATGGGCGGTCGTTTTTTATTATTTAGAACCAAGAAACATGGAAATATATCATGTCAAGTTGATCATATTCTCTTTTCTTGCAATACCATTAAAACTATGATTTCATTAGACAAGTAGTGGAATGTGATGATGAATACTGTTTCAATACAAATAATTAATTTATTTGCTTACCCTCGATACGCTTGCTTGAATGATACGTCGATAGGGATACAACTGATGACGTATGAGAAGTAAAAAAAATGTTCTTACAGTTTATATAATCATCGATAGATAATAATAACTAATAAATAGTTATAAGACACAGATAGTACTTTGAAATAACATAAGGTTTTGAAAATTTATTTTATTCTTTTTGATAAAAATAAAAGAATGAAGTAGTTAGATGTTATTCTAATCTATGATTCTTTTTTCCATTATTTCAGCACTTCATCAGATTAGACATTAAATAATTGAGGTAATAAAATGAAAATAGCTTTCTCAAGCAGATGTTTTTAATAGCAATAGATAATTAATTGCTTATGTTTAATATTTATAATTAAATTGTAACTGCGAAGACGCAAGTATTGCAAGTCAAAGATGTTTTTTTTTCTTATCTCTATGGATATAATACGATAAATCAATGTCTCAAATTCTTCAATAAATAATAAAAGATTATTATCATAATGCAATTTCTCTTTAGTTTTAATAAATCTTTTATTTAGAATTCATTTTGACGATGAATATTGAAAAAATTCTTGAGTTTAATGTCAAACTAAACTTGATAGTGCCAATAGAATTCTTCGCATAATATATGATAGCATTGTTTTAAAAATAGGTTTCTTTATTTGTGATCTACATAATCGTCTTGCTGATATTAAAGATTTTCTATGGATTATATTTTTTGAATAATTATTCAAGGATACGGGAAGTAGAATTAGCACTAAAAAGTGCTAATGACTCAGAATTACATCAATTAACTCGGTAAAATTCAAGATGACATCACATAGGTATATTATTGTTCACAAGAGTTATATGAATCATTACTATAATAAACAATTGATCATAATTCTTGTCCCGAGATTGAAAAAGCCAAGGAATGTATAATTATAAGACGATATCTTTTGTATTTTAGAAAACATTTTTTTTTATATATAAAAAATTGAGTATAGGTATACATACACACGGAGCAAGAGAAAGAGCTGCAACTACTTTTACAAAGGATAAAAAGAAACGAAAAATTATTAATTTGTTTCGTATTCATTCGGTTGTGATGATGATGATGATGGTTGTTGTTCTTGTTTAGACATAACATAATGATGAAATTTACTCAATTCACTTGTATTTTGTGTATACAATACTGCTAATCGTTCGATAAGAACTTTCAGACAATGTGCACTACCATAGATAAGACCGAATTTTAATATTAAAAATCCAACACCTTTAAAAAATCCACGTCCCCATGAACCTTCAGTTTCAATTATTGTTCGACAACAATCAAATAGACCCAAATATCGAGTATTAATTGGTACACAGCCAACGCCCATATTATCCAAATTATCGACTATTGTTCGTGTACCTTGTACAAATAAACGATTGAGTACTGTTTCGTATGGATATAGAAGAAAATTCGCAAGAAAAATCGAGCAAATGCTCGATTCAATACGTAGAAATGATCGATTGACTAGATTCGGTATTGTTTCAATTAATCGACATTCAATATCATCGATTGTTTCGAATTGCGCTTGATTTGTTTCATGTTTTCGTTCTCGTTTAAGAAATTCATCTTCTTTAATTTGATATAAATATCGATCGAGAAAACGTTCTAACACATGTCGACCAACAAAATACGGTAAACTCAACGAAATTAAATACCATATTGGTAAAGCTCGTGCATAGAAACCTGTTTTAATACCTAAAATACGTTGAAATGGTTCGATAAATATTGTTAATGGCGACCAATGATTGACAATTGTTAAGTCCGATTGAACTGATCGAAGAAGATGTACAGAATACATTGGGATTAATAAAAATGAACTGATTGCTTTTAAAACAATGTGTTTTATTTGTAAATTTGATTTATCTAGTGGAGCAATTTCTTCAATTAAATTGTTTGAAATCGTATCAAGTGTTGTTAAAATCAATGAACTAAAACATCCTTTCCATAGAACACCACTACCCTGTTGATATTTCATTGTAGAAATCATTTGTATAGATGAAAACGGTGTTAGATAAGCACGAGATGATTCACTTTGAATTTGTGCTTGACGTCTAAGAAAATCAAATTCGAATTCAAATCAAACATTCACAAATAAAAAAAACCTTAGCGTTTCAACAGAATAAAAAACAATATGTTCCAATAGCCATTTGCTGACATTCAATGAAACATCGATATTATGCTGTAGATATTGCTTTCTTCGAAGAAAATAATGATCGATTTGTTCGATAAGATTGGTTTCATAATCTCCATTCAATAGAAACAACGAAGATGAATTCGAGAAAGATTGATTCTCAGTTTTTTTAATTAAAGGACTTAGTAGAAGACTAGCTGGTGATGCAGGTAATTGTTGAATTAAACGTGCTGGACTTGGAAGGAACGATGGCAATGAACTATCCGTTGAGGGTGAATTTCGAACGAGTTCATCGTGAACGTCTCGTGGTAGACGAGCTCGTTGTTGAGTCGTTGAATTCGATAGATTGAGATTCAAAGAAGCTGGTTGATTAGGTCGTAGACCCATGGTTAAATCTTGATGGAGATTCATTTTTCGATCTATCTGCAAGAAAACAAGCGCGTTTTCGTATCGAAGATAAATCAAATATAAATCTTAATTTCTCTTATTTGAAAAATCGATGTCAAGTCTATTTGATAAGCAAGAACAAGATCTAAAAAAGACAAGAAAACGTGGCCCATGTTATTCACGTATTGATGATCAATCACAATCGTTATTAACACGTTTGTTTGGTACTATTTTTGGTCAAAATCATATGTTAACAAAGAAAAAATTACGAACAAAAAACAAAGTCTTACATTTACCAACACAATCGACGATTAAAAAACAATTTCGACAAAATCAACAAACTTTACAAACATTTGTCAATCATTTAACACAGATCGAACAAAATCAAAATGCTAATCATCATGATCATCATCACCATCACCACCAACAACAACAACGACGACAAATAGATGAAATGTAAATCGAATTTACACGAGAGAGAGAGAAAAAAAATGAACACGAAGAAACTTTTTTTTGCAGATCGTTAACTTCACAATCGAAACGTTATAAAAAAATGTCAGATGATCCATCATGGTTCGATGTTCTACGTTCGGATCAAACGACAAATGACGCTTGGTCACGTATTAAACGTCGACTCGAACCGAATCAACAAAAACATATACTCAGGTTTGTTAACAAGCAACTAATCTCAATCATTTTCTTTCTATCACATATGATTTACTAGAGCATTAATGATCATCTGTGCTAATCTAATCGATGTACCTCTCGACAAACAAACTGAATTCTAATCGAACGACATACAAACAAAGACATAGAAGACTGTTTTTACTTTATTTTAGTTAGACACTTTTTCTTTGTTTATAATATAACATACATATATATGTGTGTATATGGATGAATGAGAAAGAGAACAAAAAAGAGAAGTATCCAGATTGCACTAAGAATTTAATAATATGAGACGATTTTGGTCGATCACCATTACTAAACAGCACCTATAGAACGAGAGAAATTTTTCTTTTCAAATCAATAAATTGTTGTTTGTTTGTTTCTATTACCATTTGTTTTCGATTGAATATTAGCTAATTGAAAAATTTGATCGATTTCATTTTCTGACCATGGTTGTTGCCATTTTAAAAAGTGTTGAAAAATTTTCAATGGTCGATTTTGATTATTGAGAAAATTCGAAACACGTTGTTTAAAATTTTCTTCCATGTTACCATGTTTCGATGATACATGTAAACGCATACATTCACGTGAGAAAACAACGAAAAATTCTTCATGTGAACACGCATGGCAACGATAGAACACATTGTGTGTTAACCATTGCCGAGCGATTTCATCATTTGACAAAAGTACCGATTGAACTTGATTTGTTAACGGTAATTTACGTGGATTTAAACGAGATGTTTTTGTCATATTTTCATCGAGTTTATCAATTGAATTCACATGTGTTTTTGTTCCATTGACTAATGATGTATGTTTATTACTATCATTCGAACAGTTTACTATACGTATACGAGCACCTTCATTGAGAGCAACTGATTGATATTTTGGAAGTGAATCATTGTTTAATTTGTTACTTGTTCGATCTTTGTACTGTTGACAATCGAGTTCAGTTTTAACAGGAGATCCGACATGAGTATCGGGACTATCATTTGAATTACTATTTAATTGTATATCACTTATTCTTGATGAATAGGGTTTTATTCGTGTATCGAAACGACGACGATCATCAGATATTTGCGTTATAGACATGCCCGATGATGATGATGATGTTGAACGTTTGTCGATTTCATACGATGAATCATTATGACGACGAATTTTTAATGGTGGAATCGAAAGTTCAGAACCGTTTTCTTCATCATGATCATCATCGATATCTGGATATTCTCGTTTTGCTGTAGGTTTTTGATAATCATAAATAGTCTTACGTAGAATATTCATTAACGATAGAGTTTGTGATGAATAATCATTTTCATATGAAAATTTCTGTAGAATAAAATCAAATTCTTGACTAGCTATTGAATGTAAAAGATGAAAATAACATTGAAATAAACGATTCAATGGATATTGAACTAATGTATGAAAATTGGGCGAAAGTATAAGTGGATAAATATGCGTGGTATTCGAAATCAATTGTTGTCGAGCGAAGATTTTCGTTGGAATATTAATTAGATAGGTTTTTGAATTTACAGGATTGGATATTAATGTTGATGATGGAATATCTTCTGTTTTATAATGTTTATTTAATTTTGAATAAAAAGATTTCTGTTCACGTCGAGAATATTTATAAAGATGATAATTAGATAAATCTGCTATGGAATTATCAGCATTCGTTGAATCGTTGGAAAATGAATTATTATCTGATGATTGTTCTTCGAATTGACATGATGAATCGTCGAAGGATAACTGAGATAAGAAAGAAGAAGAATCGTACGTATAAAAATGTGTTAAAGGAATGTTAAGATCTAGTTCGTGATTTGAAGAGATGCGATTTGACAATATTGAAGTTTTAAGTGGATGAAGTTGCACCACTAGATTATAGAAGAGAAAGAATAAATTCGTTGGATTTCAATGAAACAAAGAAAACAAACTATAAAGACAATCTTGTTGAAATTGATTTAATTGTGGAACGGATTCATTGAGTAATGTACCAGTGGACTTGTTTATTTGACATTGAGAAAGATGAATTAATAAAGTCGTACGTTCGGAAAATTCATTAGCACAAAAATGGCAAACATAGATCCGATTTTCTGCAACAACAAACATGTCCGATCACTTGAAATTCTTTTATAAAATCAAAATAAACCTGTTGACGGATTAGCCATGAAACGAGAAAACGGAATATCACCGGAGATCGCTTTTTTTCTGTATACTTATGTATTTAGCACAGATGAAATTCTTTCATGATCTAGAATAAAATGATACTCATGTTGATGCATCGATCGAATGACAAGGACTTGTATTGCTCAAGGCGATTGATTACGTCAATTTCTATGAGTGAAACTGTATCGAAATTCGTGATATTGTATTAGGAAGAAGAACAGGAAAAAAAAACACACACACACACTCGAAAGATCAACATGTAAATTTCCTTGTGAAAGAAAAATTTTTATTTGATTTTCAATGGTTTTTATTGATTGGTTCGATAGATTCGAAAGGAAAATAGATGACGCCTTCAATAAATCATCGACATCTATTCTTGAGGGTGTTCAGTCCAGATTCCTATTGAATTTGTCTTTGTCAGTAGCTCCATCTGTTTACAAGACTTTGAAAGGTGAATCACCTCAAAAACAAATAATCCCTATAGAATCGAATTTTTCGTCTTTGTGGTTAAAATACATTCATGTCGACGCATGAGTATAGTTTACATTTTCTTGTTAATGAACTCGTACGAACATTAAAGTAATCATTTCGAATATGAAATCAACATCTAATATGATTATCTTCATTTAGTGTCAATTTAAAAGGAACAAATCTTGCACCGGAAGCAATTGTTGATTATTTTAATAAAAATACAAATCAGCAAGCGAATACTTACACGCCAGTAAAAGAAATTGCAAAATGAATATTTGAATAGTTTCTTTTTGTCTTTCTTAGGCAGAATTATCTGATGCTAAACGTAAACTTTTTGCTAATTCTGGATCAGTGAATGAATTTGTTGATTTATACGATAGTTTAAAAGCTCGACAGTACGTTCGATTTGAACAATGAAAACGATTGACTTTGATTTTAGTGTTCGAGATTTAGATTCACTTATTATCATTCTTTCTCAAATATCTGATAATTCGGAAGTAGATTTAAATCGATTTTATCGAATGTAAAAATCAATTTGAATTCTGTTTTCAGCTTCGAGAATTGCTTAAATCATCTCGTTCAGCATCGACTACAATGATTAGTCCACAACAGAAACGTCTTCATCCTAATCGAACGACTGCAACCAGTCCGACGTCAACTATTTCGAAAGTTCATTCTCCTCACGTTCTTGCAGAAGTTAGTTTCTTTTTTAAATTGAAATTAAATTAAAAAAAACTTAAATAGATGAAAGATACACTGCTTCGGCCAACGTCGACCATGTCTCAACCGGGTTCGATCATTTCCGAAGGAGAAATTCGTCGTCGAGGTGAAATTTGACTTTGTTTTTTTTTTCTTCAAAATCTCAATTGACAATTTCATTCGGTTTAGTCATGACTCCATCATCATCAACTGAATTTTTCGGTCGACCACCTTGGTACAATGAACGACTTCGTCTTCTCTGGGATTTCTATCCAACACCGGAAAAATTCGAACCAGTCAGTTTCAATCATTTTCATTGTTTGATCATGTTGAAATTCTCGTTTTTCAGGATGTTGCGATCGGACGTCTATCAGTCGTCGAACAAGAGGCGATTATTGTCGAAGATCTTCTATTATGTATGCTAGTGAGTAAACAAAACTCAATTAGTTTTCTGTCGAAAAATAAAACACGAATTCTTTGTATTTTCAGGGTGTCGAAGGGAAATTTATCAAAACGCCATCGTTAACTGATAAACAAGCACAACGATCGTTTCATATCGATCGATCATTAGGTTTGCACGGCAAGGAACGGTACCTAATCTGCATTATTATTATTATTTAGATGCAACATTACGAGATTTAGCTCGTCGAATGGTCCCACTTTGTTCGAATCATTCGTTAATCGTTCGATTTATCGAAGGTAAAAACAAACTTGATGATTAACTAAATCAAACGAAAGCTATTTTTAGATCGTTCGCAATACAAATACGGATTGATTAATCATGCACTTGCTGGAGCTCTACGAGATATCATTCAAGTAAGAGAAATCTTTCAAAAATCAGCGTTCTGCAATTATATCCAATAATAGAGATACTATGTTTTTGTCAGTCAATTGGAAACACAACAACAGCAAGGTCAATTAACCCTTCAAACACTCTGGTTTCACACGGAACCTGTCATGGAAATGATGGAAGTCGTTGCAAATATCGTCAAAATCTTAAATAAAGTATTCATTTTAAATACTTAAAACACAAAAAAAAAGAAAACATCGTGTCATCGTGCTCCGTAATTTTAGGGCAACACAATAGGTCGTGCTGTACTCGATTTACTTCATGAACAAACATTGAAATTAAGCGGTCATAAACAAACCTATGACATTTGTTTCTTTCTTACAAAATCAGCGTATAAACCTTACTTAAAAATGCTTGAAACATGGATTCATAATGGTCTTATTGATGATCCATACAACGAATTTATGGTTCAAGAAAATAAAGATATTATTCATCATGAAAGTAGTCTCGAACAAGAATACAATGATAAATATTGGTCACGTCGATATATTCTACAACGAAATAATACGCCAATTCTTTTTCAATCATCATCTGACATGATTTTAAATACAGGCAAATATTTAAATGCCATACGTGAAAGTGCATTAGACTATAATGATGATATGCATATGGATATGTCAACATCGATATTACGTATTGATAAACAATTATTAATGAATAATCATAAAACATTGGAATATACAATTCATGAAAAAGATCTCGATGAAACTATTGAAGAAGCGTATAAATATGCGTCGGAAATTTTATTAGATTTAATTTTAAATAAATATCATTTAATTGAACGTTTTCAAACATTGAAACATTACTTTCTTATTGATAAAGGTGATTATATTGTTCAATTTTTTGATTCAGCTGAAGATGAATTAACAAAACGAGCTCGTGATATTGATGAAAATAAAATTCAATCGTTACTCGATGTTTCACTTGCATTAACATCAGATGATCAATACAAAGATGATGTACGAATTAAAATGTTTCATTATGATTTAATATCAATGCTCGAACGTGTTATTAACATTGAATCGAATGCAATCGATGCATCAGAAATTAAATTAACGGGTTTAGAATCGATTTCACTTGATTATGATGTTAAATGGCCAATATCATTAGTTATCAATCGAAATTGTTTAACAAGATATCAAATGCTGTTTAGATTTCTATTCTATATTCGTTATATCGAACGATTATTATGTAATGTCTGGCGAGCGCATAAAAACGGTGGTCGAAGACGACGACGACCGGCAACTGGCCGTGAAAAACGGAATCTCATAACGAAACCCAATGGTGCCGCCTATTTGAGACATAAAATGTTACATTTTGTACAGAATCTTTTGTATTATATGAGTTTTGAAGTAATCGAATCTCATTGGCATACATTTCAAAATAACTTGAAAAAAGTGACCAACATTGATGAATTATTAAAATTTCATATTTTATATCTTGATAATTGTCTTCGTGATTGTATGTTAACAAGTGTTCATCTTCTTCGACATATTCATAAAATTATGGCTACATGTGTCATGTTTGCTAATGCAATGGATAATGTCGATGATGACAATGATTATGATAGTCTTCCGGGAACAGTCGTTGCTAGTTTTAATAAGAATTTTACTGAACAATTACAACAATTATTAGAAGCTATTTCGAAAGAAGATGGACCGGCTCATAGTGGTACGACGAGTGGAGGAGGACAACAACATACATTAACAAATATAATTCATAGGTATTTACGAAGAAAAAAAAGCAATGCGACAGATTAAATTGAAAATTTTATTTTTCATTTGCTTTTTTTAGAATCAACTTCAACAATCAATACTGTTAATGCGTTATTTTTTACCATTTCATGATGACAAACATTCCTTCTTTTTTCTTTCTTCCTTTGTTCTTTATGCTTATGTCAATAAAAACAAATCGACTGTCATTTATGTTAATAGGAGATATATATATATATATTTAAAAAACGAATCTACGTTGGCATTTGAGTTGACCTCTCTATGATTAGTAAAGAAGAGAAAAAAATCATAAAAAAATATTGTTTTTCAAAATCAAAAATTTTATTTTTTTTCAAATCTCTTTTTCTCTCTCGCTCTCTTTTCGCACACACGTCACAATTTTTTTTGATAGACGTATTTTTGTCGTTTCTTTTTTTTCTATAACAAATATCATAACAAAAAAAAACAAAAGAACATGATCATATCACACACAATGCATCTTCTCAGTTACTTCATGCAATACAAAGAAAAAAAACAAACGAAAAATAACAGAATAATAACATTTTTTGTTCAAATCAACAATCATATGTTCTTCAGTTCAGATAGACGTTTTTGAAAATTGCTCACCGGCTCTCTCTCTCTCTCTCTTTTGTTCGACTTCTCTTAACTTACATGGCAAGGATAAAAACAAAATCAACAAGAAGAAAAAAACAACAGTATAGTGTAATAAATAAATAAATATAACAGACAAGAAAAACAGTTTGATTGTTAGAATATAAACGCACATGCCTATAGTACATCTGAACAACTAAACTACTGTCGCTGCTCAAATCCCATCGAAAAACGTACTCAACCGAGAGAAACAAGAGAAATGATGTGTAGAAAACAGAAACGATCTTTTTTGTTTATCTGAAATTGAGAGGCTCAATTGAAAACGCACACACACACAACATCGACAACAACAGTCAAAAGAAATTTTGTTTTTTTTTCTCGATTATTTTCTATAGACAATTCTAAATTGATAAAC
>ERZ778026.3687-NODE-3687-length-13039-cov-11.712877_pt1 | contig 13039 bp, 18 predicted proteins | sample MGYA00375756_ERZ778026 | MGnify/ENA primary metagenome ERZ778026 (study PRJEB29350, sample SAMN05389820) | bioreactor metagenome | isolation source: Ammonium sulfate bioreactor | place: South Africa: University of Cape Town | collected 2014-02-18 ... | reverse complement strand
ACCGCGGCGCTAACCCTGTGAACTTGTGGCGCGTCTCTCGCCAAGGCATCTATGGCCATATATAAAGAGTGCGTGTTCAGTTTAGTAGTAGAAGCGGAACGAAGATTGAGGAATGAAACCAACGTAGTTGCGGTGGATCTCCCTACACGCGACGCCCGAACGCCGCCGCTGCTCGGTGTCGCCGTAGAGCAACGGGGAGCGACCGAGCGAGCGAACGAACGAGACCAACGGGAGCCGCCGTCGTCGTCGTGGTGGTCGTTCGTCGCGTTGGTTGAAACGCGCCGATGGCCTTAGCGCAGCTGCCAGGTACCCCAAGAGATGTGCAACTGCACTCCCGGGCGATCGGGCAGCGTGACGAACTCGCCTTTGAGGTTCTCCTCGAGCAGCACCTTGAGAAGCATCTCCTGGTTCACGACGTCCTGCGGGAGCGTGTCCTCGAAGCGCAGCGTGCAGTGGAACAGGCCCTGCTCGGCCATGTCGAGCACCGTCTTGCGGATCACCTGCATCGAGGTATCGACCCACTCCTTGGACTTGGCGGTCGCAATCTTGGTCGCTTGCATGCCTGCACGAGAGCCACAACCAGCGAGCCAGCCAGCCAGCGCGCGTGAGTAACGAGCGCGCCGAGAGACCTGTCTCGTGCGAAAGACGTACCAAGCGTAAGACCGACATCGGTGGGCTCTTTGCGGGTAGTAGCCATTACGAGGAGGTCGTTGTGGTTATGAGAGGTGAGGCGAGGCGGATGAACACGGTATAAAGGCTGCTCTTGCGATGGAGCGTGTGTGTTCGGTTGTGTGGTGCGGAGCGAAGGAACGAGCGATCAACCAACAGAGAGCGCGAGTGCCGCGTCAGCGCCACATAACCGAGACCGGGAAAATGGCAATGTCCTCGACGGACTTCGCCATTTCCCGCTTTCCCGCCAAAACGCTCCTGCAACGGGCAGCGAATGTCTCGCTCGCTCCCAACAGCACCTGCAACGGTATCTCGCGTCTGTCGTCGCTCGAACGTGGAGCTTGCTTGTCGCTCGCCCGCCGCCGTTTGCATCAATCAGCCACCCACCCACCCACGCCTTTCTCCTCCTCCTTCTCTTTGTTTGTGTCATCGAAATGGACAATCTTGCGAGTCACGCGAGTGTGTCGTCGCGAGAGGAACAGCTGCGTCAGTTCTTGCAGGCCAAGTACGGCCGTTCGGGCAAGCCCCACACCGTCACGCAGCAGCGCATGTACGTCGCTATCGCTATCGCCATCGCTATCGCCATCTCCATTGTCTTGTTGTGATGTGCTGACTTGTTCGTCGTGACCTCCAGTGCCATGGTCAACAAGACCCCAGCCGCACCCTCGACGCCTGGCGTTCTGGGCTCGAAGAAGCAACGCGAAGCCGAGCGCGCTCTCAAGGCGCTCCAGTCGCAGCAACAACAATCGACCCCCGGTCCCAGGGGCGTCGCCGATGCCTCGACGTGCCCGCGCCTCACTGGACCCGGCCGTCTCAGTGCCGTGCCCGCCACGCCCGAGTCGTCGCGCAACGCTCGCCACCACACGCCTGCCACCATCCGCGACCGCCTCAATCTCTTGAGCACCGCCACCGACAACAAGAAGACGACCGCATCTGGCACCACGCCCATGTCCTCCAGGCTCGCTGCCTCCATCACTGGCACGCCTGCATCGACCTCGGTGTCGGCGGCGTTCGCGCGTCGCCTCGAGTTCGATCGCACGCTCATCGCTGCTTCGGCGTCCGCCAACGACTCCTTCACGCCCAAGCTGCCGCCGCCGTCTAAGCGCACTGCGCCTCCGCCTTCTGCTACCGACGACGATGCGGCCTTCCTCTCGGCGCCGATCTTTGTTCCCTCCAACACTCCGCAGCGCCGCAACTATCTCTCGGCCGCTACGCCGCTGCGACAGCACCTCGGATCGCGTGCCAAGGGCACCAAGGCCGACGTTCCCGAACCGCTGCCCGAGATGCCGCAACAGGCTCGCAACTTGTTGGATACCACCAAGCAAGCGATGGATGTACGTCGAGGCATCAACTTGGCTCTGCCGTGATGCGAGACTTACCCTAGAACGCGGTGACCACAACGCAACAGAACGAGGAACTGACTCGTGCCACTGAGAATATGGCGCTCATCACGGATCTCTTCTGCGGCATGGCATTCGGTACGAGAGAGAGAGTGAACGTGGTACCTTGCCATGCAGCCATTCTGACAAAGTCCGCCGGCCTTCCAACAGATATTCGCAAGTTCGCCGAGTTTTGGGTTCTCAAGGCCCGATTGCGTGAACTCTCTAATGACCTCGTTGGAGCTGTCGAGATCTTCGAGCAAGGTCTGCTTGCTGCTGCTCAGGTACTTGCTTGCCGCGTTGTACCTGCTCCTGTCTCGCCATCGCTAACGAGCGCCCGATGGATGCCGAATCCACAGCCGTCTGCGGACATGCATCGTGCGTTGCGCGAGTTCGTACTCCGTTGCGCCGCTGCCAAGTCGGCTGCGATCGAGGCACAATCCCAGTTCGACCAAGCCAAGTTCAATTCGATGGTCGCTGCGCTCAACTCAATCAAGATCTCCGACACCACGGCTGCCATCGGCGGAGGAGCGGTCAAGCCCTCCGAGCCTACCGCACCGCGCAAGGCTCAAGATGTTGCCTCCTTGGCCGTCAACGAGAACGGCCAAGTCGAGCCCGAGGAAATCACTTGGGTCGATGCCGAGACTCAATTGAATGCCGAGCAAGAGGCCGAGGCGGCGCCAATCACGCCCACCGGCCGACGCATGCAGAGTCTGCAGCGAGCGCTATCAATGTGCGCCTCGCCGCGTCGCTACTCGTCGCCTTTGCGAGTGATGCGCTTCGAGCAGCCGAATGCAGCAGCCCCCTCCGACGCCCAGGAGGAACCGCAGCCCTCGCTCGAATCTGCCTGCGAAGCCGACGCGCCCGAGGAGCCGTGTGACAGCGCCACGGTCGTGAGTGCCGAGGAAATCGACAAGCTTGTCAGCGACGTTGCATTGCAGGACGAAGCTGCTGTCGCAGAGGCCATTAGTGCCATCGACGAGCCGATGGTGCTCGACCAGTGTGGCTCCAATACTGATTCAACCACCGAGCATCCCGAGCATCCCGAGCCCGAGCACAAGCACGAGCACGAGCACGAGCACGAGCACAGTGTAGCTCGCTCCACCAAGCGACCCAAGGTCATCAACGAGCTCAAGGGAACCGACAAGGCTCCGACCACTCTCTCATCCGTGGTGCTGCTGACGCCGATTCGCGTGGCTCCGCGAGAGCAAGAGGCCATCGGTAACACCGTGGCGCTGACGCCCGTGCGTCGCTCGACGCGCATCACCAAGGACATTGCCAACGGCGAGTCGGACGACGTGCGGGGTGCGCCGCTCGGCAGCTTGTTGTTCTCGACCGGATTCGCCTACACGCCCAACGTGCACTTGCGTGAGGCAGCGCAGTCGATCTCCAAGACCTCGTTCCTGATGAGCGCAAAGAGGCATACCGCCGCTGTGGCTCATCAGGAGCCCAAGCCAGCCGCGGTCGAAAGCCAATTCAGCCAAGCTGAGGTTGTTGCTGATTCGCAACCGGAATCGGCCTCCGTCACGATGACGCCGGCACGAGCTACGAAGCGTGCCAATCTCAAGGTATGTCAGCAGAGTCGACTCTAACACGCCTGCATGCACATCGCTCACATACATCTCTCTCCAACGCATTGTTCGCATTTTCTCTAGGCTGCCGAGAGTGCCTTGGTGACTCCCGTTCGTCGATCGACGCGAATTGCCAAGGGCTCGGACCAGTAGATGGAGGGAGTGAAGCAAGCGTTGTATAAGATGCATCGCGAGGCCAAAACGAACACCATCAAGGCAACCGTGGAGTTGCCAGATCGATAGATAGACAGATAAAGGACTGTGAATGTGTTTGATTGCATCAACGTATCGACAGCAAGCATCAGCGAGTTAGAGTCAAGGTGAGCCACAGATTCGGTTGTGAACGCAACCTTTTACGGATCTAAATGGTACACACCACACAAACATCATGGTAATGGTATACTTATCTAGCTATACACTGTAGTTCTCGCTCGCTCTCACACTCACTCACGCAGTACGGCCTTCAGCAAACCACCGCCACTCTATCCACACTTGCACGGGTTCTACAAGAATACGCGCCGAAGATCAGTGGGAGACGTGACGGTCTGACACTGCGGGCACAAGCGTTTGGCGCCGAGAGTCTCGAGCCAGCACTGCTCGCAGTGCACATGCCAACAAGCAATCGACACCAGCGGCTTGTCGTAGTGTTGCAAACAGATCAGGCACTTGGGTGTGTTGCGTATCAGCTCCTCCTAGCGACACAATCCACGATCAACCACCGATTCGAAGCAGACGGGGGTTGCGTGCGCGCGACTTGCAGCCGTACTTGCGTGCGAATCTTTGCTTTCAGTGCCTCGATGAGTAGATGCTTGCCTTGTTGTTGCTGTTGTTCGGAAGCTCGTAAGGAAGCAACAGCGCCACCATTTGCGGTGGAATGTATCATGTCTTGTTGAGCTGACAACGAATCCGTCGTTGTTGACACTGCCAAGGCTGAGCTCGTTGCAGTGGGAGGTGCACTCGATGATGTCGTTGATGTTGTTGATGATGTTGTCGTTGACGTTGATGTCGAAGGAATGATGAGTGTAGCAGGCTCGTCGACCGAGTCAATGTTGACGACGACTTCGTCTTCATCGTGCCGTATGAGATGATCGATCGTGTACTGCGCGGCGCCAAAGGTCGAGGTCTCGTCGTCATCGATATCGAGCTCATCATCGACGTCCTCCTGCTCGATTTGTGACTTGGACAGCTGCATGACCGACGAGTAGGAGCCGCCCTCGAGTAGCGAGCAGGTTCGGATTCGTTCGATGCCACCGATCGTGTACACTTCGTAGCTTTGCTCGTCTTCGTTGTCGTTCTCGTCGCTGGAAGAAGCCGCCGATGAGACGGCGGTGGAGGCTACTGCTGTTGCTGCTGCTGTTGCTGCCGGTGCTCCACCACTCGGTGTGGAGCTGAGTGAAGTGGTCATGGCAGGAGGTCGTTCGCTCGGGCCATTGAGGAGACATTGGTCGATGTGGAGGTTAATGTCCTCGAGCGAACCGAAGAGTATCTCGCCGCACATGAAGCAGACCTCGTGCGGCTCGGGTTCTGGTATGGCTGGAGATGGAGATGGAGATGCTTCGCCGTCGGAGGCTGAGGCGGCAGTGGCGAGGCGCTTTCTCTTGGAGCGGTTGCTGCGGATGGTCTTGACGATCTGCTCGAGTCATGTACGCAGGCATGCACGAATGAGGCCAACAAGGACTCGATGCATCACAAGAAATGCAATGGTACATGGCGCCTTGATTGGTTCGGTGCGAGCGCGGTACCTTGGTGGCTTTCTTGACAGCGCCGAATCGGTCGCCATTCTGCTCGGCCGAGCGCTTGTACGTGCGCGTGATCTGGTGCACACGCTCGCGAGCATGCATGGCCGAGGTGCGTCTCTCGCGCCCATGCACGCTCGGGTCTCCGGTGTGTGGTAGTAACGACAGCGAGCCATGTGGCACGATTTCATCGAGGCGCGCGAGCTCCTTCTGGTAGTGAGCCTCGAACTCGAGAGCAGAGACGCTGGCGCCGCAGATGGGGCAGAGCTCTGCATCGCGCAACGAGGCGCTCACGTGAGCGACATCGCCACCGCCATCGCCATCGTCGTCATGAGAGACTAGCGAGCACATACGTGAGGGATCGGTAGAGTCAGGGACGGTACGGCGTCCCCGTCTGGTTGCCATCATAGCATGCTGCGGGAGAGGAGGGCGAGGCGCACGTAGACGAATGGGCGGGAGCGAAGCAAAAAGACTGATGCTTCTTTGCTTGCGCTCTCGTTGTGGTTTGGTTGGTGGTGGTTGCGCAACCGTGCGAGCGAGAGATGCAATGAGATATGTGCATGCGACGTGCGACAGCTAGACGGGTTGATTTGTCGTTGCAGTGAATGTTCAATTATATTGTGCTCACACATGACTTAGTTTCCAACGCGACCGAGGACCTTGTTGACCTCAGCCAGACGCGGCTGGGCGGCGGCGAGGAGCTTGGCGCGAGCGGCGTTGGCAGCCTTCTTCTTTTGGTAGAAGGCCTCAGCGCGCACCAGGCGCTGCTTCTCGAGCTTCTCGACGACGGCCGAGTGCTTCCAGCCCATCTCAGACGAGAGGCGACCGAGGCGCATGTAGTTGCGGTCCGGTCGGAGGCGGAGGACGCGGAGGGCGTCGGGGATGACGACCTTCTTGACCTTGTCGTACGGCTGGGGAACACCCTCGAGGGCCTTGAAGTGCGCAAGGGCAGCAGCGCCGCGCGGGGTCTTGTGCGGGAGCATGCCGCGGATGGTGCGCCACAAGATGCGAGCAGGGGCGCGGAAGTGGTACGGGCCCTTGGACGGGTTTGTGAGGTGGCGCTTGCGCAGGAACTCTCGGAACTTGACTGTGGAGGCCGAACGAGGAAGAGAGAGAGAGAGATAGCAGTCGAGTAAGTGATCTCGTGCTCGAGTGAGGAGGAAGGAGATATGCGAGATGGGCGAATCGCTATCGAGATGCGCTGAGAAATACGTACGCTTGTTGCGGTAGAACGAGCCCGAGACGTTGATCTCCTCACAACGGACAGCAACCTACGAGCGACGAGCATAAAGAGAATGAGTGCGCGAGATACGAGATACGAGAGAGAGAGAGAGAGAGAGAGAGAGAGATCGCAAGAGTGAGGTAGGGTAGGCAAGCGTGGAGCTACGTCGATACGTACGATCTTTTGGCCGGACAACAGCTCCTTGGCGATGATGGACGCCAGGCGGCCCAGAAGGTGACCGCGGCAGTCGATCACAATACGCTGTGTGTATGGACGAGCGAGCGAACGAAGAGAGCACAACAGCAGCAGCGATCAGTATCCACGAACTCGAGCCCACCATCGCGCCTCAAGATCTCAACCCAAGCGCGCACATCCAACAATGCTGGCATCTACGCTGCGCTGCTGCCACACTCGAGAGCTCACAGACACAACGGCGCAGCAGATCCACGCGGTACGCGCAACGCTAAAGACCACCACTACCACGGCCAGCACGAGCAATATCTCAACGAAACAGCCACGACAAGTGCGGCCATCGCGGCACCAGAACAAACACCAACCACCAACACACATCAGAGCAGCGAACGCGAGAAGGCGCATGGCTATCTCGCACTCGCGGTCGTCGTGTTGGTGGTATTGGGAGGTATCGCTCGTGCTCTGAGCACCACAAGGCCACAGCTCGCTCGCTCGCTCGTAAACGCCGCCCAAAAAATCGCCCGCCCACCCACATATCTCAAACGACCTCGACGAGCTCGACACCACCGCCCTCGCCCCCTCGAGCAGCGTAGCATCGTGCGGGCGGGCGTGCGGAGCGCGGCACCTACCTTCTCGAACGTCATCGTGGCACAGCGTGTGAAGGAGAGGGGAAAGAGGATCGAGCACAGCGCGACAGGCGCCCAAAAACCTGCGCCGCGCGTTGGGTCGAAAAGTCCACGCCTCGCTTGCCCTCCAAATGCTACCATCTCGTGTAGCAAACGCAACCCACGAGCTTATGGGGCACATGCCCCATCGTACCCCTGTTTCCCTCCCTTTCGCTTCTTCTCTCCTGCGCCTCTGCTCACGCACAATCGCTCGCTCGCTCGCGCTCTCGTTCGCTCACTCGATCGTGCGAGATTCGATCGAGCGTGAGGGTGTGCAGATCGACACACTGGAGAGTAGATTCGTTGGGGGTGTTTCGATTTTTTTGGTGCGGTATTAGTATGTCTTCGTCGCAAACTACACGGAAGCGGAGACGAGTCGCGAGCAACAGTGCCTGTGGTAACGAGACGAAGCGACCGCGCATCAAGCTCGAGAACAGTGCTTGCAACAACAACAACGCGCCCGATATCTCTTTCGACCATCAACGAGGAGATGGAGATGGCCGTGATTGTCTCACGAACCAGGAGCCTGAAGAGCCATTCGATCCCGATGCTGAATTGTTCGGCGCCGATGACGACCACGACCACGCTGCCGCCAATACCACGCTACCGCCAGCCGCTAGCGCCGAGCTCGAGTGCATGACGCTCGCCTCGCGTGTACTCCTCGCGCCGACCATCAAGAAGGAGCCTGGAGGCCATTATGCGCCGTTCCAAGTCCATCCGCCGCCTCGATCTCGTGCTCGTCGGTCCTTCCACCACGACAGCGACCCATCGGCGTCGCAGTCGTCATCCCAGGCCTCTTCTTCTTCTTCTCAGCAGCGGCGCCGACAAGCACCACCAACACCATCGCCCGAGCGAGAGATCGAGATCGACGGACGAGAATGCACCTTGATCGAGGCGGCCGATCGTTCCACTACTCCCAATCCTGGTACTCTCTCGGCCGGCGCCGGCGCCGAAATCGTTGTCGACCCGCTGGTCGGCATTCCGCTCGTGGACGCCGACGACTCAGTGCGCGTCGTGGCTCACACCGAACTCGAGGAGAACAACCCCTACTACCTCGTGAACTTTGAGCTGATGCTGCAGTGCGTCATGCAGCGCCATGCGGCGTCGCTCTTGTCGCAAGCCGAACGGGACGCCGTGGCGAGCTTCATGGCGCTGCCGCCCAAGTGCCGGCTGCTGTTCACGCGCCTGTTCCCGCGCAAGCGCCGCTGGTTCTCGGTCGAGTCGCTCGCCTCGCAGTACTCGGAGCTCGGCTCCACGTCGGCCGACGCCGTGCAGCACTTGATCGACACCGAGTTCGCCATTCGAGCCAAGCACCATGTTCTCGACCCGCTATTCAACCAGGAGGAGGCCGAGTTCGAGTTCTGCCGATTGCGCCGAGACTCCTCGAGCCAGCTCATCGTCAGCAACGACGGCGATGACAGTCGCTCGAGTACGAGCTCCATTCTCTCGCCCGACACATCAGACGACCTCGAAGACTCGCAGCGAACTGAACCCGAGCAATACGAGGCGCATTCGCTTGCGGTAGACGGCGCTTGCGGCGGCTCTGCGAGTGAGCTTGCTCGCCGACAACGAGCGCTACTCGTGCGCGAGATGCTCCAGGACCTCGTCAGCACCGACAAGCTACGCAAGCTGGTCCAAACGGCGTCACTCTCTTCTCCACCGTCGTCGATACCACGAGCCTCGTCGGCGCCATCGGTCGCCAAGGCCTCGCCGTCGTCTCCATCGTTGGCGCGCCTCTCGGTCTTGCCCAAGAGTAAGTCCGAGAACGCGGTCAGCGTCGGTGGCGCCAAGCGCCGCTCTCTGGGCAAGGGCGACATGATACACTTGATCTCTTCCAACCTCCACACGAGCTCCCGCAAGTTGCGTCAGCCGACGCTGGACTTCTTCACCTCGAGCCCACGCACGCCTCACCGCGCGCCAACCGGCTTGCAGCCTACGTCGCGTTCGTTCGTCGCATCGCAACAGCCGATCGACCTCGAGGCCGACGAGCTGCAATCGTCGCCCTTGTGTCGGTCCCCGACCCCTATTCTCGCGACGAGCGCCGCTGTTGCCTCCAGCAGCCCTCGGCCCAAGTTCTTGGTCTCGCGCCTCATTGAGCGCGAGTGCGACGGCGACAGCATCCGGCTGCACCCGGCCAAGGTCGCACTCTTTCAACGCCTGCAGAGGCTCTTCTTTTTGAGTGCAACTACGGTATGAGCCAGCGCATCTCGCATCTGGCACCTCGCACCGCGCACTGCACCTTGCGCATTTACGTGCGTTGTTGCATCGCTACTCACGCAACATCACTTGCTGTGCCCAATAGGACCAACGAGCAATGACGCTCTACGACATGCGTGTATTGCGCTATCCTCAGTACGTCGTCTCGAGCAGCCAGACCAGCGTCTGGGCCTCAAGGCAGGAGTGGATTCGGTACGAATGGGCGACGCAGCTCGAGATCTCGGCCGACGAGGCGCTCGAAGCCAACCCGCACGGAGTGCCGAGCGCATTGCTGCTCGAGCTGCCGTCGCACTCGCGGCCGGCCTTCTCGTGGGACACCGACATTTGCTACCAACACCTCGGCTGTACCTCGACGTGCGTCATGTGCTTGCTTCGTATCGGGGCCTATCGTCTGTTGCACCTCGTGTGCGCGGCACACGCGTCGGCCGACGACGAGCACGTTCGAGACCCGTTCACCACGTTGCAAAAGACGTGGAACAAGGCTCTCCGAGCACACGTGCTGCAGGCCATCGAGTCGCTCTGCACCTCGCCGATGCCGCTATTCCCAAAGATCCCCGAGCGATTCCCACGCCAAGAGCGTACGCTCGTGACCTCGACCACCAATGTAGCCTCAATACTCTCGACCGATGATGATGCCGCCGCCGCCACGAAGGTCAAAATCGAGCACAGCGCCTCGCCGAGTGCCACCACTTCGAGTGAAGGCGATCGCGATGCCGAACTCAGTACACGCGACAATTCGTTTGCCAGACGCTTTCAAGAGGGCTGGGTTCTCGTAAGAACCGTGACGCATCTCGTGCGAGTCGTCGAGAAGCGAAAGAAGTGCGTCGTTCGCAGTGTGACTCGTGTGTGCACCCTGCGTGTGCTGACATCTCTCGCGTAAACTCTTGTGTAGCTACTCGGCGAGCATCGCCATCTACCGCTTGCTATTGAGTTCCAACTATTGCTTCTCGAGACGCGGGGATTGGTGGAATCGCTTGGCTCTCGATCTGGTACACGCAGATAGAAAGGTACTGTGAGCCGCTGCTCATTTGCATCGGTGTCGTGCACCTCCGTGACGCTGCCGATGCTTTGCAGAAAGACGCACTGTTGATCGCAGAGGCGGGTCTGCGCGATCCCTGGGTACGAACCGGCTCTCGAAAGGCGCTACTGTCCCGTGTCGAGGCATTGTGCAAGCCGCCGTTGCGCTGGATCAAGGTATACAGTCTATTCAGGCAGTCGCGCTTGCTTGTGAGCCAGGACACTTGCTCAATCATCGTGTAGCCTGCATATCTCGAACAGGAACCCAAGCTACTCGCGGCACCGGTGATCTCGTTCAAGGGCAAGCTTCTCACGTCCGAGACCGGCCGCAAGAGTGTGTTCGTTGGCTTGGACGGCTTGCCGACGTCGGTAGAGGTATGTGAGCCACCCAACGTTCGGTTCGCAGCCAATTCATGGTCTCTCTCTCTCTCTCTCACTCTCGGCTCGGCCATACTGTGCGCGTGTAGCATTTGGCTCTACAATGTTATGCGTCGTTGGAATGTGGCGATGGCTCCAAGTGGTGCGGCCTACATTGTGAAGGCGGTGTCTTTACGACACTGTTTGCACTGCTGATGTGGGACGTACTATTCGCGCCAATCGAACACGTGTTCCAGACCAAGTTTCAACGTACGTGGGAGTAGTGCTACATAGAAGCGCGCGCTCTCGCTCGCGCTCTCTCGGCGACGGCGGCCGGCAAACTGACACGGAGACGCACATATGCAGGCGCGCCGCTCGATATGATGACCGATTCATTCTATCAAAGTCGCAAGGACCTGATCGAGAGCCGCTTGGCTCAAATCAGCGCTTGGTCGTTTCAAGAACTCTCGTTTGCCGTGATCTCCACTTGGAATGAGCACTACAACGAAGCATGCATTGGTGTAGCATGGCAGCGATACAGCGTGTCGCAGTTGAGCGAGATCGCTGTGTGCTTTGGACCAACAAAGGTACCTCACATCGCCCCCATCCTCGAGCGAATTGATAGCCTCTCTCGCCTATGTACGCCACCGAGCACTCAACTGTGATTTTTGTGATAGCTCGCACGAATCGTTCAGTTGTTTGCGCAGGACTATGGAGCCTGGGCCACGGGCTTACCGGATCTGTGTCTCTGGAAGCTCGCGCCGACCAACGAACAGCACAAGAGCGCAGCCGAGCTGGACGACTTGGCTGCCGTTGCCGATATGACGAATGTTCTCGGTGGCGATGCGAAGCTGGTCGAGGTCAAGGGCCCACGTGACCGCCTGTCGGAACAGCAGCGCGTTTGGATCGACCAACTACTGCGCGCAGGAATCGAAGTCGAGGTGTTCAAGGTGCTCGAGGATACTAGCAACTCGAGATAGTTCCGATGTGTACGATATCCTTTGGCAGGATACCGTCACTGTCGTAGCTGTGGGAGCGAGGGTGAGTGTCTATCCAGCAAAGAAAGTGTGTGTGTGAATATATGTGTGAATACGTGTGTGTATGAAATGGCGCGTGTAAAAATCAAGTATATGAATGTATTTGTGCGCGTTTGTGTTGGAGGGAGGGATGGGCAAGGATACGATGGGCGCTAAAGCATACAACGCAAGGACGCCATTCTACACAAAAGAATGCGACTCTCGCAAGAGGAGGGTAACTTAATGTACAAACACGACTAGCGGCAATGACAACTACGACAACACGCTCGACGACGACGAACGGCATCGAGCTCAAGCACCGCGCCGGCCACCGCCACCGCCGCCACCACCACCGACAACAAAACAACAACGGCACATTAACATCATCACATGGAAGGTGTACAGCTCGCCAACACTCTCATACACAACCAACGAGCTATGACGGCGCCGCACGCTTCTCAAAGATGCTGTAGTACTCTTCGATCAGGAACTGCACGACGCCGCACGTCTCTTGCGTCATCAAACGGAGAGGATCGATCTCTCTGGGCTTCAAGAGCGTTGGTCCGAACACGATGCCTGTGCACAAACACAAACACAAACGCACGACGAGCAGGAGCAGGTTGTGGGTCAGCCAAGCCCACCGTGACTGGCCGGTGCGCAACGAGAGCGTACCAAGATTGATAGGTGTCATGTGATTGGCATCAGAGTTCTCGGCCACGAGGCGCAGGAACTTGAACAAGAACCGTACGACATCGAGGCTCGATTGCGGCATGCGTGTAATCAACTGCTGGTAGACTGAGATGCGATAGGGGACATCTTGGAGCTCGTCTATCAACGGTCACTCGAGTAAGCAAGTGCCGCAACACCAGAGAGCAAGCAACCAAGCAAGCAACGTGGAGCGTACGATAGGTCTTGAGCGTTGCGTCATAAAAGTCGAACGGGAAGATTGGTTCGGGCAAGTCGCGGAAGAACTGTGGCACATCACGAAGCAACGGATG
>ERZ778026.3684-NODE-3684-length-13057-cov-9.765113_pt1 | contig 13057 bp, 22 predicted proteins | sample MGYA00375756_ERZ778026 | MGnify/ENA primary metagenome ERZ778026 (study PRJEB29350, sample SAMN05389820) | bioreactor metagenome | isolation source: Ammonium sulfate bioreactor | place: South Africa: University of Cape Town | collected 2014-02-18 ... | reverse complement strand
CTCTCTCTCTCTCTCTCTCTCTCTCTCTCTCTCTCTCTCTCTCTCTCTCTCTGTCAATGTCGCTCTCTCGTTCAGTGGTTCGTCGCTTCGAAAGCGGCGTCTCGAGTACAACTCACTCGTCGATTCCCTTCGCAATGCAATTAACGACTCGACCCTGTGTGCGGGTACCGTTTGGAATGGTCGGCTGCTACATAGCCAATACGTCATCCATCATCTGCAGAAGCTGCGCTTCCTTGATGCCGCGAGAGTGTCGTCGGCTGAGCGCGAGCAGGTCACCAAGCTCAACGGCAATGTCGCACCACCATCGCCAAGCCTCCAGCGCGACCATCGATCCCCAGTACGTCGGCACCCTCCTCGTCACTCCACAACAACCTCCCGAGTCTCACCACGCGAGCATTCGTGGTCGCGCCCTTTCCACAGAACAAAGACAAGAGCCCAGGATCCACCGGCAGCCACAACAGCAGCACCAGCACTACAGCGCTGCGCGACATGGGAGGTGCCGTCAGCACACAAGTCGAAGCCTCGGCCGATTCCGAGATGAACGTGCCGTTCGCGGTGCTGACGAGCTCGGTCGTTCGAGGAGCGTTCGGCCGCGGACCCGACCCCAATGCTACGATCGCCGAGGGTCCAGGCGTCGAGGGTGGCGTTGCCTTCAAGCCGGCGCTCCTGTCGGTCACGTGCTTCACCAAAGACGGCCAGCGCTGGATCGAGGGCGAGGAGCAGCTGACGGTGCGCGTGCTTGGACCACTGACGCTCGAGGAGCAAGAGTGGTTCACTGCCGCCGAGGCACAGCATGATGTCAAGTGGTTCTCGAAGCCGCCCGAGGAGCGCCAGCTCGATGGCGACCAAGAGGACCAAGAGCACGGCAACATCCTGCGTACGACCTACGAGTACGAGCCTGGCATGCGCATCGCCGGTATCGACGCTGCCAGCTCAATGTCCACCTCTACATCCACATCCACGTCCACGTCCACGTCCACGTCCACGTCCACGTCCACGTCCACCACCTCTTCGTCATCCACGTCATTATCGAGTGCGAATACCGACATTCCACCACCGCCAGGACCATCGAACGGTCAGGTGACTCGCATCGGCCGTCCGATACCAGTGACCGTGGCCAACAACGGCGACGGCACCTTCTCGGTCTCGTACTTTCCAGACCGCGTCGGATGGTACAACGTGCACATCAAGCTCAGCGGCCGCAAGATCAAGAGCGCACCGTTCGACGTGCTGATGGCTCCGCCGACGCTCGAGCTCGTCGAATCCAACTTTGCCACCGCGTGCATGAACGAAGAGATCGAGTTCTCGCTCGATCCCGAGGACACGATGGTACTCGTCGATCCGAGCAACGTGCAGGTGACGATCAAGGACCCGCGCGGCTTCCCGGTCGCGCCCGAGGACATTGACGTTTCGAAGGGCGCCGCTCGAGGCCGTCGCGACGGCCGCATCACCTACCAGTACATGCCCACCGAGCCGGGAGTCTTTCTCTTGGACTGCTCGATCTACGGCATCTCGACGCGCGGCTTCCCGATCGCGTGCATGGTAGCGCCCAAGCAAGGCGCCCTGATCGACATTCCATGGACCGTGTTGGATCTACGCGTCGGCTTCTCGTGGCGCCTTCCGGTGCCGTCCGAGCCTCGTGAAGACAAGAAGAAGCACCACAACCCCGAGCCACCGCTGCAGGCCGAATGCTGCATGATGCGTTACACTCACGAGATCGATCACGTCACACACAAGGAACCCGCCGACAAGGACGGCGCCGTGTACTTTTTCCAGCGAGACGTGCCGCAGACACAACAAGGTTCGTTCAATGGCTGCCTTCCGTCGTAGCTATCGATTGGAGGTCTTACTCACCATTCGCGTCTCTCTCTCTCTCTCTCTCTCTCTCTCTGGCCTGTTTGATTCGTCCGATGAGCAGAGAAAATGCGGATACGGCAGGAGAAGGAGGATAAGCGAATGAAACGCGCCTCCTATCGCAAGAGCATCGTCAGTATGCATGGAGCAACTGACGATATGGAGGACCTCAAGTTCATTACGTACAAGATGCTCGACGATGCCGTGTGCCCCGAATCGCCACTCATGGAGACGACGCGCGAGACCGACGAGCAATGGTTCACGCTTGACCTGCGTGCCTTGAACGCCAAGGTCACCTCGGTCTTCTTCTTGGTACGCTTCGGCAGTCCTGCGCACATTCGGTGCTGCTCTCGCGCGCGCTCACCACTGCGGTCGTCGTCGTTGTGGTTATGGTTAGTTGGCCGCATCGGACACGAAGCACTTTCGACACGCCAAGGACTTGCGGTTGCGGTTGATCGACAACGAACGCAAGAAGATGCTGTTCCGCTACGATCTCGGCAAGCGACTGAAAGCTCGTGACTTTGACTCGATGATCGTCATGAAGCTCTTCCGCTTCGGACCGGCGCTGTGGCGACTCATCATCTATGATGAACCATACTATTCGGCTTTGGTAGCATTAGTTTCGCGTTGGAAGAGCTCGGTATTTGTACGTTGATACGCATACATGCTGGCTTGCCTGCTCACTCACTCACTCACGTATGTGACTACAGGAGCCATTTGTAGGGCCGAAGGAACCTAGCGAAGACAAGCTGTTCCAAGTGCAAGTGTTTGGAGGTCTCGTTGAAAAGACTCCAACCGACGTACGCGGCTACCAGTTTCGAGTGGCATACGATGGCTCGGTCCAGCGCACCAACGTCTACGTACCACCGATGCACAACACTGACGACGAGGACGAACACGGCGAGCATGACCAAGTGCATGATACAGTCTTGCATTACACACCCTGTACAGTGTACGTTGCAGCAAACCTCAGGCTGCGAGATGGCCACGTACTAACGAACGAGAGTGCGCTCTCACCATGTGTAGTCGCGGCAAGTCGAACATCATCGAAATCTCTTCGTGGGTCGTCGTTGGCAAGTATTCGGAGCCTCGGGTATGTCGTTGTCGTTTATTCGGAGGAGTTGGTTCGATAGGTCCTCCCTTGCTAACTTCTGCGTCTGCGTCTGCGTCTCGGGACATTTGTTCAGTTTTTGGGTCGCCTGTATTACGACGTTACCAACCCAGCAACGTTCCCGATCGATGGAACACGTAACTGGTGGCCGATGCTCATTCACCCGCGCGATCACCACGGCCTGACGGGACAGATCGAGGTCTCGGTGACGCTGCTCGGTACTGCGCCTTCGGCTCTTCCGAGCTCCAAGAAGCGCCGCGACAACTCGTCGGGCTCGCTACCATCGATGCGTGCAAGCGGCGATAATCATTCGGCAGGCGACTCGTCCGACGAGCATTCGAGCAGCAGCAAGAGCTCCAAGAAGAAGAAGCGCTTCTCAGTCGCCAAGCTCACGGGCGACTTTGCTGACTCGTGGAACAAGGCCTTCGACAATGCCAAGAAGGTGGTCGATCCTGTGCTCGGCACTGGCGCATCCGGTGGCGGTAGCAGCTCGCGGCTGCATCGTACTTCGTCGTCCAAGCTGTCGACCTCGACCTCATCGTCGCAGCTGCATCGCACAGCCAGCCATGCCGAGATGAACGCCGAGGACGCCAGCGACGATGACAGCAACGGCCACCAGCGCGAGCGAAGCCAAAGTGTCACGCATCATCGATAGCCGCTGACCAAATGGATGGCATCGGCTGCACTGGTGCTCCTTCAAGTTTTGTGTTTCGTATAGAAGTGGCCGATCGAGCAGTCTCCTTTCCCGATGCTGTTCGATGATGGGCCAAGCGTTTGAGTTTCACGTGTAGGTAGTAAGAAGTATAGTTGGTCATTCGTTGCGTTTCGTTTGCGTTTGTGTGTGTTGTGTACATATCGGCAATGCCGTTCATTCCATCATTGATATCAAGCAATGATAGCTTGATAGTCTCGTCCGTCAGCCTAACTCATTTACCATTCCATCATGCCTGCCTGCCTCATCATCACTACTACTACAGGCTACCTCCTCCTCCAGCAATAAAGCTCCACTCGCTAACCAACCAAACCAAGCAAAATAAGCGTAGCTCATGCAATGATATTCAAAAGTAAAGGCGCGCTACGATGGAACAACAACGACGAGCGCATGCAAGGTAGCCTACACTACAACCGTGCACAAGCGGCCAAGGCTTTGTACAATCACTCGGCCATCATGCATGAAGCACTCGCCATCGATATCCAAGCGATTCGGACGCTGATGTGGTTTCAACTCCATCTCGACGCGTTTCACCTGAATGATTGAAATGAATGAATAAATGATATCGCGCACTTCGAGTGATAGAGCACACACACATACCGAGAAGTAGCCGACGTCTCGATGCAGCGGATGGTATCCACGCATCATCTCGAACAACAGGACCACGATTCTCTTGCGCGGGCAGCGTGCTGGCACGAGTACAATGTCGAATGTGCCGTCGTTGAGCTCGACGAACGGTGAACTGAGCCAGCCATCGGCAAAGGTTCGCGTGTTGAGCATGCCGACCCAGCCGTAGCCGTCGGCCGAGTCGAGCGATTGTACTCGCTCTTGCTCACGAGGCGGTGCCAACACTGCTCGCTCAGTGGCCGTGCAAACCCAACCGGGGTCGACGGTGTGTCGCGGACCGTCGCTCGGAGGTGCGGGCGCCGAGATGGGAATGACCTGCCGCACCAGCCACGGCTCAAAGTAGAGGCGGCAGTAGTACAGAGGCTTGCGCACGACGTTCACCACGCCGTAGATGGCGAAGCGCAGGTCTCCAAGGGCTCGCAGGTACTCCGAGTCAAAGTCGACGTCGCACATGACGCCGTACGAGACCTGCAAGAAGGCGTACACCACGCGGTTCTCGGTCGTGGCGTCGTTGGGCGACGTGGGATTGCCGATGCTGCCCGAGATGCCGTCGTGATGGTGCTGGTGCTGGTGCTGGTCGTGGTGCAGGAGGCTGCTGCTGTCGCTGTTGGAGCTCGAGTCGCTCTCGGTCGATTCGCGCAGCGATGCGTCAAAGTGCATCGACGAGAGACCGCCGACGTCGGACTTGGGCAGCAGCTCGGCGCGCATGATATCGAGCGCACTCGTGCGGTTGTGAATGATGCGCAGCGCGGCGTCGACCACCGAACGACAATTGATGGTGCACGCCAAGCCATTGCCACTGCCAGCTGGAATGATGGCGAGCGGGATCGGAATGCGGCCTGTGTGTGGCAGCGGCCACAGTTCACGCTCGGCCTCGATCAGCATCTCGGGATCTTGCATTTGACTGCGGTACATCTCATGAGCATCAGCAGCTGGAGACTCGATTGGATCGAATGAGATCGAATGAGATCGAATGATACGTACTAGACCTGCACCAACGAGTTGAGCACCTCGAACAGCGTGCCATCGCCTCCGACGCACACGATGCCGTTGCAGCTCTCGAGCGGATGCTGCCGAATGATGTCGCGGGCATGGCCGCGGTACTTGGTCTCCTTGACCTCGAACTCGAGCAGCACCGACGCCTGCTCGAAGATCGGCGCCACCTTGTTCCATGTGTGCCATCCACCTCGAGAGCCGGCGACCGGGTTCACGATGACCAGCAGCTTTCGACGACGCAGCCGAGACTCCAACTCGGCGTAGTCCGACAACACGATCGGAGCCAACGGCGTCGATGTGCTCGCTGAGGATGACGACGATGACGACGACGATGACGGCCCACTGTCCAAGTCGCTGTTCGACGCCGCGGACGAGCTCGACGAGCCGCCATTCATCATCGAGGCAGCGTCCGAGAGGTCGGCCTTGGCGCCGGAGGCACCGCCAGCGCCGCCAGCGCCAAGACCCGAGGCAGCAGGCTGCTCGTGCTCGTCGTGCAGCACGTTGCCGATGTTGCCGCGCTCCTGGATCCAGTACAACAAGAGCGCCTCGAGACGCTTGGCCTCGCGAGCCTTGGAGCCACCGACCGAGCCGCCGACCATGTGGCATCGAATGTGGCAGGCGTTGAAGTGCGTCTCCTTCGGGTACGCGAAGATGGTCGTCTCGCCCGTGTCGTCGTTCACGCGCACGCCCGAGATGTCCTCGCGTCGCACGCCGTACCACGCATTGGTATCTACCAATCGCGCCACACCGTCTCAATACACACACACACATACGCACACACACCAAGCAACGTCGTTGATCGAGGTACCTACCGTTGGGTGCGCTCCACCACAGCGAGTCGCGCGAGATCTCGAGCCGCGCCTCGACGCCGCCCAGCAACACGCGGAATCTCGACAGCACCACCTCGTCGTTCGTTCGGCTCTTGCGTTCGGGCGTTGTTCGTCGACGGCTTCGAGCAATCACCCACCAAACCAACGCTATCACCACGATGGTCGCAACGACCGAGAACGGCGACAACCCGAACACCAACGACATGATGCTGCTCGCAATCGAGGTACTGATAGGCTTCTATGTGAGCTTGATAGATAGATACTATGATGACGGTACGAGTACAGCTACTGCTTCATCCACTACGACCATCACCACCATTACTTCCTCCTGCTCCTCCTCTATCCTCTGTCGAGATCACGGATGTGTGAGGAGGCGTGTGCGGGGAGTGAGAGCTGGGCGAGCGAGCGAGCGAATGAGCGAATGAACTGAAGCAACAGCAACCACCATCATCGCGAGCCACCATCATCGCGAGCCTCTGACTCTTGACTCGTTGGATCGGTTCGACTTCGAGTGTAGGAGTTCATTGGCAACAAGAACGAGCATCGCGTAGACGCGTTAGGGTGAGGGTGTTACATTGCCGGCGAGGCATTCGGTCATACTGACAATAAGGGTAACGATCTGCTGCTGCTGCTGCTGCTGCTGCTGCTTACCAAAAGTTCTCCGAGCGGCGCTTGCTATGGCGAGCAGATCGCGTTGCTATCGTACACACGCATCAGCCAGCAGCATGTTAGTTGGCTCGCTGGGCGGACGGCACTGCACCGAGCTGCGCGCCACGTACAGTAGTAGTCATCGTCCTCCTCCTCCTCGTCGTCATCGTCCTCCTCGTAATCGTCATCGTCCTCCTCGGCGTCGTCGCCGGCTTCCTCGAGGTCGTTGTCCTCCTCGGCGTGCTCTTTCTGCCTCTCCTCTTCGGCAGCTGCAGTAGTAGCAGCGTAGTCGATCAACTGCGCCTTGGCAAGCTCCTCGTCTCCCTTGCACTTGGTCAACATGGCGCGAATCTCGCTCTCTGGTACACCCGGCAGAGCGCCGGCGAGCTTGTGCACCTTGTCGGTGTACAGCGATTGGAGCTTATCGAGCTCGTGAGACGAGCCTTCGGCGCGCTCGATGAGTGGCAGCTCGTCCTGGTGGGCCGGGATCCACTGGATGGCCTTCTCGACATTGTACTTGGTAGCTCGCATCGCATGGAACAGCTGCCACGGCAGGAGATGTGGGAAGATCGCCTGGAGTTTCAGAATCTGCATGTGATCCAGTTCGTGGTTGTGTGAGCAGCAAGCTACGAGCGAGCGCCTGCCTACCCGCCAGGCATACCGATGGTTCAATGTGCTGGTAGATGGCACGGTCGATCAGCTGCTCCTCAGCCGCTCGGTTCTCAGGCGAGTACTGCACCATGATTGGCGTCTCGATGAGAGCGCTGACAGTCTTCTCGACGTTCCACGAGTTGGTACGCAAACAACTGTACAACGAGATCAGCGGAGTACTCTCGAACATCTCGCCCAAACGGCGCACAGCTCCTTCTTTCGCAATGAACGCCGCGACCGGGAAGCTCGCCGAGCCCAAGACCGGCAGAGCCGGACCATCCTATCGAGTCGTACGCCGCAATCAGTAAGCCGATCCTCAATCACGTGCCGATTCACACACGCACACGCGCCAGCGAACATACGGTTTGACTCGAGGATTGCTCGAGCTGCTCCTGGTCAACTACCAAATAGCGAGCACCTTCGTTGTCGTTCCACAGATCGAGGTCGTCGTCATCGAAGCCCTCACCAACCAAGAGGAGCGTCTCGTCAAAGTTGAAGGGTTCTCCCGACGACACCACCAGAACATCATCGTGCAGTACTTCCTCCAGCGACGAGATCTCGCCACCCTCGATGGTGAACAAGCGCTTGGCCGGGGCCGAGAGATTCAAGCGTGTGGTGCACGAGGCCAACAGCTCTTTCTACTCGCGCAACCATGGTCAATCGTCGCTCTGCTTACTCGCGAATGGCCATCGATCGAGCATGTTTTGGTGCGTACCCATTCGCTCGGCACGAAGGTTGGCTTGCCACGCATCTTGGTGCCGTTGCGGATGAGTTGTACCACGACCGCACGTTCATCTACCACGGGCGCGCGAGCAGCCTCGTCGGACTTGGGCTTCTCGACCAGTACGCCCGACTGGCGGATGAGGTTCACTTGCACCTTGAGCTCTTGCAGGAGGCGCTTGAGGAGGATCAATATCGAGCGCACTTGCGATGAGAGCGTCTCATTGCCGCGCGGGTTATGCGACTCGGTCATGTCGAACAACACGCACGCAACTGCGAACAGCTGCACCAACGCTGGGCGCAGGGTCTTTTGGCCCGCTTTGCAATAGCGACGCAGGTACTCGCCCAGCGAACCTCCCCATTGGCATGCTTTGAATGCCTGCGTCGTCGGTCGACAAGCAAGCAAGCAATGCACAAGGCGGTTCAATACGGCGCTCTCACTCTCACTCATTCATACAAACACACTTGCTCGTACCGCAACGACGCTCCTCATGGCTTGCCTGTAAACCGGAGCATCCTTGCCACGAAGGCCCTTGGGCAGTCGATTGAAGAGACCTCCTGCTTTTTGCAAGGCGAGCAGAGCGATGCCCGCCGAGGAGTTGTGGATCTCGCGGAAAGACATTGAGTAGTCCAGGTTGATACTCAGACTGCGAGAGGAGTTCGTGTCAGAAGGAAATGCCTTCTCCTTGGTGCATCCATAGTGCACCGACGTCCACGGAGCACCGCACTGTAAACAGAAGGTCAGACACGAGTGCGGCGGTGCGCGCGCATGGTGGTGGCGCAGACGTACGATCCAGCAGAACTGATGCGAGCAATTGGGAGCTCGGCAGCTGGGTCAAACCAATAAGTCCATGGCGTGAGCAGCGAGGAGAGGAGGGGCTCGCATATCTTGGTACTGAAACGTACGACATGTGATTGCAGCCGAGGTTCTTCTCGATCGGAGTGCGACATTTTGGACTGCACCGACATCAAGTGTCATTAATCAAGCAGCAATCAATCAATGTGCGGCTGGGGAGCCAGGTGACGGTACGTGACATACCATGGCTTGGTGTGAGACTCGATCCATCGGGCGTTCTTGGCCTCTTCGTTCTCGGTATCAGCCAACGTGCCGTAATGCTTCACATACCACCTACGATGTCACGCGCATAAACGTGGTTGGTGGCGAGATGGAGAGGCTGCGACTGAGTTGGAGAGCGTACGAGGCAACACGGCAGCTGCACGGCCAATGTGGCGCCTTGCGGCATGAGAAGCACCACGAACTGCCACACGCGCACGAGATGAACATGCCATCCTCCCGCGAGAATGCCTCGGTCGCCCGACGGCATTTGACCGACGGACACCACGAGATGTTGGGTCGTTGATCAATGTAGGAGTTGAGCAAGAAGGCCGAGTACTTGGCAAAGTCCTGGTACGACACCAACGACGCGGTCGTGCACGCATCGACGGTCTCTTGGCAGCCGAGTGCCGGGCACGTGAGCGCCTCGACGTTGCCCTCGGCGATTGTCGACTGCAGGAAGCCACCGTAGCAATCGTTGCAGAACCAGTGCTGGCAGCCCAGGCTCGTCATCGAGTACAGCGGCATGCGTTCGTCACAGATGGTGCAAAGCTTCGAGCCGGTCGAACTCATGGCCTGGTACCAGTCGGTGCCCAAGGCAGGCGTGACCTTGAGCTCCTCCAGCAGCCTGCGTTCGATCACACGCAGGAGTGAGAAGGACGCGAGGATCGCACGTCCGCTCAACCGTCACAAGGTCGACGTACTGCGCGATGTTGTTGTCGTTCTTGCGCCAAGCTCGAATCACTGCACCGACGTGCCAGTCGAGCTTGCGCAGCACTTGCTCGGCGATCATGCTTGAGGTCTGCAGCTTCTCGGCCACGGTGACGATCTTGTCGTGTTGGTTGATCTGTGCCATGCCAATTCGATTCGATTCGATGGAATTGTGTGAGTTGTGCAGGTCGGTCAAGAGCGAGACTCACGCTCATACCGCGAGAGATTCGACTGACAGCACCGAGTAGTTCCAGTCGAAGAAGCGACCCAGCGACTGATGTGCCGTGACTCCTCCGGCGTTGGCGTTGGCGGCCTGCGACTCTGGCGGCGAGTACACCTGCTCCAGCATCTCGCTCGTGATCGCTTGCTCGACCCATTCCTTGGCGAGGTGCCACAGAGGCAGCAGCACGGCGTCCATCACGACGTGCTCGAGCTTCTGGGCCACGAGCGCCTCGAGCGGCGAGATGTCGAGCGGCTGCTCGAACAGGATGGCCGTGCTGCCGGGCTTGACGCTCACCGTCAGCGCTTGGTCGGGATAACGCGGCGGCATGATGGCGACCAGGGTCAGGAAGACTGTGGGCACGCGGCGGCAGATGTCAGCGGGCGGTTGCGAGAGTGAGTGAACGAGTGCGAGATTCGGTGTTGGTACCGCAGTCGGCCTCGGGATGGCGGATCGTGAGCGACACTCGCAGCGGTACCGAGTACCCAACTGTCGACGGCTCGGTGCGATGAGCAAGCAATCAATCAAGCAAGCAAGCAACGATCGATCGATGTGCGTACTCGAGAGGTCGTGCTTGAGCAGCTCGCGCAGACACTCGATCTCCTGCATCTGCTTCTCCCAGTACGGCTGCACGCGGACGTTGCCGTCGTCGCTCTGGCCCAGCTCGATCTGCTCGCGGTACTTGAAGTCGATCTTGTCGAACGACAGGCGCAGTCGATCCATGCTCTCCTTCAGTACTTGGATCTTGCGTTGGTGCTTCTCCTCGGCCGAGAGCTCAGCCACGGCTGTACACGTCGACGTGCGAGCGTGAGCGAGCGAGTACGTGATGCGAGCGAGTTTGAGATGCGAGCGCGATGTGCGGCGCGGCGGTACGAGATAGCCGACCTTCTTCGGGTTGTGGCGTCGCGGGGACGGTGGTCGACACAAACACAACCTGTCCAGAGTATAGATCGAAGGTGTCGGGGCCCAGCGGCTCGTTGTTCTCGGTCAGCACGGCGACGACGTCCTTGTCGAGCCGCAGTCGCTGCTCTGCGTGTCGCAGCGAGCCAATCCGAGGGTCAGGGTGCTGCTGCTGCAAGAGAGAGAGAGAGATCGATGTGGAGGGCTGTGGCACGCACTAGCTTCGGCGCAAAAGTCGGCATATGAAATCGAAGGCGGTATGACGAAGGCGCAGCCATCGGATCGCGGGAGTGGCGGCGCAGATGATGACGACGATGATGACGATGATGACGACGAGGTCGGCTCGCGGTATTCGAAGACCGTCACGCGACGGCGGCTCTCAGGGAATGATACGCGCAACATTGGGGTTGTTAGGGAAGGCGGGAGCGAGGTATACAGTACACGTGAGAAGGAAGGAAGGAAGGGGAGGAGAGAGGGAGAGGGGCGCGAGATGCGTGCGGCAGCGGGAGGGCAGCGGAGTGGTGATGATGTTGATGTTGTCGTCGATGTCGCTGTCGCTCACAGAAGCCGGAAGGAACGAGGAAGACTCGGCTACTCGAGCCACTACTACAACTCGGATGCCGACCTCTGGTTCTGCGCCTGTGGCTGGCTGGGTGGCTGGATGGCGATGTCCAGGGGGATATTGGACTCTCGAACCAGGTGCTGGCCCAGAGTCATCGAGACCCTGCGAGCTGTCGAGGAGCCATCGATTGTCCTCTCTTCTCCCGCTGCTGCACGCATCTCTCCGACCAGCAGACCGACTCACTCACGCACGATGGGCTCCGAGAATCGAGTGCGGTTGATCGTCAGCGATATTGACGGCACGCTCCTCAACGATGCCAAGGAGGTCTCGCAAGCCACGATCGCGGCGCTGCGTCGCGCCTCGGAGCTCGGCATCGCGATCGCGCTCGCATCCGGACGCAAGACCTCCTCCATCCGACTCATCGCCGCACAGCTGGGCGTTCCGTGCTACATCATCGGCTACAACGGCGCCGAGATACGCCATGGAGACGAGCAGCTGCTACACGAGCCACTGCCCATCACTGTGTCTGACGTGGTACGCTCTTACCTCTTGGCGATGCCTCTTGGCTCTTGGCTCTTGGCTCTTGCTGCTAATGGCTGCTGACGACAATGCCTGATCGGGCGCAGCTGATCGACTACTGCCACACGCACACCTTGCAACTGAACCTGTACTTTGCCAACGATGCGAATGGTACTCGATATGAGCTTGGGATTCGAGTGCGATCGAACTCGGCTGACGAGCGAAGTGTGGCAGGACTCTATGCTCGCGATCACCCTGACCTGGTGCCCATGTCGACGCAGTACGGCACCATGAATCTGTCGCCCGTGACGCTCGTGCCGTCTCTCCAGTGCTTCTCTGGCACCGAGGTACTCGCTCACATCGAAGCATCGGTCCGGGTTTTGCTGCGTGTCATCGCTGACGGTGTGCGGTGCGGCGCTCTCTCAGGTCACGAAGGCGCTGATCATCGTGAACGATACACATCACCGCGATGAGCTGCGCAAGACGCTCAAGCCCCTCGTCGGCGACGCGCACCTCATCAATACTCACTCGACCAACACCGTGCTGCAGCAACACCAGGACTACCTCGAGTTCATGAACGTCAACGCGAACAAGGGAATCGCTCTCGTACGTGTATCGCCCACTCGCTGCTGGCTAATCCCTCAAGTCGAGTGCCCACTCACGCAGCACGCATGCAGAAGCGTCTGTGTGAATCGATCGGCGTCACTCTCGCCGAGGTGGTGGCGTTCGGCGACTCGGACAACGATCTGGAGATGCTCGAGGTCGCTGGCACGAGCATCTGCATGGCGCAGGGAACCACGGCCGCCAAGCGTGCCTCGACCCGCGTCTCGCAATGGACCAACCACGAGCATGGTGTTGCGCGCGAGGTAGAGCTCTTGTGCGATGCACTGGAGTCACTAGCATCGTGAGGAGCCTGATAGTTTTCGTTGTTGCATCGTCGTT
>ERZ778026.3681-NODE-3681-length-13069-cov-8.224988_pt1 | contig 13069 bp, 18 predicted proteins | sample MGYA00375756_ERZ778026 | MGnify/ENA primary metagenome ERZ778026 (study PRJEB29350, sample SAMN05389820) | bioreactor metagenome | isolation source: Ammonium sulfate bioreactor | place: South Africa: University of Cape Town | collected 2014-02-18 ... | reverse complement strand
ATTCCCCTTGAGGTCGGGACCAATAAAATTTTTCTTGGTTCGAGAAACCACGTTTGTCATGTAACTTTTTTTTTTCGGATGTCCCTCTGAAAACAAAGTCACATGATAAACCGCCATTTTGTTGGTCGGTCACCGGCTTGTGTTTTTTTTTTTTCGAGAACCCAGCTGGCTGCTGGCTTTTGGCGAGCAGTACACCGAAGCTGCGCTGCTCTACGCGCTGTACCAACATCAGTGCGAGCTGATTCGACGCGCAGGACACTCGTGCACTATCAACGGCCTGACCGCCGCCGTCGACCGCTGCTCCGAGTTCCTCACGTGCGTGTTTCGCGCACTACATCCCCAGGCGATCCAGCCGCTAGTGGCGGCGGGCGCTGGGTCAGAGCACACAGCTGCTGAGCGGGGTGCGCAAACTCGTTGAGGCGTACCCTCGGCTGCCATCCGTGTTTCGCGGCACGCCGCTGCAGAAAGAGCAAACACGCAGAAACAAACATAAGTGAACGTATTGAACGTGAGCTAGGCGCCCAGCCGCAACTGGCAAGACAGAGTCAGGTTTCGATGTGCAGCAGCGCAGCGAGCTGCACCATTCCGCTCTGGGGGAAGGCGGCGGGTTGAATGGTGCAGCTCGCTGCGCTGCGATCCTGGGCAAGACAGCGTCCAAACACAGTCTGAGGCTGAGCCATTGCCATGATTGGTGTTTTCCGAGTCTAGCACGATCTTTGCTCGATCCAAAATTTCAGACGCTCCGGTCCAAATATTCACACAAGTCGATCCAAATTTTCAGCTCCCCCTCACTCACCAACTCACTAACCCAATAGGGCGGCCCCTCTTCTGGGCGAAAAACTCAACTTTTTGGATCATCACCATACCCATCATCAACAACTGAATTTCTATTAGAAATATATAGTAGGTGAGTGGAGTGAGTTAGTAAAGTGTATGAGTGTAACCGGGACCCACGCACCCCACCCACTTTGAGTGGCGGGACGGCGAGAGGGCCAATCGACGCAGAATCGAGCAAAACGCGTTTTGGCACTATGAGCTCGCTCCGACTCCAACTGGCTGGTGCACAACATGGCTTCGGGTGTGGTGAGAAACGAGGTGAGTTGACCAAGAGACGCAGAATCACGCAAAACACAAAATGCGACAATCGGCAGGGGCCAACTCGAACAGCAAGGCAGCGAAAAAGTCTTGTTGAGTCAGGTGAGCGAACCGACAACAACCGATGTCTGGTCCAAACGGCGCAGAATCGAGCAAAACATATTTTGGGCGCTATCGGAGCCATTGAACTCGAATGGTATGGCGCTCAACCATGGAACACCAAAAAGTCAGCAACGAGAGCAACGACGAGAGCGGTGCGATCCAAATATGCACACAAAAATCCGATCCAAATCTACACACCAAGTCGGTCCAAATTTCGAGCGATGCGGTCCAAATATTCACACAAATTCAATCCAAATTTTCAGCTCGCCCTCACTCACCAACTCACTAACCCAATGAGGCAGACCCCCCTCTGGGCCAAAACTCAACTTTTTGGATCATCACCATACCCATCATCAACTAGTCAATTTCTATTAGAAATATATAGCAGGTGAGTGGAGTGAGTTAGTAAAGTGTATGACTGTTACCCGGACCCCGACTCCCCACCCACTGTAGATGGAGGGACGGCGACCGGACCAAACGACGCAGAACCGAGCAAAACGCATTTTGGCACTGTCGGCTCAGTCCAACTCCAACTCTGTAGCACATAATATGGTTTCGACCTTGGGTGAGAACGGAGTGAGTCGAGCAACAGAAGCAGAATCGAGCGAAACACACAATGCCACAACCGATAGGGCTCAACTCGCACAACAAGGCAGTCAAACAGTCTTGTTGAGTCAGGTGAGCGAACCGACGAAAAAAATCGATGGCTTGTCCAAACGACGCAGAGTCAAGCAAAACACATTGTGGTGCTGTCAGTTCCCTTCCACTCGAATGGTATGGTCGACAAACCAGCAAACACCAAAAAGTCAGCCGTGCATATAAAAAAAATTGTCGATCAAGAAACTGTGGAACGGAACCCCAATGAGGGAAGAGAAGAAAAACAATTACGATTGGTCATGTGGTCTGCCAACACACCTGCGAGTGACGCACTCCGAATCGACGAGGCCGACGCCACCCGAGGCGACGAAAAGACACCACCAGCACCACCAGCACCACCAGCACCACCAGCACCACCAGCACCACCAGCACCACGAGCACCACCAGCATACCCAGCGCCGCTGTGGCCGGCCGCGGTGTACGACCGACTGCTACCCGACCGGATCTGGGTGCAGCGGTGGCTCAAGCAATTCATCGTCGACCGATCGCGCGACGTCTGGTTGCCACAGTTTCCCGCCGGCCGGGAGCGCACCATTGCCATACAGTCACTCGTGCACAACCACCTGCTCGAAGCATGCGCTGCGCTGGGCGTGACAGGCAGAGCGGGCGAGAACGTCCATTGGCCGCCGCAACTGAGCCGTCTGGTTGCCGAGTACGGCGCGTTTGACGAATGGGAAGAGCTGCCCACCTACACGTCCCGCTCCGCGCTTCGCGAGCTGTCCGACCGCCTGCGAGCGTGCACGGCGCCCGAGCGGCAGCCCCGACTGCGACCGCACAGCCGCACTTCGGCGTCTCGGTTTGTCAAAGCGCGCCGCCGCCGCTGCCCCCGCAAGACGCTGCGCGAGCTGCATGCAGCGTACGTGGACGGCATGCGACAGTGTCTGGACGGGCTGCGAGCAGGTGGCTACACGCGCCTCGCTCCCACCGCCGAGCGGCATGCAGTGCACCTCACGTCAGATCGGGCTCGTGCCATCGCGGAAGCGCAGGCGAGCGATCCTGAGGCGCTGGCGCTACCAGCGACTGCCGTCGAGATTCAACGCGGGGAGCTGCTGCTGAAGCTCACGTGGCAGTGTCCGTTTTGCGTGCGCGGCGAGCACCGCAGATCCGACGGCTGCCCTTCGCTCCCCGCCGTGGCCAAGACCGCGCGCGAGCCGTACACTCACTACGCCACAATCAGCGCCGCGCCTCCGCTCCGCCCCCGCAGCCAAGCGCACGGAGCGCCGACAGCGGCACCAACGATGATGACGACGCGAGTGCTGCCCTGCCCATGCGGCGCCAGCTTTCGCGACCCAGTCGTTGCAGGCGCAGACACTGCTGCCGGTGCTGACAGTGGAGCAGACGCAGCCGATGCAGCTGATGCAAGTGCATGTGCCGACGGCTTCACCGCGGCGTCTCCGGCGGCAGGCGTGAGCGGGGATGCAGACGCCGGTGCTGGTGTTACTGGTGCACATTGCGCCGACACGCCCCCGCAGACTGTCGTTCACCGTGATTCGGAAGTCGAATGTGCGGGAGCGACTGCCGAGGACAGCACTACAGCGTACTTTCCGTACTGGCTGTTCCCCCACGGAGTCACGCTTGTTTTTCCGTCTGGCCGATCTTGAATCCGCCTGAAAGGGGACCACCAAGAGGGACAGGAAGAGAGAGAGAAAAAAAAAAAAAAAAAACACAAGGCCAGTGAAATCAGCAAAATAGGAGTCTGTCATAAACACCGAAAAGCAAATAGATGGGCGCAGACCTCTCCAATCACATCAAGTTGGATGCCGATGTGGCCTTTGTCGGGCCAGATCTGGGCTTTGAAGGAGCGTTGCGCTTGATTTCGCCCGCGTTCCAGTGGCTGCTGCAGCGCTGGTACGAAGACGTGGCCAACGAAGACGTCAAGGCAACCAGTGCCACAATCGCGTCCGATCGCCGCCCGCCAAAGGGCGCCGACTTTGCGTACCATCGCGCCGCTCGCGTCAGCCTGTACAGAAGGAGCCACGTGAGCCACCATGATGGCAATCCACATCAGGACGCGTGCCTGGGCGAATGGCTGTGCTATCCCGGCCAGCGCGTGCTGTACCATCCACTGCGTCGCGCGGAAGGCTCGCCACCGCCATCGCCGCTGCCCGCTGTTGTGCTGGCCGTGTTCGACTACAATCCATCGCTGCGGGCCGTGGGCAGCTTGCCGTACGCCGTCCTCGCCTTCACCGCACCCGTGCCCAGCAACGGCAGCGACCGCGACGACGACATTGCCGCTGATGTTGCGATCCCGATGGCGAGCGTAATGCTCGTGTCCAATGTCGTGCGCGAGGCCACGTTGTGCTCGCTCACGCCGGCTACCGCCACCGCCATGTGTGCCGGTACCTTTACATGCTCCGCACCCGCTGCTGCGCGACCGGGCCTCCGCCCGCCTGTTCTGTATCGGCGGGAGCGCGAGAGCGAGGTCAGTTGCGATGACGCGGACGAGCCCGACGCAGCGTACAATTCGAATCGTTGGCCGATCTTGACGCACGTCTACGTGCATGTGTTTGGTCACTGTGCCGTTCTTAGGAGCAACCCGCCCTGCGCTGGGCGAGCAGTTCAACGCTGCGAGCAGTTGCAACGCGGAGTCGAGAGTTGGATGAGCGAACTCGTGCCGGTGTTACCTGATTTTGTGCTTTGAGCCTTGTCTCTGCGCTGAGCGCAAAGTAGCAGCCGTAATCACCGTAATCATGGGAGCGCGCATTTGCGTGACGCGTAATGTCTGGCGCAGAATACGAGTAAACGCAGCCGCGCTGAATTACAGTGCGCGTAAATCGCGGCCGTAAACGACGTAATTGCCGACATCGGGTTTTACTGCGGTCGTAACATTGGGCGAAACTTTCTATCGTAAATTTGGTCGACAAGCAACGAAAATTTGCTCACCTGGTTCCACCGGCTAGGTTCACGCGCTGAAAGGCATCAGAGAAAAAAAAAACAGTGTCGAGTTCTTGGTCAGCATTTCAACATTTAGCAAGCACACTTTCCTAGTTGAAGATGACGGCCAGTGCGGTCAAAGAGTGGCAAGAAACGAGCGCCTCAGCGAACGACCACGCGCTGCCTGTAGCAAGCAGCTGCTGCGGTTGCGGTTCGGTGAGCTGGGCAGAGTGCGACACCGGGATGGTGCAAGAGGCTGCGGACAGCAAGCGGCATCCGCGCGTGCAGTACGTGTACCGGCCGCGGGCGAATCTGAAGGGGTGGAGCGCGGAGCAGAAGCGAGCCCGCGCAGCTGAGCTGCGCCTCCAAGGGTTGCAGCACAACAGAGCCAGCCAGCGAGCGTACGCTCGCAACTATCATGCCAACGTGCGTGCCGCCGTGCAGTTTGCCCGCCAGGTGCGCGCCGCTCCCGCTGGTGACCGTTTGCAGCACAACGTTGACGGCACGCCGGCGCCTCCTGCATTGTGATGCGTCAGCGCACTACATGCTGCCTGCCATCACCAGCAAGGCACAGTGTTGGAACAACTCGGCGGTTTGCCTGAAATTGACGCACAACTTGAGCGCAACTCAGAGAGCCAAAGCAGCCAGCAGCTCGATGAAGAAAAGCTTGGAAACTCACCAGGCGTTGAATTGTTGCCGCCAAGCGGTACCTTGCGACAAGATCGACGACAAAAAGCGATGACACCGCGTCCAGCCACAAACTGCAAATGCGCAGCAAGTGCAAGGCAAACGCGCAGAACAAGAAAAGAACAGACTGTGTATGATGCGGCACAGAGGTATTCGCAAGCGTGAGAGCACGCAGTGCACAGACCTCAGAGAACGTTGAGTTTTTCTTCTCGCGTCCAGAAACAGAAACAAGTTAACGTCGATGCCTGAAACAGAGCACCAGGGCGTCAGGTGTGCTCTCATAGGCACACCGGGTACCAGGAGGGCACCGGGTGTCAACCGGGAAGCACAGGCACAGCAAGGGCACTGCAGAGCGTACTTGAGGCATTGTGCATGAATCTGAGCAATATCGGTTCGTTTACCACGCGAAATGCATTATACAAGCAATTGTACGCATGGAATCCAAAGGACTCGGAGGCAGAGCAGCAGAATCGATCGCTGCAGCTTCGAGCAGTGCGTTCACATTTTCGAAAGATTCAGCGACTCTACAAAGTGACACAATACTGACGACGCACGCTTGGCTTTAAGCTTGCAGACTTGATACCCGGTACCCACCCGACTTTCATTCTGTCTGGCGATTGTATGTCATGTATGCTATCATTATAAACTCTGAAACATAATTCCTTGGCGCGGGACTGTATTCGTTCGCTTATTTCAAAACAGATTTCAAAGTTCTTTTCTCTGAGTAGTTGGCCAACTTTTCCTGCAGTTTCTGTGCCACAGAGGGACTTATCAATCGAAGATCACAACCTGTCTATTAGTTCTGCGCCGGGCATCTCTGAGCTTGCGCACTCGCTAAATCGTTCGAACAGCAGCCATCGTACGCTACCACCCTCGGTAAACCGCTGCTAACGCATTCCCGCTCATCTTATCGGTAGTGACACCGGACCGGCCCAGCTCTAATCCGTGGGACCCCGCCCTCTTCCCGCACGCGTTGATTGTTTGCCGACGTTCGCTCGCCAACCAGCAGCGTCAGCGGCAGCAACAACGGCGGCTTCGCCCAGCGCACGATGTCGCCGTTGCAAGATCGCCTCGATTCCGCTTCGTCCTCCGCGTCTTCTGCCGCTTCAAGTCCGCGCGAGCACAGCAGCCCGCTGGCTTCCGCAATCTGACGGCGCTGTTGAAGGATAGCAATGGCGCCAATGCGTTGCCGCACGGCTTGCCTCGTCATTCATCGCCCGGTTCTCCCCTCCCGCCGGTTGAGTTCGTTGCGCCTGCGCCTGCTTCTGCGTCGGTCGCTTCAACGTTCCTGCAGCAGCCGCCACAGCCGCAGCCGCAGCCGCCGCAGGCCACTGCCGCGTTCCAGGCGTTGTTGGCGCCAAGTCTGCAGCACGAGTTGCTCGCTGCGATTGGCGGCGTGCTGCGCCAGGCGGCGAGTATCAGCGACAGCCTGATCACGCTGCAGCACGTCGAACAGTGCCAGCAGCTCTGCGTCTGCCGCTTGTTCGACTTCGTCTGCTGCGTCTGCCACTGCAGCTTCGTCTGCGACTGCGGGTCCTGCAGACGCTTCTTTCTTTGGTGCTCCGCTGTCGGCGACCGACATCGCGCTGCTGACCGCGCAGCTACAGTCGATCATCATGCTCGCGCTCGCCAACAACAGCAGCGCAGCACGCGCAGCGAGCGCCGCAGCAAGCTCAGGTGGTGCAGGCGTGCGTCTGCCGCTGCACGCGCTTGCTGCAGTTGCTGCGCCGCCAATTTTCGCCTCGTCATCCTGGCTGTTGCGTCTTCCGGCTCTGCGGATGTCACGCAGCAGCTGCAGTCGCTGCTCGCTACGCCAGCCTTTTCGTGCACTGAGCGCTGAACGCGCGCACTGCCTCCGTCTCGTCTCGTCCGATTTCTGAAGGCTGCACTGTCCTGCGGCGTCCTCATCTCGCTCTCGCGCCGGTCGTCGTCCTCTCGTCCCATCTTTTAACCGGCCTCTTTGACCTAATCTCTTCACGGAATTCGCCCTCTTCGCATCAAGTTGGCGCTCTGTTGTCCTGGCGCGCAGACTCTGAAACTGGATTGACGTTCGCGGCTCACGTCGCTGCCGCTTTTCCCTTGTTCTGCGCTTCCGCTCTCAACTGGATGGTCTCTCCTTTCAGCTCTCCTCCGCGTAGTCTGCGGTGGAATCGAACCTTTTCTTGTTGGCCGATTTCGTGTCGTTCCGTTTTTCTGCTGTTTGGCACATGCGTGTTTTTTGGGGGGCCCGCGGCCGCGGATTGAATCGAATTGCGACTTGTCTGTTTTTGCATTGGATGTGTCCTGCTGAAAAGCCAGTGATTTGACACTAGCACACTTGACGACTGAAAGACAATTCGCGAGCGCGTGCGTGACAAAGCACACGCCTCGCGGTCGTGATTCGGACAAACGGTCCCGGATCCGGTCGCAAGCAACTGCCAATCGCACTGTCGCGCCATCACGCACAAATTTTTGGAAGCATGATCGGTTTTCACGAACAATGTGACAAAAGTCCGAGAACGGTAGGGGAACGCACTCGCAAAGTAGTTCGCAGAGGCATGCGGGTACGTCGGAAACCAGCAACGACCGGTGACTCAGATGAGCAAAACGACGAGACAAGACGGAACGCAATTGGCGCACAACGGGCGACTCCAGAATGAGGACTTTAGCGCGAGAAGGACGACGGTGAAGCAGCAAACACGTACAAGCAAAGCAATGCAGGCCAAGAGGTTCATCATTGAGGCCGGTGGCGCGCAACGGCGCATTGCAGCGCAGCAACAAGTTCCGCGCTCGAGATCGGCTTCTGCAGAAACGCGACCATGCCAGCGTCCGCACAGCGCTGGCGCTCGCTTCCAAGCACGTTGCCTGTCCCGGAACAGAGCAGCGTCAAAAGTCGCGAGAAACGAGACTTTTGCGTGTACCTGTCAGAGCGAGCATGGGCGCGCGAACCCCCGCTGCGCGCATCTTGGCGGCCGCTTCATCGCCGGTCAATTTCGGCATGTCGACGTCGAGCAGAACCGCGTCAAACCTGGCGCGTGACTGATGTGAATTCCATGGAATGGCAACACGAATGACAGGCTCACTCGTCAGCGGAGCCGTGCTTGGCCACAGCAGCGTCGAGCGCGAGTTGGCCGTCTTCGACCGCTTCAACGTGGTGGCCGGCGCGACTGAGTACGCGCGTGATCAGCTTGCGATTCACCTGTGTTGACGAGCGAGCGAGCACGAACAACACGATTGATGAGAGACGACAACTGTATCTTCGCGCGCACCAAGTTGTCTTCGGCAAACAGGATGCGCAGACTGGGAGGAGAGGACGGCAGTGCAGCAGGGGGCTGCGAGGCGGCTGGCAAGGTATCAGACGTTGCCGCAGAGCTAGAAGCCGCGGACTTCGTTTCCGACGCAGTGACAAGCGAATGGGAATTCCGCGGCGCCGACGAAGACGGAGTGGCAGAGGAAGAGCGCTGCGGTTCGCCAGCTTCGCTGGAGCTCGTCACTGCTGGAGACGCGGAAGGCGCAGTTGAGGCAATCACAGCAGTCGAGCAGGTGCGAGTTCTCGCACTCGGCGCGACCCCCGCTTCGATGTCGCTGCCATGAGCTTGCGCTGGAGATTGCGCTTGGGCCGGTGACTCTCTCTTCGTCTTGCAGTAGCAGTGAGGAGCATGCGGCTCGAGCGTGACGTCTGCGGGCTGATCTGCGGTGGCAGCGGAAGTCGGCGGAGGCAGCTCGAGTGGCAGGCGAACGAAGAACATCGCGCCACAGCCTTTTCGACTGCGGACGGCGAGTTTGCCGCGCATCAGCTGGATCAGTTGCTTAACAATCGACGGCGCCAGGCTCGAGCCACCTGCGCGCGAGTTCGCGGGAGCAGCCTAAGGATAGAGCAAGCCAAACAAACAGAGCTTACCGTGCGCAGATGCGCAGCTCAAGCTGGTCTGCCAAGAGCAGGACCATCAGTACAGCGCGCGCATGGACACTGTTGCAAACCTTGGAGTACGGATCGAACATGCTGGTGAGCGTCTCGTCGTCGATGCGGCGGTCCGAATCGCTCAGGTCGAGTGCCAGCCATTTGCGCGACGCAGGCGGCGGATTCGTGACAATCACGCGCGTTTGCTCGTCACTGTTCACCCGCAACAACGCGAGCTAAAACACGCGGCGTCAGCACGCGAGTCACGACCTGACGGCAGCGCTCGCATCTTCCACGAAGCAGCGCAGCGTGATGAAGTCTTTCGCGCAAGCGTACAACATCGGTGACAGCTGCAGTCAACGCGGTGAAGCGGTCAGAAGCGGCGTCAAGCCATTCAAATCACCAAGTTGGAGATGATCTGGCTCAAGCGGTTCGGATCGCAGACCACAATGCGAGGCACGGATGCGGCAGCGTCGTATCGCAGCTGCACGTCCGGCTTGGCCATTGGTCTGCGGACACGAACTCAGCGCGTGCGAACAAGACAAGCGGTCCGAGCGCGCCTGTGCAACTCGAGGATGTCGCAGCAGGTGTGCACGATGTCAACAGGCCGTGGCTCCAACTGCAGATCTGACATCAGCAACGCATGGATCGAATGGCGCGCACTCGCGGTGTCGCGCGCTCCAGGTCATTGATGATGAGCACGTCATTCACGAGCACTGTGCGAGCAGAGCGAGCTTCAGACGCCCACGATACGGAAGGCGAGCTCGCGCACCAGCCATGCTGTCAGCGGCGGAGCGGATGCACGCGACTGTGCGCTCTAACTGAGTCTCGCAATTGCGCGTGCCGTACGCGGGTGGACAGCCGTGCAGCAGCGGGCGTTGCAGATAGCGAGCAGGCGGCGCTGCAGAGTCGATGAATCATCCGAATCGCGAGCAGGAAGCTCACATTCAGGCGATGCCTTGCCGCGCGTCGCGTCTTGTTTGACCTCGGCAGCGCGCAGCGTGGTCGGCGCCGATTCGGTTAGCAGCTCGCTTGCAAACTCGGTCTGCGCCATGATCGCTTGCAGCGGATTGCGAAGCTGTATGAGAACAACCAGCGTTTGTGAGCTGAGAGTGCAAAACGGCATCGTGCCTCATGGCACAGGTACGCAACAAACGATGTCTTCTTCTGATCCATGTCTGCGATCTTGTCTTTGGCGGCTTGAACTTGCTGCAACATCTGTCTCACAACAACTCGTTCGCTAAACGTACCAACGGCACTCAGACCTTGAGCGACTGCGCTGCGTGCCGCGCGAGCATCCACAGAATGAACGCGACCAGCATGACCACGCCTGCCGTGATCCCAACAATCGCCCTGTGCAGCAAAACGCACGTCAACAAACTTCACGGCAAGCGCGCGCGAGGTGCGCCGAACCAGATGTGCGGCGTGCGGACGTCGTTGAGCACCGCCGGGTCGTGCACGCACTCGAGGCCCCAGCCGTCGACCGAGCGCGGAATGGGCTGCACCACGACCATGTCACGCTCGGTCCTCGCCACCGCGCCGCGCGCCATGTGCGGGTCTGGCACGTGGTGCGCCAGCCGTCGCCCTTCCGCGTCCACGATCGACGAGATTAAACTGAGTTCACGGCAAATCGCATAAGTACCCGAGCGACGAGCGCAGGTCAAACCTGTATGGTGCGTCACGAGCGGCGTCCTCAAGCAGGAGATCAGTCGCTTGTAAGCTGACCGCGAAGCCGACGTGGTGGCGCCAGCGATTGGCTGCCAAGGTTGGATACACGCCTGCACGCAACACAGCAGAAATGCATTCAATCGTCAACAGATGCTGTCCCAACCAGTATAGAAGTCCTGCAAACCGCAAGTGAGATTCAGTGAGAGCGTGAGCGAGAGCGAGCGCAGTCGTGCACCCAGAGAATGAAGACAGCCGGGTGATCTCTGCCGTAGGGGACCAGTGTGACCGCGCGGTCGGGGAACTGGTCGAGAATCGTCTGCTCGACGAGCGGGGTGGCAGAGAAATATCTACGATTGAGCCGCGACAATGTTAACTAATCACATTCGATTCGCCGGCAGCCGAACCGCGCGTTGTCCTTGTCCAGCCGGCGCCGCATGTCCTCGGCGATCGACGCGTGACTCGACATGTCCCAGCCGCGGGGGAAGCGCGTGCTGTTGCTGCTCCCGAACATGATCAGGGGGTAATAACTACAGAACGAAGCGCGAGTTGTGGCAGCTGCCGCACAAGATCAACGGCAGTACCGCGCCTTGTGCTCGACGCACACGCGCGAGAAGTTCTCCTGCAGTGCAGAAAAAGATCAGTGCAACTGCCGACGCAGTTCGCACCGAGTATTTGAAGATGCAGTTGCCGTCCAAGTGCTCGCGCTCATACGCCTCGCGCTCGGCGTGCGAAATCAGACGCGCGAACCCGCCGTCCGTTGATCGCTCGGGCACGCTCGTCGTGTTGCCTGCTCACAGTCATTTCAAGAGCGACGGACAAGCGGCGAAAAACAAACCGAAGACGTTTGACGTGATCATTGAGGCGACTTGCACGCGCAGCTCTGAGCGCTCGCGAGGCGGATCGCCTGCACTCGCGTGCGCCAGCGCCGCCATCGAATGAATCAGCGCTCGTTTCTCGGCAATCACCGACTCGACCTGCATGCACATGATCTGATGAATCCGGCAAGCTTTTGGCGCTCGCGCCTGCCACGCCTTTGCACTGCACAGTCTTTCGGCAACAGCGCGCGTCCTGGCAGCGCGGTCCGTCTGCACAAAGACCAGGGGTTTGTCCAGGCGCTTTGCGTCTTCCGTACGTAAAGATAGGCAGTCAGCCCAGCGACACCGAGTAGTCCCAAGACGGAGAAAGCGATTGCAACCGCCTTGACTGCTCTTGCATGCATTGCTGCTTCAAGCGCGGCTAAGCGCCGGCTTGAATTTGAAATTACTGACGTGCTTCATCCCGGACGAGATGAAGCAAGCAGACAGAAGCCGGGATACGCATGATTAAATCAAGGATCGAGGCGGCGAGTTACAAGAAAATAAAAAAACGAAAGACTCGATTTGTGCGAACGATTTAGACCAATCAGCAAAAGGTAGCAAATGATCACGAAAGTCTTACAGAGAAGAGCAGGCGGCAAACTTCGATCGTGAAAAATCCACTAGCCCCCCGAATTTGAGCAGCCCGTCGTCCAAGTGATTGCGTGACTCGTCTCTCTCTTAATTCAAATCATCATCAATTTGAGCAGACTGATTTGTCTTTCTCCTTGCTAGTACGCAACAATATCGGACGTTTCCATCATAAGACAACCTAGTGCGCACCGAATGCTGCAAAACTCGAATTTCTAATCACCCGCAATTGCGCCTGCTTCAGCGCGCAGGAGGACTCATGCGTGTAGTATTTTCCCTTAAAAATCCGTTTATGGGCCCGACGTCACGGGGAATTCCCGATTAAAGACGGTTTAATTGGGAATCCGGGAACTGAGAAAAACACCAAACGGCGAACAAACAAATTTCCGTTTTGTCATATAACTGTTTTCTCCAAGCAATTGACTCAACAAACACAAGCGAGAAAAATTGTTTTCACGATATCTAGAAGTGACACTCTGACAAAAAAAAGTTACATTACGAAAGTGTTTTGCTGAACAAAACAGTTGTTTCGGGTGACAAAAAAAGTGACATGACAAAAGTGTTTTCGCTGATAAAGAAATTGTTTTGGGGTCCCGACCTCTGAGTGAATTCCCGATTAAAGGGTATTTAATTGGCAATTCGGGACCTCTGGAAAAACATA
>ERZ778026.3676-NODE-3676-length-13079-cov-58.525107_pt1 | contig 13079 bp, 10 predicted proteins | sample MGYA00375756_ERZ778026 | MGnify/ENA primary metagenome ERZ778026 (study PRJEB29350, sample SAMN05389820) | bioreactor metagenome | isolation source: Ammonium sulfate bioreactor | place: South Africa: University of Cape Town | collected 2014-02-18 ... | reverse complement strand
AAAATAACCGAACTACATTCTCCAAGAAATAAATCCTACAGAATATAAACTGGGGGAATTTTTTTCTTCTTTCTCTCTTCTTGAGTGTGTCATTCAATAGACTAACAACAACTTTTTTGTGTTCTGCATTTTTTTTGCTTGTTAACGGCGACAGATTGATAAACTTTGGCTGTATTTGCGCACATTATACTACCTGTAATAATAAACTGGGGAAAAAAGAATAGCTGCTATTGAATCATAACATTCTCATGAAGCGTAATAATCATAATTATAACAAATCAAATAACACACGAAAATCAGAAGATGATGGTAAAAAACGTCAGCCTACATATGACGAATTATTTCCACCGTTGTCTGGATCGTCTGCAGCTCCCGAGCAAGAACAACAGCAAAAGGAGGCTGTTGAAGAAGTCAACCCAAATACATCGGCATCGGGGAAGAAACATCGAACATGGAAACCATTATCAGCTGTATCACAACCTATGAATCTACCACAATTTGTATTTAATTCACCAAAAACGAATACTGCTTCAGTGACAAAACACGGATATGGACCAAACAATCGTTCTGAAAGAAAAATGACTGCTGACGAAGAACGTATCGATACGAAGCTATGTGAAATTATCTTAACGATTCATTTACGTCGAGAATTTGTATCTGTCGAACGTATTGCACAAGAACTATTTAAATTCTATGGTGTTAGTTCATTTGGGGAGTTAGATGTCGATGATCGAAATTTAAAAACATTGACAAATCATACACACCGAATTAAAGATGTTACTTTTTACATGCAAGTCTTTAAGGAAATATTTAACTTATGTACTTTACATGATCTTGAACCGTTGCTTTCCAAATTTCTCAAAGTAAATAAGTATGAGGATGCACATCTCGGTCCACTTCATGTCAATCCTGACGTCATACGAGTGTTTGATTATCAACCTAGAAAACAAGATCAACCAATTCCTGGACTAACAAGTGGACAAATTATAAGTGCATTTCTCGATTTTCAAGAACGACAACAACGACGACTATTTGATTATAAAGAATTTCTCGATGAACTTGTTCAAAAAAATAAATTACAAAAACGTGAAGAATTAGGCATCTTTTGTCGATCATTTAAATATTTATCTGAAGTAACCAAAAAAGTAGCTTTTGAATGCAACAAACACAAGAAAAAGACCGATTCAGATGCACAAAAACATATTATAAGTACTGTCGAAGCTCGACTATGGGAAATTCAACAAGAAATAGGTGATGAACTCGATGTTTCTTCGTATGTTAACAAATCACCAATGGCTGTTTTTGAACATCTTATTTCCGTTGTCGACAAACATCTAACTGTTGCTCAACAAAAATCTGTACGCGATGCATTGATTCGAATTCGAGACGATCAATTATTACGATGTCTATTAAATATAAGCATTTATTTGGGTACAATTGATCAACCGGACAAGTTCGCTGCTGAATTTAGAAAACACTATCAACAAAATTCAAATTCACAAGCAAGTTCTTCAGTAAGCTCAAGCAAATCTAAACCTATACAATATGTACCAATTACCAATCCTAATGTTGACGTTGTCTATACAACGGTAGAAACATCGTACGACAGTTCAGGACCTAAAGCTGAGATACATACTGTATTTCTCGAACAGCTATGTGTCGATGTTTTTAAGTTATTAGCACGTTTCGATACTGTCCCTACGATAAAACAATTGGTTGATATCAAGAAAACTCTATGTAATCAACATTCAGTGAAAACTTTTGCTGAATTTGGCATTTATGATGATGATTGTTCACTTGATATGGTCACTTTTCTGCATTTATACCGAGAAATGATTGATCCAAGAAAAGAACTATCAATCTATGAACATGGTTCATCAATGCATGATCGACAAGAAATCTATTCGTTTGTCAATCAATTGACAGTTGTTAATAGTTGGAGAGAAAAACAAGAGGAACATCAATATTCAAATAGTAGAGACATTCCATTCAGTAAAGATCAATTATCAGCTGTTGAAAAAGCAATTCAATATAAATTTGGTGGAGCATCATTGACAAATAATCGTACTTTACAAATAATTAAAAAAGCAAAAACTCAATATTCTCGACAGACAACACATTCAATTATTCAGTAAGTTGTTTATAGTGTCATTTTGATCAAATTGTGTTTTCTATATTTCCGCATCACTATATAGTTATGAAGAATCTTTATTGGATGAAGTTAGTCTAAATCGATTAAGTCGATGTCCACCTTCGCTTCTTGTCGATGAATCACAACTATGTCATGTAATTCTTCAATGTCCGATTATGACTGATCTATCGGCATGGTTACAATGGTCACATTTCTTTCAATCAAGACATGGTTCACTTAAAGCATTTATTCATCGAAAAGCACAAGAATTCGATCGTCTTCTTCTACTTGAAACATCGAATCATGAACTTCTACGTCTTCCAATGGATTCATCTCCTGAAAACTTTGAAAAAGAACTTCAAAAAGGAAATATTCGTTCAAGTGTCGGTCATCTTTGCGCGTTGATTATTACTGAATATGTTCAAGTTAATCATGTACCGTTTACAATCTATCGACAAATCATGCATACATGGTTCATTCAACTTCGATCAATGGCTACATTACAAGAAAATATGATTGAACCAATGCAATATGTTTTAGAATTTCTAACATATTTGCCATCATTAGTTGGACAAACACGAATTGTTCAAGAACTAATACTCGAACCATTGGATCAAGTTTTTAGTGATGATGATGATGATGATGATGAAGAAAATGAAACAATCAATGTTCGACAAAGAATTTGGATGTTAGCTGATAGAAAGCAAAGAAATCAATTAGAAATGTGGGCTTATATACTTGATGTTGATGAGTGGAAAAACGAGAATAAATGGAAAGGAGTACAAGATATTGAAGAAGAACAACCATTGCAGAGAATTGAAATACCTAAAAGACAGATCATTTATGAAAATAAAATTGTAGAAGAACCTTTTGTTCCATCAGTGAAAGTACCAACAACACCGACTCTCATAGTTAAATCTCCAACTGTCGAAATGAATGTACCAACAATGGAAGAAACTGATCCAAATTATGCGGCATTTGAGCATATAAAAAGTATTTATGAAGGATTCGGTATTGATACTGAACATGAAACTGAACGAAAAGTTATTAATAATCTTCAAGGTGTACTTCAACGAGGTCTTGAAAAATTGGCCAATGATCTTTTTTCTGAACAAGGTCATTTCGTTTTGGAACTTATTCAGAATGCCGATGATAATCAATATCCATCCGATTGTTTACCAACATTACGTTTTGTTGTTTCATCAGATCGTATTCTTGTTTGTAATAATGAAATTGGTTTTCAACCAGCTAATGTCAATGCTATTTGTAATATTGGTAATTCAACAAAAGGCAAACATAAACAAGGCTATACGGGACATAAAGGTTAACAAATAATTATCTAAACAATCGAACGAATGTTTCGTTTTTGTTCTGGTTTTTATAGGTATTGGCTTCAAATCCGTATTTATGGTTTCTCATCGGCCTGAAATTCATTCAGGAAACTATCATTTCTGTTTCAATACAGTCAATGGTACAGAAAAAATGGGCTATATTCGACCGATTTGGTTAGAAAAATTCGAAGAAATCTTGCCATCGATTGATGAATGGCGAACATGCATTCGTTTGCCAATTCGAAATGATAAACGTGGTGATCGATTGAAAAGAAATTTCGATGATATTCACGTAAAATTATTACTTTTTCTTAATCGTCTTCGTCAAATTGAAATTGTTCGTCAAAAGACAACTGATGAAATTGATTCTCAAATATTTCGTCGAATTGATCATGCTCAAGGCAAAATTATTGAATTACGGAAACAAGCGGGCGAGACAACTATTCAAAGTTTTTGGCTCGTCGAAACTCTATCGATTTCTGTACCAGATAATATCAAAGTAAAAAATAACAACATTTCCGTTATTCATTGAAATGACTTTTGTTTCTTCTTCAGAAACAATTAACTGATGTTAAAACTGATTTCGAATCAACAACGATCGCAATTGCTTATCCATTAGATGCAATTCATGATTCATCATCCTATGAAATCCTCTCGTCACAACCGATTTTTGCCTATTTACCACTTCGTTCATTTGGTTTTCATTTTATTCTTCAAGGCGATTTTGAAATACCTGCAAGTCGACAGGATATCTTGCGGGATAATGTTTGGAATGAATGGTTGAAAAAAGAAATGGTTCGACTTCTTCCATTAGCCTATGAATCATTTCGAAAGTTACCAAATCTAATTTCATTATGTTCAGCTGATCTACAAAAACATTTTGGAACATTAACAACAATTGATACTTTGAAATTCTTTATTAAAATGATTCCAACACGAAATGATATCGATCCATATTTCAATTCATTTATTGATAAAACAATTGTAAATCTTATGGGCATCGTTCAATTACCAATTATCGATGGTGAACATATTCAATGGATTTCACCAACGCAATGCGTCATCGTTCGAGATGCATTTATCAAACAAATCTTTTCACAAGAATTACTTCTATCACATTTTAATAATTATTATTTAAATGAACAATTTATCAATGAATGTAGTGAATCGATTTTAATTAAATTAGGTTGTCGACGATTAGATTTTTCAACTATTATTAAACTTATTCGAACATTGTATACACAAAATCAACAAGAATATTCAACGAAAACAACAACTATTGAACAGATAGCACAATGGTTTTTATGTATTGATTATAGTTTACAACAGGAAAGAGAAAGACCAGGATTTAATTTCGATGATAATGAACAAACTGAAACAACGACTATGGATCAATTGAAACAAATGAAAATCATTCCATTGAAAGATCAAACACGATTGGTTTCAATTGAAGAATTCAATCAACGAACGATTCTATTTCCATTAGATAAATCGATTAAATATGAGAAACATTTGAAAATTATTCTCGAAGATTTGCCAACCATCGATGAACGATTAATTGAATATATTGAGAAGAAATTTCCACGACGTCTCGAATCTATAAAACATCTATTAAGAGACTTAGGTATAAGTGAATCACGTAATGTTCAACGAATCTATTCGAATCATATTTTACCCATCATTTCCAATGATGTCCAATGGTCAACCAAATCTGATTCGACACTGATTGCTTATTTGATTTTTATTTATAAAGAATTATATTCGGCAAAACCTGAACATTTTGCAAGTGAAATGGAAAAATTAAAAACGAAATTAATTGTAAAAACACGTGAAGGAAAATTTACTCAAATTAATTCGAATAATATTCTTCATTTGCCATCATCATACGGTTGTAAACAATCGTTAGATCTTTTAAATTTATCTAAACATCGATTTCAATTCATTTCGGATGATTATTTAAATGAATATCGAGCAGAATTATTCTATCAAGATAGAGAACGCTTTCGATTTCTTAGTTTTCTCAATGAACTTAATATTCAAGATTTTTTTCTTGTAAAAAGAATCGATAATGGATTTATTAATGCTGAACAACTCGCTGGTACTCAATGGAGTCATCTTATAGGAGCATTATCTGCATCCGTTTTCGAACCATTTATCATACAAGATTATTCTTGTGAAGAATTCGATGCACTTGTGACATCCATGGACGTCGCCAATTCGAATCAATATTTTGAAATTTTACTTTATTTAGATCATTATTTCTCATCAATTGCATCGTATTTTGCAGCAATAGTGATCAAATCTCGAGAACGACATTTAGGAAAAACAGTTCCTGTACAAGGTATTGAATCATCATTTTGTTTATCATTGAGAAAACATTCTTGGATACCAATTGGTACTGGACAATTATTTCAATCAACTGATGTTTATATCTTACGAGCAGATCATCCTTTTCATCGATATGTTCCTTGTTTTGATCAAAAAAAATGTCCATTAAAAAATCGTGATTTTATTCAACTACTTGGATTTAAACAAGAAATTGTACCTATGACTATGTTCGAATTATTTATGAAATGGTCATGTAATCTTGATCAACAAACATTACAGCAATTAATCGATACAAATCAGGATGCAGTATCAGATACGTATGTATAGTAACATATTGCAATTTCTGTTGAGTAAATACTTTTTTCCTTTAGAATTTCTTGTACAATTTCATCAAAAACACGTCAATTATGTTCTGATACAATTCAAAATATTCATAAAATCTATGGTTTTATGTATTCTAGTAATGACACTCGTACTCTTATCCGTCGATTTCGCCTTTGGCCAATTATATTCGTTCCACGAACGAATGATCTAGGAGAATTTGTATATGCTCATGAAACATTTTGGCAAGATAATGAATCATTGATAACTAATATTAATGGATACATTGTTTTACAAGCATACTATAAAAATGATAATTTTGCAAAACAATTCTTTACTCTTTTGCTTCAAGTTAGAGTAGAACCAACATTAGATGATTATCTTTTATTATTGTCTACTCTTGAAAATCAAACCATTGAATGTATTTGGAAATTTATTAAAGTCATTACAAAACTTGCATTTGTACAAAATAAACAATCGTTTGTCAAAGGTATTTATGATAAGAAATTAACGAAAACATAAATATAAAAAAATTCTATCTTTGTGCTTTTTTTTATAGAACAATGTAAAAAATATTCGTTTATTCCTTGTTTGACTAATTCGAATAAGAAATTAGTTCAATATACCGATCAACCATATTTTCCACATGATATGAACATTGCCAGTCTATTTGCAGATTGTATTCCAATTCTAAATCTGCCAAGTATGCTATTTCAACAAAAAGAAATATATTTGTTTTTTCAAAGGCAAATGTTTTCTGTTTTGTTTTTTGTATAGATGATTTAATGAGTTCATATGAATTCAAAGAACAATTTTGTTCACTATTTAATATTGAAAATTTATCGAATGTCATCAAAATCGTAGTTAATGTTGATAATCCTAAATTAGCTGAAGATCTACTTAATTTCTATAGTCATACAATTGAAATTATTCAATATTTCTTACTTATGAATAGATTACTATCCGAAAGTCGATCTATTTATTTACAAACGATTTTTGCCAAGATGAGTTTTATTTCAGTTGAGTGCATTCATTTATCATATCAATACAAAGAAAATCTTATTCCTCAACCATCATTGAATCTAGCCACTTATGTCGACGAATCAAAGCGAACTTTTTATATATTAGAAAAATGTTTACAAGCTGATAGTTATCGTATCGATGCATTTGTTAATTACATTCTTTTCGATCCATCGGCTCGTTTAAAACTTTCACAGTATATAAAAATTCTTTTTAAAGTTTATCTAACGGAAGGTACACAAGAATTAGTAAAACAACGAGAGAAACTACCTGAACTAAAAATAACAAAATGGTTCATTCCACAAGTCATACAAAAAGAACCAATTATTCAGTTACCGATAGTCGAAGAAATCAAAGAAGAAGAAGAAGAAGAATCAGTTGTTGTTACAGCTGAAATGATAGAAAAGAAGAAAAATGAACCTGGTTGGGAATTACCGAAACGCAATACTCAGCTGCAAACGGATCCAAATCAACCCAAACCACTTGTTTCGTTTCCAGCTAATGCTGGAGCAACTCCGAGTATCAAATCGAATGATATAGAAATACAACCATCATCAACAGTTGTACCAAATAAAAATAATTCAAGTTCATCCGCACCGACAGTAGAAACAACAGCAACAACAACAACAACAACAACAACAACAGTATCATCGATCGATGAAAAGAAAAATGTTAAACAGAATAGTACAACAAACGAACACAAGTCAGAGCCGAATGTAACTCCATTGAAATTATCTGACTTTACGTCGACACCTCCACAAGTCAACTTCGAACAAATTCCTATTTCGAATTTTGCTGATCTTGTTCTCTCTTCCTCTTCCAATATATCTGTTAATCCACCGACTAAGAACAATAATAATTCTAGCGAGAAGGAAACAGACATTGCGATTGGTCGTCATGGTGAAGAATTTGTTTATCAATATCTACTTTGGAAATATCCTAAAGCTCAAATTCGATGGATAAATCAACAAGCGGAATATGGTCAACCGTTCGATATTGAAATGATTCGTCAAGAAACAGGAAATCAACGAGAATTGATTGAAGTGAAAACGACTCGAATACGTAAACAAAATACATTTCAAATATCAGTTAATGAAGTCGAATGTCTACTTGCCAATCAAAATAATTATTATATCTATCGAGTTTATTACGATAATGATAAAAAATCTTCAACAATTACTATATTGAGTCAAATCAAATGTCATTTGCAACAAAAACAATTAGGACTTTCAATAACAATGCCAGAATAAAACATGTAGCTCTTTTCTCTTGCGCACTCAAGAATTTTCGATAAGAACGAGAGAATATATAATAAAGATAAGAACACGTTTTTAAAATACATCGACATATAATTGAAGTCGAAGTAGAAAAGCAAAGCATGTCTTTGAAATCTAAGTCTAAACCTATCGATGAAATACCTTTATTCGGTGTTGATTCAACGCATTCTCGTAAGGAGATCAAACTTCGTTTTGGTTTTAAAATATGTTCGTGCGTTTTTTTTCTTCTAAGAAACTTCATATGGTACTGTGGAGATTGATGAGATAACAACAGATGCGAATATTAATTATGAAACAGATCTTGATCCAATTGTGGGCTATGCCCAAGAACCTTTGTTACCTCTTACGAAAGCATGCGCTCCACTTAACAATATAATCTATAATCTTTGGTTTTATGTTCAACTGGCAATCGATGGTACGCCGGAACAACCTTCAGATGGATTGACGATTGATGAGAGTGCTGCTATACGTCTCTATACAATAGAATGGCCAAGACCCCATCGAAGTCTTTATTCAATGCTTAATCAAACACTTCAGACAACGAATCGTGAAAATCTTCGTCCCTATTTCAAATATCTCAAACTGTTCATGACTGCTTTGGCCAAACTACAATGTGCTCAATCGCAGACAGTTTGGCGAGGTGTAACTAAAGATTTGAGCACGAATTTTCCACCTGGTACTCTAGTAACATGGTGGGCTTTTTCATCAACGACAACGAGCATGACTATACTCGAGAATAATATGTATTTGGGTAATACAGGTCCACGAACACTCTTCTCCGTCGAAACTATCAACGGTCGAACAGTACGTGCTCATTCTCATTATGAAGGCGAAGAAGAAATTCTTCTTTTACCTGGTACTCAAATGATTGTTCAATCGCAATTAAATCCAGCGCCTGATCTTCACATTATTCATTTGAAACAAATCATTCCGAAAGAAACTCTATTAGAACTTCCTTTCAAAGGTACTTTCAAGCAATATCAATGATTTAGTACGTAAAAAACTATTGTTTTTTTTGTTAAATTTAGGAGCACTTCTTTATCCTACAATCAGGTAAGTTCAACTGGACTATTTTCTAATTAAATTCTATATTGATAATTTTCTCAAATTGATAAGAGATCATTGGTATCAAAAAAAGAAATTCACTATTCCAATTAGCTTGCTGACAATTACAATAGTTGTAATGGCAGCTGTAATGAGTACTATCTGGCCAAAAGAATCGGCAGGTACATATCTTTCAATTTTGTTTGTTCATTGAATGCGAATTGAGTATATTTTAGTGAATGTATGTAAAACTCCTTATAGTACGGCAAAAATATATCAAACTGGTAATTCTCCTGTTTGGGCAACATCGGGATATTTTCGAAACAGTACATATCGCGATCTAGCAGTAGTCAATCAGAACGGTGGTTCTGTGGGTGTTTATTTTAATTATGGAAATGGGAACTTTCAGACAGAGTACAAATATCCTACAGGTCGTAATCCAGTGTGTGTCACATCCGGTTACTTTAACAATGACAGCAAATTAGATCTTGCTGTAATTAATAGTAAAGATCATAGTATTAGCGTACTACTTGGTAATGGGGATGGCATCTTTCAAATTCAAGTCATATATAAGCTTCGTATTGGTGTTACGTTTATTATTTCAGGAGATTTAAATAATGATCAGATGTTGGATCTTGTAGTATTTCACATTGTTCTCTATAAAATCGGTATATTATTTGGCAGCGGAGATGGAGCATTTCAGAATGAGACATTATTGTATGAGCCTAATATCTTTAATCCAACGTTTGCAACAACAGGTGATTTTAACAATGATAATAATTTAGATCTTGCAGTGGCAGATTCAAGCGGTATGCACATACTACTTGGTAATGGGGATGGAACATTTCAAAATGAAACGAGATATGAAACTCGCCGTCCATTGTGTATTGTATCAGGTGATTTCAACAACGACAATAAATTAGATCTTGCAGTAGCCGTGGACTTTTATATTATCATGCTATTTGGGAATGGTAATGGGACATTTCAAACTGAAGAAATATATTCCCCTAATAATATGCCAGTATTATATTTAACGTCAGGTGACTTTAACAATGATAAGAATTTAGATCTTGCAATCGTTACTATCATTGAATCCTCTGTGAATGTGCTACTTGGAAATGGAACAGGAGGCTTTGAGCTTTATGCGACATATAACCTGGGGAAAGATCTTCAGTCTGTAATATCCGTTGACATTAACAATGATAACATGTTAGATCTAGTGGTAATGGACACTGGCAATGATATGATCAGTCTATTGCCAGGCAATGGAAATGGTACCTTTGGCTGTCAGATTGCATATGGAGTTGGCAATGGTCCTACTTTCATGATATCTGGAGATTTTAATAATGATAATCGACTAGACTTAGCAATAACTAGTAGTTTAGAGAATATTGTCAATATACTTCTTGGTACCGAAGATAAGACCTTTCGAACACAAATGAATTATTTGACTGATAATTTTCCATCATCAATAGTATCAAATGATTTTAATAATGATCAAATATTAGATTTAGCAGTCACTACTGAACGTAAAGCTAGTGTCAGTATATTTCTTGGAAATACGGATGGAACATTTCAAATATATAAGACATATCAAACTGATGGTTCCCCAACATCAATTATATCAAACGATTTTAACGGTGATGGTAATGCAGATATAGCATTATGTAATTATTTAAGTTCATCAGTCAGTGTATTTCTTGGTAATGGTAACGGAACATTTCGAAATCGAACGAGATATGACATAGATAGTGCATTACGATCTTTAACATCAGGTGATTTTAACAACGATAATAAATTAGATCTTATAGTAGTCGGCTCTCCTGATGACGTCTACATACTACTTGGAAATGGTAATGGAACATTTCAAACTCAGAAAATTAATATAACTCATTTGTTTCCAATGTTTCTAACATCAGGTGACTTTAACAACGACAATACATTAGATCTTGCAGTAGTCGGCGATCGTAATGACATCTACATACTACTTGGTAATGGAGATGGAACATTTCAAAATTGGACGACATATAAAACTGCTTCTGATCCTCTATCTATAGTGACAGATGATTTCAACAATGACACCAAGCTCGATCTAGCTATAATTAACGCCGATAAGTATACTATTAGTATATTGTTTGGTATTGGAAATGGAATGTTTGAAAGTCCAATAACGTTTGGAACTGACGCTTTCCCTTCATTTTTGCTAGCAGATGACTTTGACGATGACAAGAAAGTGGATCTCGCAGTAATTCATACTGCTTCTAGAGAAATTTCTATTTTTTTAAATCAATGTAACTAATATCTTTTCTCTTGAAATATTGACTTCTCAATTGTTTTTTTAAATATCATAAAAATAAAATCAAATGAATGAATCGAAACGATAAACAAAAAGCCAATTCAAGCAGAGAAAACAAGATAAAAACATGATTGGTGAAGGCAAATTAAAAACAAAAAAGGAAGAAGAAAAAAACATATTTTTTTAATATTGTGTATACAATACAGGTAAATCTAATAACGCGTAAAAGAGAGCTGGATGTGTAGGCGACAAAGATTTGAGCAAATTGCGAATAAATTGAAATAAATACGAGCGTAAATCTTTGAAAATGCCGAGTTTTAAAATAAAATATGATAGAGAATCCTTATTAAATCCATGAAACATTGTGCAAAAATCACATTTAAGTTCAAAAATGCAAATATTATTGGTTAATATTTTTTTAAATCTAATTAATTCCACATTCATATTAAATAGAAAATGATAATTATCCCGCATCTAATAGATCTGTTTTCACTCAATTAAGAAATTTGCTTAAAAATAAACCTTTCAATTTTGTCCTAAACTCCCTCCCTGAATAGAAGACCCCTTAAAAGGTTACAAATTATTGACGGAATAAAATGCCCGAGCTTTATATTATGTACATATTTACTGTGACAAATAATCGCTCAATGTGTATTTGATTTTCAATTAGTAGGACCTCCCGGATTAGAAGCCCCCTCTAAAAACCGCATCGGTTTCTCCAGTTTTGAAAGTCCGGGATCTTTAATTGCGGGGGGGGGGGTAGGTTTACTATATAAACGATTGAAACGCATGGTTGCATTATTTTTTGCCAGTAATCGACGTTTTTCCTTGCTAACTCACGTTTATATCTAGCACGAACAATTTGATTTGATAAGATATCGAAAATCATATCGCGAGGGACCTTGCGAAAAGAAAGACAAATAATATGATTGTCAAGGTTCGACACGCGTGCATTTTGGAAAACAACTGAAGCATACAATAAGCATATATATTGTACACAAAACGAAAGACATAGGATCAAAATATCTTCAGGTAAAACAGCACTCTTAATTCATACAGGTAAACATTGTGTACTGAAAGAAAATTTAAATCACTAAGTATTATAGACAAGGACATACGCGGCTATTTATATTCTATATAAATTAGGGAATAAAGATTAACAGTGGTTTTATTGAAGTATTACGAAGAAACGAAATTATAATATTTAACGTTCATCGATTTATTTAAAGAAATAATGGTGTAAGTAAAAATTAGACATCAATGAACTTGTTCTACAACATTTATTTCTTATAGGAACCCAGCAATTATATTACCTATTGTTGTTGCTATAG
>ERZ778026.3666-NODE-3666-length-13142-cov-5.234278_pt1 | contig 13142 bp, 9 predicted proteins | sample MGYA00375756_ERZ778026 | MGnify/ENA primary metagenome ERZ778026 (study PRJEB29350, sample SAMN05389820) | bioreactor metagenome | isolation source: Ammonium sulfate bioreactor | place: South Africa: University of Cape Town | collected 2014-02-18 ... | reverse complement strand
ATAACGATAAGTTATAATATATGTAAATAATATTATAACAATAAGTTATAATATATGTAAATAATATAATATTAAATCGATAAGTTATAAGATTATATTATGTACATAATATTTTGATCTATATGTCGATTTAATTATCGATTTAATGATTGTAAATCATTCATAAATATTGTAAAGTCATCAATATGACCTGGTTTATAAGAGGAATAACCAAAATCTATTAACCATACTTGATTATTTTTATCTATTAAAATATTATCTGTATGTAAATCCTTATGATATACATCATTTTTATTTAATATATCTAATTTTCTTTTAACTTGTTCAATTATTAAAATTCTTTCTTCTTGACTTAATTTTTTATATTTTTCGCTTAATCTTTCTGCTTCTATTTTTTCCATTGCTATTTCATCTTCATCAACTGCATATACTTTTGGTACATTTTTTATCAATCTTCTGGCCTTCATCTGATAATATGCTTCTCTCAATGTTGTTTCTTCTATTGACTCTATTTCTTCTAAATCAATATCATGAACTTTTTTTATAAATATATTGCTTTTATAAGTGTCCATTTTATTTAATCCTATTATTTATTATATTTCATATTTATAAAGTATATTTTATCTTTGTATTTTGTATAATTGATTATAATTGATGATAATATTGAAATAAAAATATAACATTTATTTCAATAAAACGTAATAACATTATATTGAATATGGAAATTAAAAGTAGCTTAAAATTGCTTGATATTGATAAAGATGAAAAAAGCTATTATATTAAAGGAACAAAATATCAAACTATAACAGTTAAAGATGATTTAAAAAAATTGGGAGCTAAGTGGGATGGTGAAAAATGGAGATTTGGTGAGCACGAGAAGCAAAATATAGAATTGAATTTGAAAAATCTTAGAGATAAAATATCACTAAAAGCAAAAAACTGGAGAAAAAATATGGATAACATTCAGTACGATAAAAATATGGATAAAAAAGATAGAGAACTTGAAATTAATAAAATTTTACATAGAAATGATATTTCTGAAATTAAAAATTATTTGTTAAATAACTTTACTGTCCCTGATGATAGTTGGGATGTTGATATATGTAAAATTTATTTAGGAATTCCTATAATTCATACAAATAAACGCGGTATAGATTCATTAAATGCTAATAATGAATCCCTCCTGATCGGTAAAGTTACTTTTTGGCAACAAAATGAGGCAAAAAAATATCTTGATACCAAAAATATATCTTATTTTATAATTGTTCCTAATGCTAATTAGTTTATTCCCTGTATTCTTGTTCCATATTATATTCCTATATTATTGCGTATTTTACATGTATCATTCTCATGTCGTATTATATTTTCATATATTATTTTACATAATATATGATACTTTAACATATGATATTTTAACATATGATATTTTAACACGTTATTATAGTTAGAATTTATTTCAACTAATTGTTAAAATAGAACAATCACTTAATTTTTCTTTTATATATCTCAGCTTAATTATCATTTGCTTATGTCTTTTATCTTTATATTTATTATGACTATTTATCTCGCTCATTAGTGATATATGATTTTTCTCTGTTTTTACAAGATCAGTCAGCAATTTTATTTTGTTTTCCAACACCAATATATTATATTTATTATATTTTATATGTCTCACATAAAATTTATAATCATAAAAATAATGATCATAATGAATACGTATTCCATTTTTATCGTTAATTTGATCAACAGGATATCTGCTTACATAATTAAATATCCCTATATCTTTTTTAATACATTTTGTATATTTACAAATATTAGATTCTAATTCATCAAAAAAGTCTATGTTGTCATTAATAATATCGTTACCACTGTCATTATTAATATCATTATTAATATCATTGTCATCATCAATAATATCATTGTCATCATCAATAATATCATCAATAATATCATCAATAATATCATTGTCATCAATAATATCATCAATAATATCATTGTCATCAATAATATCATCATTAATATCATTGTCATCATCAATATCATTGTTATCATAGTCATTGATATCATTAATATCATAGTTGTTGTCAACATTATCATTGTATTGATCTTTATTAAATATTTTTTCCCCACAATTTATACATTTTATATTTTGATATAAAATGTTCTTACCTCTAATTATGTTATTTAATTCTAGCTGTTCGTTTGTATGATAGGAATGGCAAAAATTATTTTCTAATCCACCTTTACTCAAATAATTTTTGTATTGTTGGGCTTCGTAGTAACCATCCCAATAAGGCGGATATTCCCATCTATTATAATTATCAATATATAATGGTATTGTTTTTTCAATACCATCTTCCATAAACATATAAGTCCCTATACTTTCACTTTCATCCCTATCAAGATATTTAGAAATATCTTGTAATTGACTGTATATTTTATCATATACTTGACATAATTCATTTATTTTCTCCATTATTTGATTTGATTTATCCATTGTTTGATTTATCTATAGAATTTGTACATAAATTCATATTCTTACAGAATTTACACAATTCATAATTCAACTTGTTTTGCACATTTTACAATTAATACAACATGTTTTACACATCCTATACATTTCATAATGAAAGTGTCTACACAATTAATATTCAAACATATTTTGTATTTGAATATTAAGAAATGTAATATTATTTTGTTATTTTATACAGTTTGATCCAAAATGTTCATAACTTCCACAATTGAAACACATATCATAAGCAGTACATTTTAGTTTATATTTTAGTTCAGGAGAAATATGATCATATTGATGTTTGAGAAGTTTTTTGATACAAATTGCATCAATATTTTCTAAGGAACATTGAACAAATGATCCACCTCTGACATTTTTTATTCCATATTTTTTCATCGTTTTCAATGTGAGATCATCTTCATCATATCCATTATTGCTTATATATATTTCTTCAACCTGTATTGGTTTATATTTTTTTGTCCATTCTGCCCCTTTTCCGTTTGAATGTTGTATTAGTCTCTTACAAAAATCTCTGCTTTTACCTATATAATATTTGTTATTTGTACATTTCAAAATATACAATATTACTTTCTCTATTTCTTTATTTTCTGGCAAATATTCTCTACTATATTTCCCTATTCCAAGCAATTTCGCATTTCTACCAAATCTCCCTATTTCATCGCTTTTTTCTTTCTCTCTTCTCTTCTTTATTATTCTATTTATTATTCTATTTATTCTTCTGTTTCGCTTTATTATTCCTCGCCTTATTTGTTTTATGTTTCCTACCCCCTTTTTTTTCTTTATTTCTTCTCTTTTTCTACTTTCCCTTGTTTTTTTTAGTATTTTAATAAGTTTTCCTAACATTTCTGCATTTTTTATTCCATTTATCTCTGTTTCTTTATTCAGTCCTTTATTCGGTCCTTTATTTTCCTTTTCTGATTCGCTTTGTACTTTATGTTTTTTCTTATTTTTATCGGTATCTTTTATATCTTTTTCTTTTATATACTTTTTATTATCTATGTTGTCACTTTTTCTATTCTTTTCTTTTTTATTCTTTATTATACGTTTTATGTTCTTGTCTTTATTGTCCATATTAATGTATTTTATATTATTATTCTCACTTATCACACTCTCATCTTTATTTATGTTCTTATTTTTATTGTTCAAGTCCGTAGATTTTGTATTCTTATCTTTATTGTTCTTATTTTTATTGTTCAAGTCCGAAGATTTTGTATCCTTATCTTTATTGTTTTTATCTTTATTGTTTTTATCTTTATTGTTCAAGTCTGTAAATTTTGTATTCTTATCTTTATTGTTTTTATCTTTATTGTTTTTATCTTTATTGTTGATATTTTTATCTTTATTGTTCAAGTCTGTAAATTTTGTATCTTTATCATTATTGTTAATGATAATACGTTTTATGTTGTTATCTTTATTGTTTATGTTGAAGCTGTTTTCTTTGTCCATAATTTTGATATCATTTATATTATTTTGGGTTATTATACTATTCTTTTTACTTAAATTTTCATCTTTTTGGCTTGTTACTATTGGATTCTTTTTTTCACATATTACAGTATTATTTGGTGTGTTGTTTACTGTATTAAATATTTTTCTAGTTTTAACTTTAATTGTTATTTGTCTTGTTTTAATTTTTCTCGTTCTCACAATTCGTATAGTTTTAATTTTATTCGTGCTTAGTTTTGTTTTTTTTGTTATTTGTGTTATTGTTTTATTGTTTGTACAAATTCCTCTATTTAATATAGGTAATCCCCTCGATCTTTTGCTTTGTTTGTTTGTTTCAATTCTTATTTCTCTATCGTCTACAAATACTTCACCATTAATATTCATAGTATTTTTAATTTTGTTATATTTTATTAATCTTGTGCACATTTTATCTTGTATCTTAATTTCTTTTATTTGTTTTACTCAATCTTTTCTCTTTTTATATTTATTGTTGTATATTTTTACTCTCAATCTTTGTTATTATTGATCCTTATACAATCCAACAACTTAGCTATTAAATATTTAGCCAAATATCTAAATATCCAGTAATATTATACAATGTATTTATCATTGTGTATTTGATAATAAAGTGACTTTATTTGACGAACTTTAACTATCAGACTTATGTTTAACAACAATATTAACACGATAAAATAATAAAAATTGAATTTTATATTTTAACTTGCGTTTTTACAAAGGGGGAACTGTACTTTCTTCACCTATTTTTAGGTGAAGAAATTTTTAAATAGATTTAAGTTTATTTTATTATGAACAAGAAATAAACCCGCAGTTAGATGAGAATATATTAATAAGTTACTACAAGATTTATATATAATATATTAACTTAACATGAAAAATAATGTATAAGATATGATGTATTAATTAAGAAACGCGTTGACTTTAATTTCAATGAAACACAGACATTAAGAATAACCCATTTCATTATGAAATTACAATACCGTTAAATTCTCTGTAAAAGATATAATTTCATATCTTTTACAGAGAATTTTCTATTTTGATTTCTTGAGTAACATTAACCCAATATAATATCCTTTTTTTATTTGTGATATTGATTTGTTCCAGTTCTAAATGATATAGGCTTTATATATCTTCATTCTGTTATACCTCTGTAATTAGTATACAAAATCTTGATCTTTTCCCCAACAAGATTGCGAAGAATTGCGCTTATTCATTTGAAATAAAAATATTAATATTAATTAACAGAATTATATTCTTCTATAAAATACATAATAATGCTCAATTAATATAATTATATTGTTATGTAAAATATTATTTTAATGTGTGAGTAACATAATTATATAATTCAATAAAATAATATGTTAATTATTGAGGTACATAATTATATTTTTGTGTAAAATATTAATTTTACGTTACTTAAAGATATTATTCTGTAACGTAATATATTAGCACTTAAGTAATAGAATAATATCTCAATGATCGAGTAATAGAATAACATTATTGTCTGAAGTTGTGTTATAACCCTTAACTAATAAAATTCTCCTGTAAAATTGTTACGTAATACTTATTTTACTCCCATTAATATTTCAATTCACAATATAAATTTCGATATTAATATGATTACTTAACGATTTTACAGATGAATATTAATATATTATTTTACAGATTAATATCTATATGTTACTTAACGATTTTACAGATGAATATTAATATATTATTTTACAGATTAATATCTATATGTTACTTAACGATTTTACAGATGAATATCTATATGTTACTTAATGATTGATATATTATTCCTTATAAAAACATAACTCCATAACACAACGATAAATATATTATTTTACATATAGATTAAATAATTATTTTATTGAAGAGCATAATTACGTGCGTAACCTTAAACATATTCTTTGCCGTATCTATCATGAATTCTTTTACATAAAGTTAAAGGAATTATTTAACCATGAATATAATTCTATTAAATAATCTTTAGACCAAATAATATCTTTAATATTATGTAAAATAATTATATTCTTCTGTAAAATAATATATTCATCTTTATTGTTAAGTAAAATAATTATATTCTTCTGTAAAATAATATATTGATCTTTATTGTTAAGTAAAATAATTATATTCTTCTGTAAAATAATATATTCATCTTTATTGTTAAGTAAAATAATTATATTCATATGTGAAAAAATATCGTAATCGATGAATAACAGAATTATATTCTTGAGTTAAAAAATATCTTAATCATTGAGTTACAGAAATATCTTAATCATTGAGTTATAGAAAGATATTATTATGTTAAATAATATCTTAATCTTTTCCTTATATTCTTTCCTATAATAATTAATAAAAATATAATTGTATCGTCTCAAATAAGATTTTCACCAACGTATCTTCTTAACTTCTTCTCAAAACTTACTAAGCTCTTAAATAAAATTTTACGAATACGATATTATAAAATTTTATTCTAAATCCTAGGAATACGACAAGATTAGCGTAGCTAATCGAGGGTCTACGACCTAAATTAAAGTCAATGTAATATGAGTAATCGTATATTATTGGTATTACTTAGAGGTAAAAAGGATTTCCTTATATTCTTTCCTATAATACTTGAATAAAAATATAATTACATAGTCTCAAATAAGATTTTCACCAACGTATCTCCTTAACTTCTTCTCAAAACTTACTAAGCTCTTAAATAAAATTTTGTGTATACGATATTATAAAATTTTATTCTAACTCCTGGGAATACGACAAGATTAGCGTAGCTAATCGGGGGTCTACGACCTAAATTAAAGTCAATGTAATATGAGTAATCGTATATTACTGGTATTACTTAGAGGTAAAAAGGATTATACGAGAATATAATAAAATATAAAAGAGAAATTTTATATTTTATCTCATTATGAATATAAATGTATTATTAAAACTATACAACAAAACAATATGGTAAGATAGAAAAATATAAAGTATGCTATTTTATTTCCAGTTATAAAAACAGATTATCAAGTGCTGTAATTAAAACCGCAACTTCTCTTTCTACAATGAAACTTTAGTATCTTCCTTAAATTTTTATTATTTTGTTATTATTTTGTTATTATTTTGTTTTATGGTGAACTATCCGAATTATCACTTTCAGATAAACTTTCATTCTTATGTTTTTCGTTACTTTTTTTCTTTCCAAAACCCATTGAAATTAAATCTTCCAGTTCCTTCTTTTCATTCGGTTTCAAATTATCTTGATTTTTCTTTCTCAAATAATAATATCTTTTTCTTTTTTTGTTTTCATCTGTTTTCAATTTATCATTCAATCCAGTTATATCATTATATATAATGATAATATTTTTTATCTTTTCTACTTTTTCATCACTAGTAATATCTGTATTATAAATAGTTTTATTTATTAAACCTAAAATGTTATCCATATAATTTTCTTCTTTTTTTCTCACTTTTTTTTTTCCATTTTTAGCGGAATGATGGAAATTCGGAATTCTAAAAATTATCCAAATTAGAAAAAAATTAAATGGAAAATAGAATTTCAAAAATGAGAGAATATATATACATGCTGAGAGAAAGAGAATTTATAAGACTTAATGAAACAACATATAAAATAGGAAGAACATGTAGGAAATATGATAAAAGAATAGATGAATATCCAAATGATAGCGAAATATTAACGATAATTAGTGTAACAAATTGTAAAAAAGCAGAAAGAGAGATAATAGAGACGTTTAAAGTTAAATTTAAACAAAAGAAGGAATATGGTCATGAATATTTTTATGGAAGTGCAAAAGAAATGATGGAGGAATTATTCAATATATGCAAAAAATATTTGAGCGACGATTTATATGAAAATAATACAATTGAGAATAATAATAGAATAATTAAGGATAGAATAAGTAATGAAGAGTTGATAAAAAAAATTAATGAAGGCGATGAGGGATTAGCAGAGCTAGTATATCAAAAATATAGAGGTAAAATTATTATAATCGATGAAAAGAAAGGATACTTTTGGAATGAATCAACAAAATTATGGAAAGAAGGGAAATTATCTTTATTTATAAATATGATTGCTGATTATTTGTTGGAAGAAATAAAAAAATTGCACAATTTATTTAAATTAAAACATGAAAAATATCAAAAATACGATACAATAAAAACTGCGAAAATTGTAGAGTTTATTAATAAAATAGAATGTATTTTGGTTAAATTAGCAAAACCAGATGGAAAACTAGAGATATGGAATTTAGGTAGATTACACTATAAAGATTTAGATAATACAAAAAGAAAAATGAATAGACAAAAAGGCTTGGTGCCAATAAAAAATCTGCTAATAGTTGATTTAAAAACAGGAATAACTAGAGAGAGAATATATACCGATTATTTTACATTCTATTGTCCTGTTAATATAGTAAAAAATATTGATTCCAGAATAATAGATTTTTTTTCTCAAACAGCTTGCCACAGAGTTTGTCTCCAAAATTACTTACAGGAATTAATGGGTTATATGATTACAAACGAAACGATAGAAAATAAATTTTTTGAGTGGAGGGGTACAGGAAATTCAAATAAAAGTATTATTGCTAAATTATTGCAGAAAATATTTCCAGAATATTGTAATATTATTGATATGACTATTAAATCGAAAAAAATACATAAAATGTTACAGAACAATGAATCAGAAAAATATATCCATAGATTTGGATTTATTGTTGATTCATTTAATGATAACGAAGATATTTATTCAATGAATCATCTTTATTGCTCCAACATTATGAACGTTAGATCATATTGCAACTATCAGGATTTTCAACATAAGATTATACGAAATGTTATGGTATATGATACTTCTTCTGTTTATCAGAGGGTAAATTGTAATTATGCAGTATTGCGCGAAAAATTACTGATATTACCTTTTGATTGTCTATCAGTAATTGGAAATATCAAACAAATCGAAACTATTTTAGATGAAAATTTTATAGCACATATGCAAGAAAATTTATTGGACGATATATTCACTTATATTTGTACAGGTGCAAAACGATGGTATGAAAGAGGCTGTTTACCACAATGTGAACATGTTTTTAATACAACACAAGAACTTTTCGATGAAGTTGACAGTATTAAACAATTTGTTCAAGATATGATAATTCCTGCACCTAATGAAAAACTTGGTGTTGGTATAGTTAATACAAGATATAGAAAATGGGTTGATGAATTAAATCAAAAAACTATCGATAAATCTTTCCATGCAGCGAAACAACCCCAAGGAATATTGGCAAAAAGATTGAGGGAATTATTAGGCAATAGTAAACTAATAGGTGGATCAAACTTCTTTTTAAATTGGGCTTTGAAATCATAATTCAATTCTATACAAAATATTTAGTTTATTATAGTGAATAGTACAATATTTAAGTGAATATTATACTATTTAGGTATTTATTGTTTCATACTATCCCATTAAATACTTAAATATTATCAGCACATTAAATTATTCTGTAGGAATAATTTATATCTCCTTGACTTGTAAAAATTGCCGATTCGTCAATAATTTTTATCGACATGAAATTTCTATCTATTCAAATAGTATATATTTTTTTACTGAATATGTTTATAATGTTTATAATATTTATAATATTTATAATATTTATAATATTTATAACATTTATAACAATAATTTATTAGATAAATGTAAGATAAATTAATGATTCATATCTGAATATAAAATATATGTATTTTGTTTATATTTCGTTACCTGAGTAAATAACATGTTGATGTTAAACATAATATATTATATTGATGTTAAACATAATATATTATATTGATGTTAAACATAATATATTATATTGGTAAAGAAGATAAGAAAAAGTGTTTATAAATATTAAAGTCGATATGAATTAAAATTAAGTATTAATCTTGACTTAAATTTATTTTGTAAATAAGATTTAGTTATTTTTATTTCTTCAATTTCTGAAAACTGTTCTCCATTAACAAATTTTTAAACCATTATCATTTTTATTCCAAAACCAAGGTCAATATAAGTTATTCCATTTAAAGATCTAATAATATAATGACCATAATATTTTATTCCACAAACATCTATCAATTTTATCATATATAGGATCATATATCGAGATGAAATATGGGTTTGTATTTTTTGGGGTTGTTAATATAGTATATGGTTTGTATGGCGAAATATCACATGTTTCACATAAATCTCAAATTTTTAAAAGCTTATTACTATAATTATATTTGTCTAAGTTAAATATGTCTTATGTATTATTTATAATTTTTATCGAGTATAAACATATGTTCGTTAAAAACCCCATTATTAACAAAAACAATCTGCAATATTAGCAACAATCAAATCAATATTTTTGAATAGTATTTATTATTTACATAATGATTACAATGCTTTTAATACAGTTTATTACCTAAAAATAGAATTATAATAATTGCAAAATGTATTGATAAAGATTATCCTAAAATAAATCTTCGTCTTCCTCATTATAATTATAAATGGAACCGTCATCTTCATAATCTAAAATAATATTCTCTATAATATCTTGGTAATCATTAATGTAACGTGTACTTGTATATTTTTTTATATTTTTGCATATTTTATTTATATGATAATTGTATTATCATATAAATAAAATAAATTCTACTATCACAAGTCGCTAAAGTTATTGGAACTATCTAAAACGATTGTTAATCTGTATTTATTTGAGATATTATTGATAGATTCTAACTTTAATTCATAGATATCGAATTTTTTGGGAGGTACGAATTTTGAAATCATGACCATTTTTACAGCTTTAGCTAAATCACCATAAGTAATACCATCATTAGATTTTACAGTATAACGGCCTTGATATTTATCCCAAAGACATCTGTCAATTCTGTCATAAATGGGATCATATGTGGAGTTAAAATTTTCTTTAATTCTTTTTGAAACCAAAAGTGGATAAAAGCGTTCATCATAACCAGAAATATCACATGTTTCACAAGCACGTCCTATTTTTGGCCAATTTAGTTTTTCTAACCACATTTTTGAGTTTTGCATATCGTAATATTTAGTCTGTTCTAACTTAGCATACTTTTTCCAATTATATTCTCTGCCCTCCATTTGTTCTTTATAAGCATAATAAAAACCGATATTAATAACTTCCACTTCTATAATATTTTTAGGTAATACATAAGTATATAAAAAATTTTGTTTACAATTGGACATTTCTTTGTCTATAATATTTAAAATATTAAAATAATAGTCATTAATTTGCAACAGGTTTGCAATATAAGATAAAATTTCCCTATCATATTTATCTACATCCAGCATATTATCTACATTTTTATTGTAATTTTTCCTTAACAATTCTTTTTTAATAATTCCTTCATTGTAATCATCTGTATCATAACCATATTTACAATCATCTAAATTAATATAAAGCATGTGGTTTTTATCAAAAGGATGTTTTTTAGCATATTGTTTATGACCATACAATATACCTTGTACTATGTATGCATGTTTGTGAGCAAAAAAATTCATGAATACGTCCCCTATAGTTCTACGAAAATTATTTACATCACAAAGAGAATATAAGCAAAGATCAGAATCCATTTTTATATTTAAAGTAATAAACTTTAAAAGAACAGTAAGATAACCAAATAAATCAGAAATATTAATATCTGAATAAGTTTGTTGAAATCTCTTTTTCAATAAATCGGATCTGACAGAATTTCGGTTCAATGATATGTTCATTTTATATTTTAATTTAAAATATTTAACATGTTAAATATTTTATATGAAAGCACAAATATTCACACTTATTCATACTTATCCATATTTAAATATAAGCCGCTTATCTTAATTTAAACAACTGTAACATAATATCTTATTCATATTTAAATAACTGTAAATAATATATTAATTATATTATTTAAATAACTGTAAATAATATATTAATTATATGTAAATCATTTTACTATGTATGTTTGAAATAGTTAGTAAAATGATTACATAAAAATGTTTTTCCATAATTTAAAACAGGTATAAAATGAGAGTTGTTGATTATTGACTATAATAAAAACGGTGTTTCTGTACCTATTAATTTAGTAGACTCGTTGGAAGTAGAATGGTGTTTCTGTACCTATTGATTTAGTAGACTAGCCGAAAGTAGAATGGGGTTTATATTGTCAGAATTAGAAAATTATATCAAACTAAAAGTCTATTCAAAATATTCTCATACACCGTTCGCAATCAATGTGAACAATTGTTTTCTCGAATTTTATGGACAAACTTATATAATTTTTATTAATACTAAATCAAAACTATATAATGTGAATAATTTTGTTATTCCATATATTCATTATAATTGTATTAATAATACAATTATATTCATTATAATTGTATTATTAATACAATTTATATTGGTAATACTAATATTATAATTGTATTATTAATACAATTTATATTGGTAATACTAATATTATAATTATATTGATTCGGAAAAACTTGTGGCAAATTGGGTGGTTATGAGGATTGTATAGTTGTAGAATTAAAATGAAATTTACGATTAAGATTATAAAAACAAATTTTGGTAAGTAATATATTATTTCTTGACATTTATCTCCACAAATAAATCGTGTATTAGTTATAATTTATTGCTTTCTCAAATTTTATGGCTTGATTATATATCATTTTTAAATTAATGATTGTGACAAATTTTATGAATAAATGATTGGTTAACAATTAGAATACGACTAATATTCAACAATTGTTTTTAGTTTTATATAAACTTTATAAAAATAATAAATATATAAACAATATTGTTTATATTAAATGTTAAAGTTATTAACAATAAAAATTAGTTATTAAAATGTGTAGCATTAATAAAAAGTATTTTTATTTGAAATATCATGAATGTGAGATATTGGTGGATATATGCGTTATTACAAAAGCAGGTTATTTTTATTCTCTACTAAATTTTTATGCACAACAGGATATATATTTTGGATTAAAACTAGATATTTATAATAATGATAATGATAACAATGATAATGATAACAATGATAACAATGATAATGATAACAATGATAATGATAACAATGATAACAATGATAATGATAACAATGATAA
>ERZ778026.3657-NODE-3657-length-13166-cov-9.119442_pt1 | contig 13166 bp, 19 predicted proteins | sample MGYA00375756_ERZ778026 | MGnify/ENA primary metagenome ERZ778026 (study PRJEB29350, sample SAMN05389820) | bioreactor metagenome | isolation source: Ammonium sulfate bioreactor | place: South Africa: University of Cape Town | collected 2014-02-18 ... | reverse complement strand
CTCCACTCCAACGACCTCAGCGTCGGCCAGGTGCGTGTGCGAGCGTGTGCGAGCGTGTGCGAGCGTGTGCGAGCGTGTGCGAGCGTGTGAGAGCTGTCGTGTGGTCTCTCTCGCTCGCTCTCTCGCCTCTGAACGCCCCCACTCACCGAATCGCGTGTCGTGCAGTTGTTGACCATCCACAAGCCAGTCGGGCGCAACAGGCCGTACGCTGCCAATGCGCCTCCGCGCTCGCTCGCTCGCTCGCACGACCCACCCTCACCTTCTGCTTGTTCAGCATGCTCGCCGAAGGTCCTGGATCTACCGCTGCGCCTGCTGCTCCTGCTCCTGCCGCCGTTGCTGAGCCTGCGAGCGAGTTCGTGTTGCCGCAGCTGCGGGGCAGCGGCAGCAGGAGCGGCGGTCCGTCGCCGACCTCGTCGCTCGAGTACGGCGGCGCGAGCTCCTCAGGCTCGGCAGCTCCCTCAGTCGCTAGCCCCCGAGGCCTCTCGGCCCCGCACGACTCCTTGGCGAGTGCCAAGGCCGCGCTGTTGCTGCACGCAAGTACGTGGTGCAGCGCTGCAGCGCCCTCACTACAGCGATGCTCGCTCGCTCTCGTTCTCGTACGCCCTCTCTCGCCCTCTCTCGCACTCATTGATCGGTCGTCTGTACGTGCGTCTCTCTGTCTCTCTGTCTGTCTGTCGGCTTCTCCGCAATAGACACCAAGATTGAACCGGTACGCTCGCGCCGTTGATTTGGGCGGCAGCGGCACCATATAATGCTAACGAAGCTGCGTATCGGTCGCATGTGCACGAGAGCAGTTGCCGCAGGTGGCGCGCCGAATGCAGGCCGGCCTCGTTGTCAAGGACCGCCGCTGGGGAGCTCACCTCTACCCCCAGTGCTTCATCGGTGCGTTGCATGCTTCATTGATAGCCAATTGTTTGATGTGAGAGACCAACCGAACTTGCATGTCAGCCTCGGAGGCCGTCGACTGGCTGGTAGCAAACAAGGTGAACGGCATCACGTTTCGAGAGCAGGCCGTCGTACTGTGTCGCAAGTTGGCTCTGATGGTACCGTGAGCACGCTCACTCTCTCGCTCTCTCTCTCTCTCTCACTGTCTTGGCTCACCTTGCTCACCGATCGCGCAGGGCTTCATCGACCACGTGTCCGGCAAGAAGAAGTTCTCTGACAAGAAGCTCTTCTTCAAGTTCGGTGTACGTGCCTGCGCGCGCTCACCCCACGCCGATTGCTGCTCGTCTTGTTGTGAGCGATTATTGATTTGGTTCGATTGATCCTCTGCGCTATAGTTCATTCCTCCGGAGAAAATCGGTACGACGCAGCTATCAGGTTGCGGTGGTAGCAAGCCTCGGTGAGGTATGATTGCTTATCGATCGCGTTGTCATTGCCGGTGCAAGATCTTCCCGAGCGCAAGTCGAAGCAGCTTCCCGAGTACGTCCTCCAACTCCAACTCCACACCTTGGCGGCTTGTGATACTGATCGAAAGCAATCCGCACCTCGCTGTCGTCGCTCTTGGTAGAGGGTGCTCGTTGTATGTCGTAGAGGCCAAGGATACGCTCTCAGGTCTCGCGTTGCGTTTCGACATGACGGTAGCGAATGGTGCCTCCCATCGCCGGCGATACATTACATTGTCTCACTCACGTGGCTCTCGCTGCTTTGCATCGTGTGCTACTTCTCTTCGTGGTGCACTAGGTATCGGAGCTGAAAAAGCTGAACCTCTTGAGCGGCAACCAACTCTACGCTGGCCAGGAGCTCATCGTCAAGTCACGCACACCCACCACCGCCACTACCACCTCGTCTTCCACCACGCCGGCTGCTAGCGCACCGCAAGCCACTACAAGTCGGCTACCTGCCGTCTCGCCCATTCTAGCAGCGGCGGTGGCAAACAGTCCCCCACGATCCACATCTGCAGCACCGACAAAACCCGTCGCTCACCATCATTCTGGCTTGATACCAATGGTTCCGGGTCCTGAAAGTGCCACGGCAGCAGCCGGAGACGATTCGAGCTTCCATCGTACGGTCGAACGAACGCGCCAGCGCTTCTTTGAGATCGCCGACTTGGTCACGTCGAATATCAAATCAAATCCGCTCGCCGACACATTACTCGTTAGCAGCGGCTTACGCCAGCACCAACGAGTACCCGAGACCACATCGGTCGTGGTCGAATCAAGCTCGAACCAGCAGGCGACCGCTGCGCCCTCGTTCGATGGCGATGCCTTGCCTCTATTTCCACCCCACGCTACACCCGAACGCCTTCGAGGTCGCAAGAAGCGCTCGATCAGCTTCAACGGAGTGGGCCTTCGCGAATCGTATGTATCGCCACCATCATCGTCACGGCCTCAGTCATCATCATCTTCTCCTTCTCCTTCTCCCTCTCCTTCGGCCATTATTAACTCACCTACAATGATAATACGCAGCTCGCCGGCTGCCCTCGCGCAGGAGGCCGTCAAGGAACTTGGGGATGCGCCGTCGTCATCGCAGCATATTCTCGAGGCACAGCATGCGCTACATGGTTCGGTGATACTCAAGGATAGTGACAGCAGGCGCCGACAAGGCAACAAGTTGCTCTTCGAGCCCGTCTCTGAACGAGACATCATCAAGACCAAAGTTCGCTACTTGGCTCCCAATGGAGCCAGCGTCTTTGGCATGTGCACTCTTACGAGATCTCGTCTCATCTTTGAACCAAGGTACTGCTGGTTGGCCCTTGTGCTACTACTTGTGTCTCTTCAATACTCACGTACATCTGCCGCGCTTGTCGTTGTCCTGTTCGTATTCTTACTCGTGCAGTATCGAGGACCCGGCCGTGAAGCGCAACGGATTGCTCAGCTATCAGCTCGACCTCGATATGGGTGCTATCTTTCATCCATTGGTGCGTGTGTACTCTGCCGTTGCTGGACTCGCTAGCTGCTAGCAGCAGTGGTTCTCATCAGGCCATCGAACGATCATTTCGAGCAGATCTTTACCGAAGAAGAGGTCCAACACCCGGCCAAAGGACTTGAACTCGATGCCGCAACACCACCAGCATCGTTGAGATATCTACAAATCTCGCGTCTCAACTCCAACTTGATCCCAGAGCCGCTGCACTTTGCGTTTCCTATGGATACGTACGAGCGACTCGTTTGCATTCCTCCTTTGAACACGAGGGCGTGGTACTGACTCGTGTGTGTGTGTCTCTCTCTCTCTCACTCGCTTTCTTTCTTTCCTTCTTTCATTGTATGTAGTATCGATGGAATCTACACGCGACTCAAAGAGAACTTTGAGGCTCAACAAGAGCAAAGTCGTGCCAAGGAGAAAGCAGCAAAGGCCGCTGCTGCTGCACTGGCTGCAGTCGTTCCACCGCCCCCGCCTCCCGATGAAGATCCGGCGTTCGTCGTTGGCTATCCGCAGCTTTGTCATGACTCATCCATCTTTCGGCCTACCGATCCGCTTGATAAGGTACTTGCAACTCTCGTTCCTACCGCTTGCGTGGGTAGCCGGGCGTTAATATCCAATCACCCGTCGTCGTACAGCTACGCATGCAGCTACCTCCGCGCTATCGACTCTGCGACTGGATGCAGATGTACAGTTCTCAAGTGCACGGCATTTCGATGCAAACCTTTTATCAGCGAACCGCCTGCACTGAATGCTCGCTCCTGTTCGTGGAGGATACAAAAGGACAAGTACGCCTTGGGTGATTGGTGGTCGGCAGCACGACGTTGTTGTTGTTGTTGTTGTTTTGTAGTTTTGTGTGGGTGTCATATTGACACGTAAGATGTTGTAGGTGTTTGGTGCGTATGTGAGTGAAGGCTGGAGGCAACAAGACTCGTGGTGGGCCAATGGCGAGAGCTTCCTCTTCAAGCTCTATCCCGAGTTCCAAACATACAAGTGGCATCCCGACAATACGTCGTTGTTCGTTCTCACGAGGCCGAACAACATCTCGATCGGTGGAGGCGGCGGAGTGGGCCTCTATCTCGAAAAGTATGCAAGTTGCAACCTCCTCCTCCTCGGTGCACGAGCTCACTCGTTGCCATTCATTACCATCGTAGGGATTTTGAGTGCGGAGCTTCGGCGCCGTGTACTACCTTCAACAATCCGACTTTGAGCTCGAGCCGTGACTTTGAGGTGTCTGTTGTTGAGGTGTGGGCGTTTGCTCGTTGGTAGCTTGCTGGCGACTGCCGGTTCTTTGTGTGTAATTACCGCATCCTCCTCTGTTTCGTGCACTCTATAATCTCGCCCCATTCATCTATGCATCGTGTATCTAGCGCTGCCGCTAGCTCTCTCTCTCTCTCTCTCTCTCGCTCCCCTTGCCTCTGTCGCTTTCATGCCTTCTTTCGCCAGTTCATTGCATCATTACATTTGAACAAGTTGTTTGGTTGTGCATAGTCGTACTACATCTTTACCACTGCCACCACTATCATCGCCATCACCAATTCGCCTTCTTGCGCTGTCTCGATCGCCTTTTGTTGTCATTGCGCCAAGCGACAACAACCAAGGAACCGAGGTGCAAGCTGCACGAATGCACCAGGGCAGCGAGAGCGGTTCCACACTACGCCGGCAGCTCGTAGGCCTCGAGCACATTGCGCTGCACGAAACTTGCTCCTTGCTTTGCTCCAAGGATTGTATCAATCTCGCACAACTACGAGCATCGCACGCTTGTGAATACCTGGATGGATGGGTCGGCTGCGGGCAAGGGGGAGAGCGAGAGGATAAGCCTGGCCTGGCTAAGGAGTGTGTACCTGCGTAAAGGGTTTGGAGTAGCGACGTTGTACAATCAGATTGGCCCGCTTGGCTCCGATGCAGTGCAAGTCGCGAAGTTGCTTGTCCGGTGCGTTGTTCAGGAGATACAGGATCTTGGCGGCATTGAAAGCCACTCGGACCGGCTCGGTGGCAACGGCACCACTTCCGTGGAAGCACTGCTGGCCTCCGAGGAATGCCAGCGCCACCTCAGTGTCGGTGATCTTCTCGGGAGCCGCAACAAACAGCGGCAGCGCCTTGCCTTCGCTTTGTAGTTTGTACTTGAGTTGTTGCGTACTCTCGTGAAGCTCTTGCTTGAGCTCAGGTGCCAATCGCAGCGCTGTTCCACGCCACCCACTCGGTCGTCAGCAGCAGCAACAACAACAGCAACAACAGCATCGCCCACATACCGTACGAATAGTATCGCAACGTATCGACGGTAGAAAGGCGGTGCTCGTCCGCTTCGCGAGCATATTGCACAAAGTAGTCCGCCTGGAGTCGCATGATAGCGGCAGCACTCGATCCAATGATTGCTGACGAACCGCAAGCAGCCGTCGCCTTGGTGGCCTTGGCAGTCTTGGCGGCAGCAGTAGGTTGACCGAGTGCGACCTTGGCGGATTTGGTGCTCGAAGCGATGGTTGCGGTCGCTGAAGATACGGCAACGGACTTCGTCGCCGGCAGCTCGGCAGGCTTCGCATTGAGGCGGCTCACTCCGCAGCTCATCGGTGCTTTGCTTGGTACCGTCAAAGCCGCTGTCACGGAAGGAAGAACCGATGAGGCCGAACGGATTGTAGGCAGCAGGGCGAGCGACGTGGCCGACCGATTCGTCGGAAGGAGTTCGATCGCGTGGCTGCTGGCGACGCTGGTCTCCGAGCGGCTGGCCCTCGGTGGCAGACGCGGCGCAAGGTCGTCTTCCTCGGGCTCCAAGTCCGAGGCATTCTCGCCGTCAGAGTCGCCGTTGTAGTCTTCGTCCGAGTCGTCGAACTCGTCGTCCTCCTCTTCTTCCTCCGTATCGTCCTCATTCTCACTATCGTGCCATTCCAGCGTCACTCTTGTCCGCGATGCTAGTGCTCGCGTTGGGCGAGCCTCACCGACGATCCGTTTTTGAGGTGCTGTCGATTGCTCGAGCTTCGTAGGGACGGTGTTGGACCGGGAGCGTTGTGGAGCGCTGGATACAGTGGTGCTTGTGGAACGCGAGCTCGCCAAGTCAGCTCTCAGCTGCGCAAGTTGAGCACCGAGTGCTCGGCGCTGCGCCGCCCTGGAGAATGGTTTTGGGAGCATGAGAGAGACGCCGATCGGGCTCCGCGGCCATACAAACATCGGCGGGGGATGGGATGGAATGGAATGGTGGAGCGTACTCTGGATTGAGTGCCAGCTGCTGCAGCATGTTCTCGAGCTTCTCGAGCCGCGACTGATAGGCTGAGTCGAGGATCTGCTGCTTGTTGATCAGCGCTGCTCGCCAGGGATGCAAAGTGAGTCACTGAGGTAGGGGGTAGAGCGGTGCCGTGCTGCATTGGTTTGGTGCTCGTGAGTACCTTGCTCGAGGGTCTCGGCGACCCTGTGTTCTATTTGGCGCTGCAACGCTTCAGCGTCGAGTTCGCCATAGGACGACGCCGGCCTCTTGGCCGGCTTGCCGTCTCTGCAAGTACCCGCTTGTGTGTAAGTACCGAGCAGCGAGCAGCGAGTCTCTCACCCAGCGCTCGCTGCCAACGTACGCTACGGTTGGTTGGCTGTCGGCCGGCTGTGTTGTCGCCGCAGCGGCGGCAGGTACGCGCGAAGGGCCGCTCCCCTTCTTGAGCTTGAGGCGGCGCCACTCCTCGAGGCGGCGCTTGTAGTCGCTCTCCTCCGCAGGTTTCTCTGCACTCGCACAAGCACACGCGCACGATCTTGCCCGTCAGCTCCGGGCGGTTTCGAGGGCAGAAGGCGCCAGCGGCGAGGGCGACGACCGAGGCATACCGACATGGACCACGGGCACGTTGACGACCATACGCGACTTGGAGGCAAAGTTGAGCGTCCGCAGCGTCTCGTTGAACCAGTTGTAACCCGGAGCCACGTTGGCAATCATGATGGCATTGCTCTTGCCACCTGAGATACACGGGCGAAGATCGAGCGCGAGAGCGGTGAGCCACGAGGCGATGCTGGACGAGGGGGAGGCCATCAGTACCGAGCGAGTCGTGCAGGAGGCGCGTGAGCTTGCTGTCGCGGTAGGGGATGCGCGTCGAGCGGTTGTTCAGCGCCGTGACGACGTTGCTCAGCACGAAGAGCGAGGTGTTGATCGAGGTGCTCTCGGTCATGCGGGTGCCCTTGTTGTCGAGCAGCCGGTTGTCCTCCGAGCCCGCCAAGTCGATCAGGTGCAGCTTGCCGGTCAGCACACGGCCCGATGGCTCGGTGGTGCACACCTGTGTGTGTGAATCCATGGGCACGCACGATGAGACCCCGAACTTCAACCAAGACTGAACCAGAAGCGAGCGAGCAAGCGAGCGGCCGACGGCAACGTACGCGCAGGATGAGGATCGCGTGGCTGCGCGATGAGACATGGTTGAGCGTCGTGGCTGCCGTGCTGCGGTTGGCACAGCCGACCTGGAAGGTCTCGTTGAACTGCTCGATCGACGAGATCTCGACCTGCAGCGGCGGCGATGAGTCGGCAAAGTGCTCGTTGGGCGTGCGAGGATGGCGGCGGCGGCGGCGGCGGCGGCGGCGGCGGCGGCGGTACCTGAGTGAGGTTGGGGATGAAGATGTTGCGCTCGTGGTCCTCGCGGATGTGCAGCGGCGGGGCGCGCTCGGTGTGCGCCTGCGCGTTCAGCAGGTCGAAGACCTTCTCGTTGTAGATCTCGAGGTACGACACGGAGACGCGGTGCTCGAGGCCGGGCGTGCGCGCCGCCGACTCGGCCACCAGCTGCATCAGCCGGCCGGCGGTGCGCGGGATGATGCCCGGGTCGTCGGGCGAGCCCTGCATGGTGTGCGTCTTGCCGGCTCCCGTGACGCCGTACGCAAAGACCGTCGTGTGGAGGCCCAGCAGCGTCGGCGGCAGCGCGGGCGCCACCTCGCGCTCGAACAGCGCCTCCTGCGGCACCTCGTGGTCGTAGCACGCGTCGAACGCGAAGCGGTACACCTCGGAGCCTGGAGCCGACATGGGCGTGCGCAGCTCGACCGCCGAGTGGTCGGCCGAGACCACCACGCTGCGCATGTGCTTGCTCTCGTGTGGCAGCAATGGTCGAGCGCGCAGCACCACCTTGACCTTGTTGCCGCCGCCGCTGCCACCGCCGCTGCCACTGGCCGACGAGGCAGGAACCTTGCGCGGACCACCTGAAGCAGATGCCATCGAGTAGAGCGACGAGCGAACAACGAGTTCGAGCAGAGGGTAGCAAGGAGTATCGAGCAGGTAGGGAGGTCGAGCAGAGTATTAGTAAGAAGAGCGAGGCAGCAGCAGCGGCACTCGTCGTCGGTGGCAGCGCGCGCCAACGGAACGAAAGCGCGGGAAAGACTTCGCCGCACGGCGCCTTCGCCCTCGTGCGGTGCCGCCTGAGGGCCGCTGCAGGTTGTTGTTGTTGTTCGTCTCGCCGCCATCGCCATCGCCGCCGCCTCGTCCCTGTCGCCGTCGTCGCTTGCGCTCTCTGCCGTCGTTCTCGGGCCCAGCTCGCGGCCATTGTCGCTCCTGCCACCGCGGCTTGCGTGCTCTATCCTCTCGTGCACGCACGCACGTACGCGAGCCACGCCATGAGCTCCAGGTACGGATACCGCTGCGAGTGGCGCTCGCTGCAGCGGCACTCGCTGACCGGCACTGTGCTCACCACGTCGACTATCGCACAGTGTATGCCGCTACTTTGCGACGACTGGCAACTGCTTCTATGGAGACCAGTGCAACTACATACACGCCTACCCGCAGGCGGCCGCTACTGCCGCCTCGACGACCTCGGTGGCTAGCGCGCCAGGTACCTCCTCCTCCCCCCTCCTCCCTCCCTTGCGCGCTTCGTCGTGCCCACGCATGCCGACTGCATGTATGCGTACGTCGCGTGTGGCGCATAGCCTAATGATATGTATGATGCTCGTGGGGGCGCGTCGGCACGTACGCAGCGTACATTCCCAAGAGCCAGCGACCGTGCCGCAACATCGCGCTGCACGGCTTCTGCAAGTTCGCCGGCAAAGGCTGCGAGTACGCCCACGACCTGCTGGTGCGCGTACGTGTGCTGCCGCGCCCGCTTCCGCGCCCGCACCTGCACGTTGCCCGCACCCACACCCTCCGTTGACCCGGCGTGCGTGCCACCACATAGAACGACGAGGGTCTAGGCGTCGAGGGTGCGGCAGCAGGCGCCGCGGTGCAGCCGCTGCCGGCTGCCTCGTCGGCTGCCGCGCTCTTGGGCGGCACCTCGACGCTCGCCTCCAGCAAGCAGAACCTGCTGGCAGCCGAGCCGTTCACGCCGTCGCTCGGCTCCTATGCGCCCACAGCTACGGCGGCGGCAGCGGCGGCGGCAGTGGGCGGCCTCGATGGCGCGACCTCGGCTTCGAGCACCGGCACCAGCAAGCTCGCTGCTGCGTACGCGCGCGCCGGCACGCCGACCTTCACGCCGTCGTACGACGAGGACGACTACGACTACCTGCACCCTGCCACCGCGCAGCCTGGTACGTGACCGCACCTCGCGCTGTGCACCTACGCGTGCGCGACCCGTGAGTTTGCTGATTGGCCACGCCGTCGCTCCTCGCAGCGCCGTACAGCCGCTACAACTTTGTCAACGAAGGCGCGCCGGCCATGCCCTCGAGGTACGTTGTTGCGCCGGCACCCACATGCTCAGGTGCGATCGACTAGAGAGGCTCACAGCGCCCTGACATGGCCGCCGTGGTGCCATCTTTCTTGCAGCATGGGCATGGCGCCTGGCACGCAGGCGGGCGCCGCGCCGGCCGGCGGCTTCTATCGCCCCAGCGGCGTGCCGCCGGCCAAGGCCTCGGCCGTCACGTCGGTGCCTCCGCGCATGACTCCGCCGCCGTACTTTCCCGAGTCGATGGCGGCCGCCGCCGCTGCGTCTTCGGCTCGCTCGGGCTTCGTCGATAGCGTGAGCTCGTACACGCCGTCGAGCATGGCTGCGGCTCTGGTGGCGCAGCAGCAACAACAGCAACAGCGCGTGCCAGAGCGCGAGAGCGGTGCCGCCGGCTCATCAGGCTTCTTCTACGCAGGTGCCAACCCGCCGGCTTCGACCTCGACCAGCAGTGCAATCCGTAACCCAACCCGCTCGCCCTCTCCGGTACTTGCTCTCGCGAGCGGCTCGCGCATGCATGTACGCGCCCCGCTGTCGTGAGCGCTGACGATCCTCGTGTGGTGCAACCACAGGGCATGGGAGCGCAGCATCGGTACAACCCGTACACGGCGACGTTGCCACACGTCGCAGCGCGCAGCAACACGGGCCGCCGCCCTGTGCAGTCGTTCTTCATGGCCGAGGATCTGCGCCAGCAGTTCCTCCTTCGTTCGGCGTCAGTACTTGCTCGCCCTGAAGCCGATGGTGTGTTGCACTTGGCCCCAACGGCTCGCCTTTCCACCTCCCTCCCTCCCTCCTCGTCCTCGTCATCCACGTCAGCCAGTGCAGTGTGGCTAAGCTTCGAGTTGGTCTGATCGTCCAGATCCGCGGGCAAAGGAGATACCGGCTACGTTGCATCGCTACCACTCGCTCAATCCGTTGGAGGACGCTATTCGAGAGCAAATCTCTCGCGTCTTCGGCTTTAGCATGAGCGTCTACAAGGCCATCAGTTCGGTCGATGGAATGCCGTACTTTCTGAGGCGATTGGATGGCGTCCGAATTGCTGCCGAGTATACCCTTGGAGTTGTCGGTACGTGTACTCGACCTGTCGCGATTGCAAGAGCACCTGGAGCTCACCGTTTCGCCTTCGCAGATATCTGGCGGCAGGTGCAGCATCCGAACGTTGTAACGCTCCGTGAAGCATTCCAGGCCAAAGAATGGCCAGGTACAACAAGCCCCCGCACGCACACACATCCCCAACGTTGCTGTGTGCACGTGAGAGAAACGCGCATGCTCACTGCTGCTCCATCTCTCTCTCTCTCTCCACAGGCTTGTTCCTTGCGTACGATTATCATCCGTGCGCGGTCTCGCTAGAGAAGTACCACTTTTCCATGCACCCGTCGTACATTCCTGAGGATGTGCTGTGGAGCTACATCACGCAGCTGGCGTCGGGCATTCGTGCTATCCATGCGGCCGGTCTCGCTTGCCGTGTCGTGACCCTCTCAAAGGTCATTCTCACCGGGCGCAACCGCGTGCGCATCTCGGGCGTCGCCATCAAGGACGTTGTGTCGTACGATGCCCACAGCAAGCTACCGCAATACCAAGTACGTCGTCCTCACTCGCCGCCTGTGTACCAATGCTCACTCGCAACCCTTCGGCGTGCACAAACTCTACAGCAAGAGGACATTCTGTCGTTGGGTAAGCTGATCTTGACGCTTGCGTGCAAGAGCACGTCGGCCGTCTCCAACGTTATCAAGTCGCTCGAATACGTCTCGGCCCACTACTCGCCTGAGCTTTGCGACTTTTTGCGCATCACCTTGGCGCAATCGATCAACTATCCGACGATCGATGAATTGTGCAAGATTATCTCAACGCGCATGTTGCGCGAGATGGAGCACTTGCAGTAGTACGCAATCGTTACTGCCCCAGAGAAAAAGAGCGAGAGAGAGAGAGAGAGAGAGAGAGAGAGAGAGAGTACTTGTTCTGACGGCAGCACTGTGGGTACCCCCTTAGCTACAACGATCTTCTCGAATCGGAGCTCAGCAAGGAGGTCGAGAACGGTCGATTGTTCCGCGTGGTCTGCAAGTTGGGCTTTATCAACGAGCGCCCCGAGTACGCATGGTCGATACTACCTTGATCCCATCTGATGGCTCACCCTCGAGTACTGCATTCCCTCCCCTCGTTCTCCATTTCTTCCAAATGCGCCATGTGTGTTGGTAGGTTTGGCGTGGACCCACGGTGGTCCGAGACGGGAGACCGCTACCTGCTGAAGCTCTTCCGAGATTACGTATTCCATCAGGTGTACGATGATGGCAACCCTGCTGTGGACCTCGGCCACGTTGTTGATACGTTGAATAAGGTACGCTTATCATTATGACAAAGAGAGAGAGAGAGAGAGAGAGCTGACTGGCCATCAATGGTGAGCACAGTTGGACGTTGGTTGTGCCGAAAAGGTAGCCTTGATGACGAGAGACGAGAAGTCAATCTTGGTTGTAAGGTACGCCTGACCAAACAAACAAACAAACAAACAAACCACGAGTGAGCGAGCTCACTATTCACCATCGTTTGCTTGGTATGAATCACGAACGGCGAACGTAGTTACAAGGACATCAAGCGATGCGTCGAGAGCGCCTTTGCCGAGCTTCTGCAGAAGCAGGAAGGCCCCAACTACCGCTTGTAAATACGCCCCACCGCATCACACCACCTCCTGACCGACCTGGGCCTCCTTGAGCGAGGCGGGTCGCCTAGGGCTTGTTTGTAACCTCCACTTGCTGACAGTAAAGAGAGATCGTGTACAGCAGTTGCTCGATGGATGGGGGAATGGATGGGGATACGGATAGTTCGCTCGGTGAGGCCGAAAGTCTTCCAGGAATGGGTGTCGAGCGCGTTGCCGCCCTTTTACACCCGCCAAGGCCGCAAGTCCTCCTCGTACTCCCGTTGTGTGTGCGTGCCTTCGGCCCTCATACGCTCGCTGCCCGCCCCCCGCTCACGCCTCTCCTCCCTCCCTCCCTCCCGCCTCCCTCCCTCAATGTCTGACTCGTGCGAGCAACCCCGCAAGCGCCAACGCGTCGATGACGCCGGCAATGACGCCACTCCTCACGAGCACGAGGAACCGGTCCGTTACTGCCACATCGAGTACGCCTCGACCGACATGGAGGCCACCTCCGAGTTCTTTGTCAAGCTCTTCAACTGGCCCGCCGATAAGAGCGAGCCAATGCACTACTACCCGCTGGCCAAGGTCTGCGCCCATTCCCGCCCACGCCGTGAGGGAGAGGTCGAAAGTACGGCGCCCGCTGGCTCGGCACGCGCGCCGCTTCGTTGCGCGTGTTGCCGCCTCACTCTTCTGACGCACTCTCTCGACGCAGGCACTATCGCCCACATCAATGTACCTGACGTGCACGAGACCTTGAAGCGCGCCCTCGCCGCTGGAGCCGCGGTTGTGACTCCTGTGACGCCGCTCGAGTCGCATGGCCATACCGTCGGCTACTACGCGACCGTCAAGGTATGATCCGCTCAATCGCTCACTCGCTCGCTCCTCTGAAATGTGACGCCGCTCATGGCCCGCTCGCTCCCAGATTCCAGGAGATGTTCAGCAGGCCTTCTGGCAATCTGCTAGCATGCCAAAGTCCAACGGTCATGACGCTGCCAAGAGCAAGACCGAGGCACCAGCACCTGCTGAGCCTGCCACTGTCAACGGAGACGCAGAGTCCGATCCAGCCAAGCGCAAGCCCAAGA
>ERZ778026.3654-NODE-3654-length-13172-cov-9.416635_pt1 | contig 13172 bp, 19 predicted proteins | sample MGYA00375756_ERZ778026 | MGnify/ENA primary metagenome ERZ778026 (study PRJEB29350, sample SAMN05389820) | bioreactor metagenome | isolation source: Ammonium sulfate bioreactor | place: South Africa: University of Cape Town | collected 2014-02-18 ... | reverse complement strand
CAGTGGTGTACATACCGCGGGTGCTTCTTCGATCACCTTCTGGTGGCGGCGTTGCAAGCTGCAGTCGCGCTCAAAGAGGTACACGTAGTTGCCGTGGCGGTCACCGAATACCTGCACCTCGATGTGGCGCGGGCGGCGCAAGTACTTTTCGATCTATTCGCGTGCTCGTCGTGTCAGCTCGACGAAGAAACGAGTGGCGCCAACTGCTGCGACAACAGCAGCAACAACAACACAGCATTTTGCGCACCAGAACCGAGTCATCGCCGAACGACGAGCGAGCTTCGTTTCGCGACGACTCGATGGCGGCTGCGAGGTCCTGCGGCTGCTCGACGATGCGCATGCCCTTGCCACCACCGCCCATTACGGCCTTGACCAGCACAGGATAACTGCAAAGGAATGAGCGAACGAGTGAGCGAGTGAGTCAGTGAGTGAGTGGTGGAGGTGGTGTACACTCACCCGATGCGCTCGGCCTCCTTTCGGAAGGTCTCAAAGTCCTGCGCGGCGCCGTGGTAGCCGGGCACCACCGGCACCTTGGCCTTCTCCATGATCTCCTTCGAGGCGCTCTTGGAGCCCATGGCGCTGATGGCCGAGCTGGGAGGCCCGACGAAGATCACTAGCCACGCACGCACGCACGCATCACGCCGCCGTCAGTCACCATCGAAGCGAGTCGAGTCGAGTCGTACGTTGGCTCGCAGGTACCAACCATTCTCGCGCTCACACGCATCGGCGAACTTGGCATTCTCGGAGAGGAAGCCGTAGCCGGGATGAATGGCCTACACCGCCAAACGAGCCAGAGAGATAAGAGACGGGCGCTCGGAGGGGCGAGGGAGCGGTGGTACATGAGAGCCAGAGCGATGCGCCACGTCGAGGATCGCGTCCTGGCGCAGGTAGCTCTGTGCCGCTGGCGGCGGACCGATCAAGTAGCCTTCGTCGGCCTGCAAGCGAGAGAGAGCGTCAGTCAGTCAGTCAGCGTCTCGAGATCGGTGGGCGGCGCTCGTGGACGTCGTACCAGCTCGACGTGTCGCGCGTGGCGATCGGCCTCGCTGTAGACGGCGACCGTCTTGACGCCGAGGCGCTTGGCGGTCTTGATGACACGGCACGCGATCTCGCCGCGGTTGGCGATCAGCAGCTTCTCGATCGGGCGGATTGGAACACCTGCACACGACACCGCGCGAGTGTCAGCTCGAACACGACGCGTGGCCGAGAGCGACGTTGCCGTGTGATGCGAGATTGATCGATACCGGCATTGTGGCGCAGCGACGAGGCGAGGCGACGCTGGGCAAGCGCGCTGTGACAAGACGGCGTTCAGTGGTGGTGCCACACGCGATAGAGTGGCCGGCGGGCGAGCGAGCGAGCGAGCGAGGGGAACATACCCAGGCTGGCGCGCCAGGCAGCGGGAGAGGGCGCGTAGCATGGCGAGCGAACAACGAAGCAAACGACGAACGAACGACGAGAAACTCGTTGTTCTGTGCTGTTCCTATCGCTGCATGGTAGGGATCGACGCCACTCGCAACGACATAGCTAGATTCACGTGATGAGATACTGGTGCAGGTTGATGTAAGAACAGCAGCGCGTTTATTGCTCGACTGAATGAATGAACGAATGAACGAATGAACGAATGAACGAATATCTGCCGCGACATATCTCGACGCATCGAAATCACTAAAGCGAATCGAACCCCATTCACCCTCCCAATCTCGTCATTCAGCCAAGCTGCAATCGCCCTATCGCCACCAAGCAATCTTCAGTGCACAGGCCCAATAAGTTGCCCAGCCGAACGACCTTCTCGCGCATCAACGCAACGCAACGCAACGCAACGAGAAGACGAAGCAGCGAAAGCGAAAATCTGCGCCACCAACGAAATTCAGCAAAGTCGCAGAGCTCGTCGAGGATTGGTCAATCGGGCGCGTCTGCTCTGTACTGAGGGCAGACCATAAGGCAGTGGCGCTCGCCTCTCCTCTCTCGCTGTGCTCTTTGCTCTTCTCGCCTCTCGTCTCTCCTCTACCGACCAGCGAGCCTCTTGTGCGCCTGAGGCCGATCTCGCTCGCTCCTTCCGCCGCCCACCATGGCCCAACCAATGCAATCTATCAAGCTCGTCGTCGTAGGCGACGGTGCTGTCGTACGTAGCACAGCAGCAGCAGCAATAGTAGCGGGCTGCGGCGGCGCCTGAGGCAAGAAGTGTCGCTCACTCACTGCGCCACACACACCGAAACACACAAACGAAATACACGCGTATCTCTCACAGGGCAAGACCTGCTTGCTGATCTCGTACACCTCGAACTCGTTCCCGCAAGAATACGTGCCAACGGTACGTGCTGGGTGGTATTGCGCGCAAAGGCGTGGGTGGTTGGTTCTGGTTCTTGGTGCTTACTTTCTCGTGTGCAGGTGTTCGACAGTACGTGCTGCTGCCCGACCGCGCCAGAGCAGAGCCAGAGCCGCGCCTGTTGAGGTGGTCGCGACACCCTTGTTAACGCTCCTCTCTCTCTCTCTCTCTCGTGTGCAGACTACAGCGCCAACGTCATGGTCGATAGCAAGACCGTCAGTCTTGGTCTGTGGGATACCGGTACGCGCGCGCTCTTTTCGTCGTTCTGCGATGATACAATACTGATGGATGGATGGTCTTTGGTGTGGGTGTCGTGCTCTCGATTGATTGATTGATCGATCGAATGAACGAATGAATGCGACTCTTGATTGCGAGTATAGCTGGACAAGAGGATTACGTACGTGGAGCGTAGCAAGCATCGATATCGATCTCTCGATCTCTCTGTGTCTGTGTCGCTCACTCGCTCGTTGTGACCGTGCAGGATCGTCTCCGCCCGCTCTCGTACCCCCAAACCGATGTGTTCTTGATCTGCTTCGCCATCACGAGCCCCACGTCGTTCTCCAACGTCAAGACCAAGGTGCGTGCTGCGTGCTTCGCGGCTGTGTGCGGATTTCTGTCGTGCCTCTCTCGCTCACGGCTCTCGGTTCGTTCGTTCGTTCGTGTAGTGGTGGCCTGAGGTCACGCACCACTGCCCCAACGCCAAGATGATCCTGGTCGGCACCAAGCTCGATCTCCGCGAGGACAAGGAGACCGTCGACCGCCTGCGCGAGAAGGGCCAGTCGCCCATCACGCCCGACCAAGGCCACAACCTCGCCAAGGACATTGGCTGCGTGCAGTACATGGAGTGCTCGGCCTTGACCCAGAAGGGCCTCAAGCAGGTCTTCGATGCCGCCATCAAGTGCGTCATCCTTCCGTCGGGCGGAGGCACCAAGATCATCCGCCGCAAGAAGAAGAAGGCCGAGTGCATGCTGCTGTAAGCCGCTGCTGCTGTACGCTGCTGCTGTACGCTGCACCGACCTTTCTCGCGCTCTCGCGCTCTGTGTGCGCGCTCGTTGCTGGTTGCCACACGAAAGCCACCGATGCGTGCTTGTTTCTATATGATATCATTCGTGTGTCTCTCCCCGTCTCCTTGCCTACCTGTCCCCCTCTCCTCTTCAACGCGTGCTTGTTGATCCAGCATCACCAATCCCTCGCTGCTCCTCCTTCTTGCCGCTTGCGCCTCTCGCAAGGGTCTCTCTCTGTTACTGAATGCCACCGCCACCAATAATGAAGAAGCTCCTAATTATTCTGCGCCAAACCCGTTCTCGATCTCGATCTCGATCAATCCGCTTCCTGCCCTCTCGCTGCCACACACACACCTGCTTCTCCACACACACATTCTCCCTCCCTCACCCATGGCGAAGCAGGTGCGCATCGGCTGCTCGTCTGGCTTCTGGGGCGATAGTCCCACGGCTGCGCACCAGCTCATGACGCTGAGCGACCCGCCGCTGCACTACTTGGTGGCCGACTACCTGGCCGAGGTCACGATGGGCATCCTGGCGCGCAGCAAGACCAAGAACCAAGGCAAGGCCGTCGGCGGCATGGGCGACGGTGGCTACGTCGACGAGTTCGTGCGCACGGTCTACAAGCCGCTCATGGGTGCGTTTGCCGACAAGCGCACCAAGGTCGTCACGAACGCCGGCGGCATGAATCCGCTCGGCCTCAAGGCGGCGATCGAGAATGCCGCGCGCGACGCCGGCCTCGCCGTGCCGCTGGTGGCCGCCGTCTACGGCGACGATCTGCTCCCGCGCATCGACGACCTGCGCGCCCAAGGCGCCTTGCTGCCGTTCACGACCGAGGGCGAGCAAGACGCCATACCGCACGACAAGGTAGGTACCGTGCGTTCCCATGCGACGCGAATGCACCCCCCGACTGAATCCTTCATCAGATGTGGATGAGCTTCAACGTGTACTTTGGCGCGTACGGCATCCGCGATGCCTTGGCACAAGGCGCCCAGATCGTCGTCACGGGTCGGTGCGCCGACAGCGCCCTCGTGCTGGGCCCGCTCATGTTCGAGTACGGCTGGAGCGTCGAATCGTGCCGCTCGCTCGAGCGCTACTACGACCTGCTCGCGTCGGCCTCGCTCGCCGGCCACATCATCGAGTGCGGCTGCCACGCCACCGGCGGCAACTTCACCGACTGGCGCCTCTCGGCCGACTCGGACTGCGGCGGCTGGAGCAACGTCGGCTTCCCGATCGTCGACTTCTCGCCCGACGGCTCGTTCGTCGTCACCAAGCCCGCGCGCACCGGCGGCCTCGTGTCGGTCGCCACCGTCAGCGAGCAGCTCGTGTACGAGATCGGCGACCCGACCGCCTATCTGCTGCCCGACGTCATCGTCGACATGAGCCACACCACCCTCAAGCAACTCGCTTCCGATCGCGTCTGGGTCTCGGGTGCCCGCGGTCGTCCGCCGACCGCCTTCTTCAAGACGAGCTCCACCTACTTTGATGGATACCGCATCACTGCCGAGTTGATGATTGGTGGCTTCGAAGCTCGAATCAAGGTATCTATCTATCTATCCCTGCACATACTCTGCGCTCGCTCGCTCGCTCGCTCTGCTCTAATGCCGTCTCCACAGGCACAACGTGTGGCCGATGCTATCTTGACACGAGCACGACGAATGCTCGCGTTTCGAAAGCTCCCCGACTTTCTCCACACTGAGATCGAGATTATCGGCGCCGAGCACACTTACGGACCTCGCTCGCGTGTCGCCGACCTGGCTCGCGAAGTCACGCTGCGTATCGGCGTACACCACACCGATCCCACGGCGCTTGCCATCTTTGGCAAAGAGGTTGCTCCAGTATGTCTTGCGAGCGCGCCATCACACACACTTCCCTTCCCTTCTCTCATATCTGCATCGCGTCTCTGCCAGGCCGCTCTGAGTATGGCTCCTGGAATCACTGGCGGCGGCTCTGGACGACCTCGCCCAGCGCCACTCGTGCAACACTGGTCGTGCCTGGTGAGCAAGAGCCTCGCGCCAGTGAGCGTCTCGGTCGGCATCGAGTCTGCGTCCGCGCCCGCCACTCCGGTGGTGTACGCCGAGCCGGCCACGACGCCTCTCGACGCCATTCCAGTATCGAGCTCGCTCACGACCTCGCTCTCGCGCCCTTCGACCGACGCCAAGTACTGGCGCTACTACGGCACCTACGCCGACGCCACCGTCGTGCCGCTCATTGCACTCTGCACCGCTCGCAGCGGCGACAAGGGCGACATTGCCAACATCGGAATCATTGCGCGCAAGCCCGACGCCTACCACTTCATCAAGTCGTACGTGACGGCCGAGCGAGTACACGAGTACATGGGCCACCTGATAGGCGGCCGCGTCAATCGCTATGAGCTCCCGGGTATCTGCGCCCTGAATTTCCTCTTGACGAAATCTCTCGGTACGAGCGAACCACCGAAAGAACGCTGCGCGATAGCCATCGGTTCCAACATTCGTCATGGCGTTCTCGGCGCGTTATTGCTCGTGGTGCTCGAGATTGTCTTCGTACTGGTAATAACCTCAACAGCGCCAATGTGGTGGATTGCGTGGATTGGGTCGCACACACACACACAGGTGGTGGAGGCTTGGCGTCACTGCAAATCGATCGACAAGGCAAGACCTACGCGCAAATGCTCCTCACGATGCCGGTGCTGCTGCCGTCCGACTCACCGCTGCTGGCAGACGTTGGCCCGCTGGCGCGGCTGTAGTTGTAGAATTGTACTTAGTGCGCCAACGCTTGCTGCGGCTGTGGCAATAAGACCAATAGAAACAACGCACAGTTCTTCCTCGACAGGCAGCAGCAGCAGCAGCAGCACCAACCGAACCAGCAGGCGGGCGTGGCCCAGTTTGGGAGAAGAGCGAGAGAGAGGAGAGAGCGAAGGGCTGTTCGGGTGGGTGGCTTTCGGTTGTCGCTCTGCTCTGTGCTGTGCTGTGCGTGAGGCAGAGAGAGACAGGCCTGTTGTTGCTGTTGCTGTTGCTGTGTCATACCTCTCTCTCGCTCTTCGCTCACCCAGCCATCTCTCGCACCACCTCGCACGCCAACAACAACAACAACCAACCAACCAACCACCCACCAGACCACTTCATACCGCTGCCTGTCTCATCGTCTCTGCCAGCACCGACCATCGCGCTCGGCGTTGATCGTCCGCAGCAGAGCGCTTGGTGGTAGTCGTGTATTGCGCATCAGCCGCCGCGGCGCCCACTGTCTTGTGCTCGCTCGCTCGCTCGCTCGCTCGCTGTCGCTGGCATTCGCGTTCTCGTCGTGCGCGTGTGCGCGTACCGCTGCGACGGCCTGTTCTCGACGTGAACTCGCTGCCCCATCGCCACGATGGAGGATGGCGGCAGGAGGAAGACCAAGCTGCAGCATGTGATCGGGCTGCGCAGTAGCGGCACCGGCATCGGGCCCACGCCCACCGCCAGCTCCAGCCCCACCTCCAGCTCGGCCCCACAGGCCCGTCAGCGCTCCATGTCGATATGCTCGTATCAACCCATGACTTCGGTCTCGTCGTCGTCGTCATCGTCATCATCGACGGCGGCGGCGGCGAGCTGTCGCAGCCCGCGAGGAGCAACGAGCATCACGCACGGCAACGCGCAGTCGGCCGCCATCGCCATCGCCGCAACGGCCACCAGCTCGCCGCCGCGCAAGTTCGACATTGGCAACGCACGATTGAGCCAGTCGCCATCGTTGTCGCTCAAGTCGGCTTCGCTATCACTGCTATCGCCACGTTCGCGCTCCAACTCGATCTCGATCGGCGGCAGCAGCAGCAGCAGCAGCGGAGGAGGAGGAGCGCTGCCCGGCATCGGCGGCCCGAGCAACGTGCCGCCCGGCCCACCGCCGCCGCTGCCCGAGACCGAGATGAGCATCGACGACATGCCACTCTACATGCGCCAGTGCTACAGCTCGGCGCTGCCGCCTGCTGCCGGCGACGCGACCGACTCGGCCGATGAAGACTTCGCCGCTGCGGCGGCTGCTGCGGCTGCGGCTGCTGCGTCGCCGTTCTCGCCGCCACCCGACCCCGTGCTGCGCAACGTCTCGCCAGTATCGACGCCCGAGGCGCTGCAGCCGACGGCCGCCGAGTGGGCTGCGTATCGCGAGTGGCTCTCGAGCGTCATCCAGGCGCCGCGCGCCGAGATCGAGAGCTCCGACATCACGGTGCGCATGTGCTGCTTCATGTTCTTCTACCGCCTCGAGATCCCCATCACGCAGATCATCGACAGCAACCTCGCGTCCGTGCGCGGTTGGCGACAGCAGCAGCGCGAGTGCTACCCGAACGCCAGCTTCCTCAACGTGCCGGTGGCTCTCGTGTCCGAGATCGAGAACCGCGAGGAGGACGGCAGCATCTCGACCATCAAGAGCACCAGCGGCATCCTGAGCGCCACCTGGTGGTGCAAGTCCGTGCGCTCCAAGGCCGCCATGGCCTCGGCGCGCCGTGGCAGCGAGTCCGATGCACTCGACCTCTACGACGTCGCGTGTGAGCTCAACTCCTCGTTCGCCATCGCAACCGCCTCGTCGAGCTCCTCGGCCTCGCCGCCCACCACCACCACGCTGCCGCCCTCGCAATCTGGTGGCAGCGGCAGCGGTGGCTCACCGGTCATGCTCTCGCGCTCCCGTGCGTCGTCGGTCGCCGGCTTGCGGCCGTACATATCGCCCGCCATCGCATCTGCCAACACGCCTGCTCCGTCATCGCCTCGCTCGCGCATCTCGCGTGCTTCCTCGTTCCTAGCCTCCCTAGCACCCATCTCCTCCTCCTCCTCCTCCTCTTCGTCATCCTCGTCATCGTCATCGTCATCGTCATCCTCTCACGCTTCGGCTGCAAGCAGTCCACCGGCAGCTGCTCTGGCCACCATCTTGCTCAGCTCCTCACCATCGTCTCCGTCGCACATTCCCAACCATCACGTGCCATCCGACTTTGCCAACGATTCACCTGATGGTTCGCGCTCTCGATCCACAAAGAGCAGTCCGATCATCGGTTCACGCGGCATCTCGATCCCCAAGCTTGCACTCAAGGGCGACGGCGCCGAGTCTCACCAAGTCATGTTCTCGCCGCGCTCCATACCCGACAAGACCAAGAAGAGCAGTAGCAGTAGCAGCAGTAGTAGCAAGAGCAGCAGCAAGAGCAGTAGCAAGAGCAGCAGCAAGAGCAGCAAGAGCAAACCCGACCGTGGCGGCCTGTCACCCTTCTCGTATTCTCTGCCCGAGATGCCGTCACTCTCGGCGCTGGCGAGCGAGAAGGAAGAGAGCCTCACCCGCAAGCCTCGCCACTCGCCCTCGAAGCTCTCGGTATCGATCTCGAGTCGCGACAACAACTTCAACAACACCAACACCACCAAGAAAGTGTCGGCGGCACCACTTAGTGACCGCGCCAGTATCGATCGCTCGCTCGTGCCGTCGCTGTCACTCGACTCACTTAAGCGCTCGTACTCAGCCAACCTGTCGTCGTCGCCGTCGCAACTCTCACCGCCCAACTCGCCCGAACCCGACTCGCCCACCACCTCGTCAAGCTCGCCGCCGAGTCTCCACTCGTCGGGCTCTTCGTCGTCGCTGATCTCTTCCAACCCCATCGATACCATCCCCATTTGTCATCGGCTGCAAACCTACCGATCCAATGAGGTACGACCGCCATATCGATCGAAGCGCGCGTGCGAGTTAATACCGTCATTCATATGCTCACCTGATTTGTTTCTCGCTTCTGCTTCATCACGGCGATCACGATGATACCCGCGAGCAGAAACGCAAACGGAAAGAATGGAAGAAGCAACAAAAGGCCGAGTTCAAGTTGAACCTCATGCAGAGTCGCGAGAGCCCCATTCTGACAACGAAGGACGAAGGTATCATCGCTCGCTCGCTCGCGCTTGCTCTTAGAGAGTGCTTGTCTGACACCGTCCTCGCAGGTCTCTTTGCAACGCGAGATCTCCATATCAACTGGGCCATCGAGTGGGCCACCAGTACTGAAGACAAGGTGCCACACCATCTGCGAATATCGGCATGCCGCAGTTTATCGCAGCTCGCCTATCCCGGTACCTACTTGCTGCTCTCTCGCTCTCTCTCGCTCTCTCTCTCTCTCTCTCTCTCTCTGTCTGTCTGACCTGATTGGCTCACGTCTCCTTGGCACAACAGTCGAGATGGTCTACGGGTTGCGAGAGAAGCTATGGTCCTCGGGAGCCATTCAAGTCATGCTCAATTACGCTCGTACCGGCGAGTTCAGCGTCCATCGCTTGATCAATACCACCGATATTGATATTGTAAAGAAAATCGGTGAAGGTACACCCATTCTCTCTCTCTCTCTCTCTCGCTCTCTCTCGCTCTTTTCTACTCTGCCATGTACGCGTGCTCACACGGTCGTGTAGGTGCGGCGGGTGAGGTATTCCTTGCGAAATGGAACGGCCAATCGGTGGCAGTCAAGATCTCGGGAGAGCAGCACGTGTCGTTCAATATTGAGGAGTTCCTCTTCGAGGTGGCGCTCATGTGCGTGTTGCAGCACGATAACCTGCTACCGTGCATCGCCGCCAACACGGCTGGTCCCAAGTACATGCTAGTGTCGCCATTCCAAGGTACGCGCGTCGTCGCGCTCTCGAGCCGCCGAATGTTGCTCACCTGCCGTTCGTCGTCGTCGTTGTCACCAGAAATGGGAAGCCTCGAGAGTATCTTGGCCGATAGCTCGATTCGAATGGATTGGAAGGCCAAGTTCCTTGTCGCAGAGCAAATCGCCGCCGCCATGCACCACCTCCATCGTCATAACTTAATCCATCGAGATCTCAAGTCTGCCAACGTGCTCGTGGCCGACAACTGGGAACGAATCTATGTCACAGACTTTGGCACAACGCGAGGTACCAATCGCTCTTTCTCGCTATCTCTTGCTCGCTCGCTCACTTTCTCTCTCTTTCTCTCTCTCTTGCTATATCTTGCTCGGTGGCTTTCTCATTGCTGATCACTCCTATGCTGTACTCCAGTGATTGGCAAGGCCGATCCACGCAAGGTCGACCACTTTATCGGCACCACTGCCTGGATGGCTCCCGAAATGTTCGAGAACGACAAGGACTACACCGACAAGGTCGACGTGTACAGCTTCGGCATCGTGCTCTGGGAGCTGATCACGCGCTTGCGACCGTACGCCGACATGGCGAACTGGGACATTCCCAACGCCGTGGCTGCCGGCGCACGCCCCGAGCTGCTGCCCAAACACTACGAGCCGCACAAGGGCCTGCGCGATCTCACGGTCGCGTGCTGGGCCGCCAATCCCCGCCGACGACCGACCTTTGACAACATTCTCGGCAAGCTGCGTACCATGCGCTCGAAACTCGAAGACGAGCGCCGCCGCGAACGATCGGCATCAACAGCCGATCTACCGCTGGCACTCTTGAGTCTGCACCAACAGCAACAGCAACAGCAGCAGCAGCAGCAGCAGGTGCCCGTTGGTTGATCGTTCTCTCTCTGTGTTTGTGTTGTACAAACAAGCCATATCCCCCACGTATTGATTGGCGGCATCACCGTACGCTGCCGCCATCTGTTATTCTGTTTCGTACTGTCTCGTTTTATCGCGTTCTTCGGATGCGATCTCATCCGCTACCGTTTGTCGTAGCCATAGCCCGTCATTATTGCCAGTGTACAAAACGCAAGAGGAGCGAGCGCCGAGAGTACCTTGCAATTGCTTGCTTGGGCTCTCTGTCCGCGCTTCCATTCCAGTCGCCAAGCACCCACGCATTGATTCCTGTGCGCGCGCACACGCCACAAGAGTGCTTGGCTCACCCAGCATCGTGTATCTTATTTAAGCCACCGCGTAATACATTCCTCACCGCCATCACCTCGAGAGTATATATCTGATAACATTTCATTCAATACGATCGCGCAATCGGAGGGATTGAGAGCGGAAGAGCGAGCGGCGCGAGAGAAATCAAGGCGCGATTGCCAAAGTGCGAGAGATCGATAGCGAGAGAGAGAGAGAGCGAGAGAGAGAGAGAGATGAAGAGAGGCGCGCATGGTGCACGCGCTCGGAGCGGGGAGTACCAAGCTTCTAGCGCAGCTTGCGGCTAATGTCGTCGACTGATGGGTTTTCGGCGTGGTAGCGACGAAGGAACGAGATGCACTGCTCGAGCGTCGATGGCTTGGCGCCACAGTTCTTTGCAAGCTCGTACAAGTTCGAGATCAGCTGCGCCGATTGCTGGTTGACCTCGGCGAAGGCGATCGTGTGGTTCAGCAGTTCGACCGCCAGCTCAGCTTGCAGTCGCTTTGCCTGTAGACGTTGGTGGTGGTGGTGGTGATGCACGTGATCAGCGAGCGGTGGCATGAACACGCGGAACGCGCGTATCGCTTGGAACTCTAACGTACCGCGGCATCGGTGTTCTGCTTCAGCTCGCCGAGCGTGTTGAGGCATTCCTGAAGGAGCTTGTCGACCATGCCTTGCAGCTCCTCCTGGTAATCCGGATCGCCACCGTAGAGGAGATCGTTTTGCTCGACTACAGACCACACAATGAGCGACACACAGATCGTCGTCGTGAGTGAGTGAGTGAGTGAGCCTGCTGCGCACACGATGGCGAGGTGGAGGCACCGGCCGGCTCTCGTCGTACTGTCGGGAATGCCGTAGATGAACTTTTGCTGCGAGATGGCAGCGAGCAAGGCCACGATGCGAAGGTTGATCTGTGCCTTGGTGATGGTGCCCTTGTCCCACTCGTGCTCGTCCAGCACCTGCAGCAGCGCCTTCACCAGGTAGAAGGGGCCGTGCTCGGGATGGCCTGGCATACACACCAGCTGCGACGCGAGCTGGCTCACAAACACCAACAGCAGCTGTGCAGTCGATTGCACTTGGTGCTCGATCTCTGCCGAGATGTCGTCGTCAACAATCATCAGCGATCATCATCGCCGCGACATGAGGGCGATATCGGTGTTGGTGCGCACCTTCAACGGCAGGAACATCTCGCAACAGCGTGATGGCGGCCTTGATGAGAGCCTCTCCTTGCGGCAGACAGCCGTTCACCAACGCCACGTGAGACGCGAGCAAGTAGAGGTACAAGCGCGGGAAGATCGAGTCCAAGGCAGGAATGGTGATGAAGCAGTAGGCCACACACGCCTACGGACGACACAGAGAATCAGTGAGCGTCGGTCGGAATGCGAGCGACAACGCGCTGGCATCGGTTCGGGCTTTTTTGCGTACTCGAACAAAGGCAGCAGTACGGCGCGAATGGGCGCCGTTCATCTTGGAGAGAGTGCGCATCGCCAAGCCACACGCACACTGCACCAACATGGCCTTGACCGAGTCGAGGTTCGCGAACGCACGGCGGCAGTCGACGTAGAAGTTGAGTTGCTTCTCGAGATCATCGCCATAGTCGACCTTCCTGATGAAGGCCGAGATGTAGGTCGAGATCTGCCGAATGTCATCAGCAAAGCTCAAGGCGTTGATCGAGTCGTGCACGGTCTTGCCCACTGTGATAATGCATATTTCCGATATGTAAGCAACGTGTGAAGGTGCTATCGCTCGCTCGCTCGCGCGCGCTCTCTCTCTCTCTCTCTCTCTCTCTCTCTCTCTCTCTCGGTAGACAGTGCGTACCTTCGAACATGGCATTGATGATCACGGGATCGGTGGAGGTCTCTGCCGAGCGAGCATAATACTGAAGCACCAGCTTGTTGACCTCGACCTGCGTCTCGGCGTGGAAGAGATCCAAGAGCGGAATGAACTTGTCCATGGCAAACACCGTCACAATGTCCTGATAGTGCGTGAGGATCTTGATGACGATGCTCTGGAGCTGTTGCTGCAGGTTCTCGTAGACGTGGTCCTTGGTGACGTGGTTCAGAATGTCGCCCAACAGCGTGTTCACCTCCTTGACCTGTCGTAT
>ERZ778026.3638-NODE-3638-length-13228-cov-3.271009_pt1 | contig 13228 bp, 9 predicted proteins | sample MGYA00375756_ERZ778026 | MGnify/ENA primary metagenome ERZ778026 (study PRJEB29350, sample SAMN05389820) | bioreactor metagenome | isolation source: Ammonium sulfate bioreactor | place: South Africa: University of Cape Town | collected 2014-02-18 ... | reverse complement strand
GGCGGCATGATCACGGGCGCGGCCTGCGAGCAATAAGCCATCTCAAAACAGGTCCATTCGGCAGAAAGAGCGAAAGCCATGAACACGCGTATGATGATATTTGCGCTCACCGGCGCGCTGCTGTTGTCGGGTTGTAGCGACCCGCAGGAAGATGCGAGCAGCACGGTCCAGAAGGTCAAGGCGGCGATTGCGGAAGCCAAGACAAATCTCGATCCGCAGGACCAGCTCGATGCCTATAACGATATGGTCGAAGACCTGAAGGATGTCATCAAGGACGACGCCAAGACGCCGACGGGTGGCGCGCTTGCTTCGGGTCAGTCGGTGGATGGCGTGTCGCTCGCCGCGGTGCAGCAGGCGCGCGATGCCATCGCCGCACGGGCCGCCTGTTATGCCGATCCCACCGTCGCTTGCCTGCAACCGTTTTCGAGCCATCCCAATGGCGGTGCGGCCCGTGCTTCGCCACAAGGCGCGCTTGCCCCTGCCCGACAGATCCTGGGCGCAAGCGGCTTCGGCGCCGCCGACAAATCGCTCGCCGATTTCCGCGTCAACCGCGATGCCTATGCGAAGGAACTGATCCAGATCGGGCTCGCCGCCGCGCAATGCCACCGGCCAAACGATGTGAAAGCCGCGATTGCGCACTATATGACCGCCGATCCGTCCACCGGCGGCCAGCGCCTGGGCGACATGATGAGCATTCTCGCCACGCCCGACCTGCGCGCAGCCTGGCCGCAAGTCGCAGCGGAGGTTGAAAAGGAAGCGAACGCGCCGGGGCTGGCCGCCAACGACAAGGCAGGCGCGGTGCAGTCGCTTTCGCTCGCTTATGCGCAAATGGGCAATATCAAGGCGGCGCTGGCCAAATACGATGAATTCACGGGCGCGATGCACTATCAACTGGACCCCACTTCAAAGGACAAACTCGCCTCGGCCGTGATCCTGAGCGGCGATGCCGCCAAGGGCGTGGACATTGCCGGCGCCACGGGCGATCCGATTGCCACGGCCATCGCCTTGCACAAGGCGTCCCAGATGCTGGGCGCCCGGCTGGGCTTGACCGAAGATAGCCTGACGGCGGCGCCGGTGCTGAACAACAACACCGACATTCAACAGTATTTCGCGCCCGCGGACGCGCAGGCAAAAGCCGGCGCGGCGGCGTCGGCCGCAGCGCTCGAAGCCGCGATCGACAAGCTCGCCCCAACGATGGTGCGGCCAACTGCTCAGGCCGTCGGCACGATCGGCCTCGATTGCGATTACGGCATTCTCGCGCTGGCCCATCAGAAGCTGGGCGATCCGGCAAAGGCCGCAGCCGCGATCAAGAAGGGTGTGGACCTGCGCACGCGTCTTCTGGGCCGCGTCGATGCGGGCGGCGATTATCGCAGCTTTGCGCAAGATGCGGCGCTGATTGCAATCGCGCAGGGCCATCTGACCGACGCGGCCAATTACGTGAAGACGGCGGGTCTGTTCACCGATACTTATGGCCATCTTCTCATGGTCGAGACCGGGCGCACGAAAAACGCGCAAGATGCGCTCACCCTCGCCAACACGATCGGCGCTCAACGCGATTTGTGGCATTGCTATTCGGATCTGATTCCGGCCATGTCCAAGGCGGGCAAGCACAACGATGTCGAAACGCTGATCAAGGCGTGGTCCGGCGATCCAAGACAAAAATCCGATTTCTACGGTTGGGTGGTGGACGGCATGGTGGCTGCCGGCGATGTCGATGGCGCTAAATCTTACGCCGAAGCGCACAACATGGCCAGCACGGACAAGGGCAAGCTCGCGCTGGATTACAAGCTGCTCGCCGCGAAATCGGTCTCCGGCGACAGAGACAAGGCCGAACCGCTTATTCGCGATATCTTCGCAATCGGCCAGAAGATCGATGCCGCGGGCGGGGAGACCCATGGCGACGGCTATTACATGAGCCGCTATACCGACAATCAGTTCGCACAAAACGCAGCAAAGCAGGCGTTCAGCCTGGGCTATACCGACCTCGGCATAGAACTCTACCAGAAAGCGCAGAACAGAGATCAAAAGCCCCTGCTCGCCGCCTTCGACAAGAAGTTGTCGAAGGAAGATCTCACGAAGGTTCTCATGCTGGCGCAGAACAATGTTTCGGGCGACCGGCTGGCCTATATCGTCGATCACGCGATTACGAATCTGCAGTAGGAGCGCGACCGCCATGCAATGTCCCAGTTGCGAATCGCAAAACGTGGTGTCGTGCCCCATCGCCTACGATCAGGGGACCGTGCACACCAAGTCGACAAGCGAAGGCTCAACCTTTTCGCAAGGCAATGTTATGGGTACGGGCGCGACCGTGGGTTCGGCCATGGTCTCGGCTCAGCACAGCACGCGAATGACCCACAACTCGGTCCATCGCACCGCCTTTGCCGGACGCGCAAGCCCACCCAGCAATCCGATCTGGCCGCCGCTCAAAGGGATCTCGGCCGCGATTGGCGCCTTGATCGTGCTCAGCCTTCTCGACAGCGTGATACCCTTTCCGCCCTGGATCGGCATTGCCGCATTCGCCGCGATTTTGTTGTGCGCGGTGTGGGCCGTCTTCGCGTTCCTGCGCCTTCCCGACTATCGCGCGCGCCACGAACATTGGTCCAAAAGCTGGATCTGCGGTGCGTGCGGCAACATCTTCGTGCCGAAAACGGCAGATTGAAGCAAAGAACGGATTTCGGGAGCTTTCGGCAAACTTACTACATCTTATTACGATATTAGTAATGTTCTTGAGGCGTCTGAAGCCGAGCAACACAATGAGGAGGTCGTTATGACGATGACAATGATGTACTTTTTAAATCGGTGTACGAGTGCTTTGCCTGCCACGGGAATCGCGCTGTTACTCGGCACCGCTGCCGCTTACGCGACGCCAGCGACCTATTTCAGCCACTCGGTCAGCGAAGTGCAGGCGCCGTCGACGGGTTGGAGCCAGGGCTCCGACTACTATCAGAATGTTGTCAACGCGGATGGCAACAGTGCCAGTTCGAACATCACCACTACCCTCTCGGAAGGCGCAGCCACCGCATACAGCAGCGCGAACCTTTCCACCGGCGAACTGAAAGCCTATTCGGAGGCCACGGCGAGCGGCAATGGCGGTACGTTCTACCCCTTCACGCTTGCCGAGTTTGGAGACAGCTTCCATACCTTCGCGGGCGGAAGCCCCTTCACCTGGACTTCGGCAACCGAAGTCAGCTTCTCCCTCGACATTTCGGGGCTGGTGGACTTCAACGAACCGGGCATCACGAATGAGTCGGCCCTGCTTCTCTACATCCTGGCTCCGGGGACTTTGGACGCCTATGCCCGTTACGCGGCCGGCGACAGCAGTGCTTTCTACGATTGGTATCCTCAGGAAATTGCCTTTTTCAGTTATGGCCTGGGGGGACACCAGGATCTGAGCTATAGCGAATTTGTCGTGAACAGCTTCCCGGACACGGTTTCTGCCTCATTCACACCGGGATCGGATTTCGATTGGGTGCTGGGACTGCGGTCCACGGTGACTATCAATGGCGTTGCCGGTGACTCCACCGCGCACGGGCTCAGCGATTTCGCGCACACCATCAAGGTGTCCTATAACGGCCCCGATGGCGCCACCACCTATTCTTCGTCCGGGCTTCCCGGCACGACAGCGCTTTCGGCGCCACCATCGGCGATTCCCGAACCAACCTCGGCTTCGCTGATCCTTGGTGGGCTGGGCGGTCTGGCTGCAATACGCCGCCGCCGCAAATAATCGCGCAAGTCTGCCCTTAACGGCACGGGGCCGGTTCTGTAACCGGCCTCATCTGCCATTCCATCTTGACCGATGCTGGACAGCGGGATCAGGCCGCGCCGGAGCCCACCACGGCTACGGCACGAACCTCCACACGCAATTCGGCAATCGCCAATTGCGTTACGCCAACCGCCGTCCATGACGGATACCGGTCCGGAAAATACGTATCTTTGACCTTTGCGAACGCATCCATTTCGCCGCGAAGGTCGATATGGAAGCTCGTCAGCTCCACGACATCGGCCAAACTGGCCCCCGCCGCTTCGAGAACGGATTTCAGGGATTGAAAGGCAAGCTGCGCCTGCTCTTCCATGCCTTTGCCTGGTTTCATCGCGGCATCTATCCCGACCTGGCCCGAGACCCAGATCATATTTCCTACCCGCGTTGCCTGCGAAAAGTGGAAATTATCGTACACCGCCTGGGTGGGAGGTGGGTTGATGGATTGCCGCTTGGTGTCGCCCGTACTCACAAATCGCTCTCCCTTTTCACAAATTGGTGGAAGACCGGCGAACGGAAAGGCTCGCCATCACGCAGTCTAGCCATTTCTTCGAGGAACAGAACGCCGTGATGGCCCGAGCGCGCCAAAGCATCCCCGTTGAGATTTAGCGTTCGCCCGCTCCTTCTGCCGGCTTCGATGCACTGCCGGTACGAACTTTTTCCTCAACCCGGCCGCCGATACCCGCATCAATGCTTTTCCAATAGGCGAAGGCGCGGCTCAACACCGGCTCGCGCACACCACCCAACAGGCTGCCCGCAACCTGATCGACCAGTTTGGACCGTTGATCATCGTTGAACACCTCTCGCACCAATGTTCCGGGCTGGCTGAAATCATCGTCATCGGGGCGCAGCGTATAGGCGGCGCGCACCATCTCACCGTCTGTCTCCCATCCGTCGGTAACCGGACCGGTTTCATCCGCCCACGGCCGGCCACCGCTGTTCGGCGCATAGACCGGCGCATTGCCGCTATGCTCATAAGCCATCTGCCCATCGAACATATAGCTGTTCACCGCCACCTTGGGCCGGTTGACCGGCAGTTGATGAAAGTTGGTGCCGATACGGTTGCGCTGCGCATCATTGTAAGCGAAGGCGCGGCCCAGCAGCATCTTGTCCGGCGACAGGCCGATGCCCGGCACGGTATTGCCGGGCGAGAAGGCGGCCTGCTCGATCTGCGCGAAGAAGTTCTCCGGATTGCGGTTCAGCGTCATGGTACCGACCTTGATCAGCGGATAATCCTTGTGCGGCCAGGTCTTGGTCAGGTCGAACGGATTGATGCGGTAACGCTTCGCTTCGGCATAGGGCATCACCTGCACCGAAAGCCGCCAGCTTGGATGATCGCCGCGCTTGATGGCATCGAACAGGTCGCGGCGATGGAAATCAGCATCGGCGCCAGCCATATCGGCCGCTTCCGCATTGCTGAAGAATTCCATGCCCTGATTGGTATGGAAGTGATATTTGACCCAGAATTTCTCGCCCTTCGCATTCACCCACATATAAGTGTGCGAACCATATCCATTCATGTTCCGCCAGGTACGCGGCAAGCCGCGTTCCCCCATCACATACGTCACCTGATGCGCGGTTTCGGGATTGCTGGTCCAGAAATCCCACTGCATGTGGTTGTCGCGCAGGCCGGAATCCGGCAGCCTTTTCTGACTGCGGATGAAATGTGGGAACTTCATCGGATCGCGGACGAAGAAAACCGGCGTGTTGTTGCCGACCAGGTCGTAATTGCCTTCGTCGGTATAGAATTTCAGCGAAAAACCGCGCACGTCGCGCCAGGTATCGGGGCTGCCCGCCTCGCCGGCGACGGTCGAAAAACGCGCCAGCATGTCGGTTCTGGCACCTTTCCGGAACAACGCCGCCTTGGTATAGGCGGAAACATCCTCACTCACCTCCAACACACCAAACGCACCCGAACCTTTGGCATGTGGCTGGCGTTCCGGCACTTTCTCCCGATTGAAATGGGCCATCTGTTCCAGAAAATGGACATCATGCAGCAGGATTGGACCGTCAGGCCCGATGGTCAGCGAATTGCGGTCGCTCTGTGGCGGCGCACCTGTACCCGTTGTCGAATGCTCCAGCCGCTTGCTCGTATCCGCCATGATTTTAATCCTCCATCGATTCGCAGACATACGCTCAGGCCCCCCAAAGCATAGCCCACAAATGAAGGCATAAGCCACTCCGGCACGCGCCGTGCGCGCGCACTGCCCCGCAAGAGAATGCCGTGGCCGTTCCACAGAGTGCAGAAAACTGTCACACGCGTCTGACGGATCGCGCCCCGAAAATCGTCAACCCTTGTCAGACGAATCCGGCATATCGCTTTCTTGCGCGATGGGCAGTTGCCACCCCCTTCGGATTGCCGCCATGCGCAAGCCGAAGCAGACCAATCCGCCGCCAAGCGCAGCGACGATGATCGGAAGATTTAATATGCTGCCTCCTACCACGATCGCCGCGCCGGCAAGCGCGGCCACCGCGTAAAGATCCGAACGCAGCACGGCAGGAATTTCTGCAAGAAGCACATCGCGGGCGACGCCACCGCCAATGCCTGTCAACATCCCCAGCAATGCGGCCATCAGCGGGCTCAAGCCGAAGCCCAACGTCTTTTCCGCGCCTGCGACGGCGAAGAACGCCAGCCCCACCGCATCCAGCATGCGCACCGGATTGCGCAATTTCTGAATCAGGGGCGACCAGAAGAAGGCAATAAGACCCGCGAGAAGTGAAACCGCCAGATAGCGCCAATCGACCAGAGCGGCTGGCGGTACTGCGCCGATCAACAAATCTCGACTAATGCCGCCGAAGGTGGCAGCCGCGAAAGACAGGACAAGAACGCCGAATACATCCAGACGCCGTCTGATTCCCGCCATTGCCCCGCTGAGCGCAAAGGCAAACGTCCCGCACAAATCGAGAATAAGAACGAGCGTCCGCAACAACTCGTCCGCCATCTGGAATTCGGCCATCATCACCCCACATCATTGGCCGGCAATGCCCCAGCATAGCCGCCGATGTGAAACCATAAACGCCCGCCTGCCCCATCCGAAAATGGAGCGATTGGGACGATTGGTGGGGGTTCGGCCTATTGCGCCGCTGCGCGCTCCGGTTGGCTGCTGACCGGCCAGCCGATACAGGCATCATGAGCGCGGAAGTTTCGCAACCACCAGCCCCAATCTTCCGGCACCAGCGAAAACGGATCCGCATGCGCCAGTTCACGCGCCGCCCAGACGGGCCAGTGCGGGTTGGACAGCGCCGGCCTGCCGAGCATGACAAGATCGATCAGATTTTCACGGATAACCCTGTCGGCGACCTGTGGCAGACCGAGATTCCAACTGGTCGCGACAGGGATGCCGACCTCCCGACGCAGGCGCGCCGCACGCTCGATCATGAAGGCCATCTCGTTGAACGGCCTGGACATCATGTCGTCGGTATTGAACCCCAGCCTCAAATCCGCAAGGTCGAGGCCATGTTCCTTCATCCGGCCAACGGCGACGATGGCGTCGTCGAATTGCACACCCGCCGGATTGAGGTCGTCGGAACCGAGCCGCATGGTCAGCGGGAAACGCTCCGGCCACACAGCCCGGACAGCATCGATCGCCTCCAAATGAAAGCGCATACGGTTCTCCAGGCTGCCGCCATATTCGTCGGTCCGCTTGTTAGCAAGCGGAGACAGGAAGCTCGCCGCGAGATAGCCGTGTGCGAAGTGAAGCTCCAGCCACTCAAAACCAGCGGCGGCAGCCCGCACCGCGGCATCGGCATAGGCGCGATGGATCGTTTTGATCTCATCGCGCGTCAGCGCATGGACCGAGTATTTGTACTTGCCGCCATAAGGCACGGCCGAGGGGCCCACAACCGGCCACCCATCCGGGTGGTCCGGCGGAAGCTGGTATCCACCTTCCCATGGCTTCACCTCGCTTCCCTTGCGCCCGGTATGGCCAAGTTGAATCGCCGGCACGGCACCCATGTCCTTGATGATGCGGGTTACGCGCGACAATCCCTCGATCTGGGCATCGTCGTAGATACCGCCACATCCGACGCTGGTGCGGCCCTCCGGTGTAATCGCCAGTTGCTCGGGAAAAACGAGACCAAACCCGCCGGCCGCGCGCGAACCGAGCAGCATGACATGATAGTCGTTCAGCAGGCCGTCCTTCGACCGGTACATGGTCATTGGGGACATCGCGATGCGATTGCGCAGCGTCACGCCCTTCAGCGTGTAGGGATCGAAGAGATGCGTCATGGATGGATAACCAGCGTTATTATTTTTGCAGCAAAGGGCAGTCCGATTTGACAAAGGGTATCCCTCATTTGTGCCCTTGTCACATGCCGTGGCATCGGCTGGTGCGCGATTTTCGGGCTGGCTTCTTCGGAGTTGCCCGTATCACGCCGGAGCCAATGACGTGGCTCCCAATATACCCTCGTTCATGAGGAGAATTCACTCTGGCTATGCCCAAGGTGGGGCGGGCGTTGCGTTGGCGGACGAATACTCCCACCATAGTCCGTGTAGGGCTTGGGTGTATGACAAAGATGCCGGACCGGGCGTCCAATTCCAGTTCACGACGAACGCTCCCGTTCTTGAACAGTTTCGCCGCTATCCGCCACCATCCGCGCTGGATGTGGGGGCTGCTCACGATCGCCGGCCTTTTCTGTCTCTATCTGCTGGCAGGTTTTTTTCTTGTACCTGACTTGGTCAGGTCGCAGGCCACCCAATGGGTCAGGACCAATCTGGACAAGCAGATCTCGCTGGGCGAGATTCATTTCAACCCACTCACCTTCACCCTGGACGTGAACGACATGGCGATCGTGGGCGACGGTGCGCCCATGGTCGGCGTCGGGCATCTGCGGGTATCCTTCTCGCCTCTTTCGCTTCTGACATCTACCTACCGGTTCGGCGAACTGCGTCTGGACAGGCCGATGGTACGGGCCGTGGTCCGTCCCGACCGCACGCTCAACCTGGTGGAGCTTGTCCCGCGCACCCATTCGGAAGAGCCGGCGCCTGCGATCCGCATTGACGATCTGGCCGTCGATCAAGGCCACATCTTCTATGCCGACGAGAGCCAGCCGGGTCATCCGCAGGCAGTGCTCGCGCCTGTTACCTTCACCCTCAAGGATTTCCGCACCAAAAGCGACAAAGGCAGCGCCTTCACGCTGGCCGCGCAAAGCCGGGACGGCGAACAGTTCAACTGGCGGGGCAATCTTTCCATCGCCCCGATCGCATCCCAAGGGCGGCTGACCATCACCACACTTAAGGCCGATACCATCCAAAGGTTCATGGGTGCGCTGTTGCCGATAACGCTGACCGGTGGGCAAATCGGCTTGCAGGCCGATTATGATTTCACATATGGCGCAGCGGGAATGCAGCTCAATCTGTCGCTGCCCGATCTGACCCTGACCGGCATTTCGATAGACGGGAAGGATATGCTGCACGGCACGGTCGCGCTCGACCGGCTAAATGCCGTCGTCGGCCCGGTCACATTGCGGTCGGACAAGGGCGGAATCGCTGAACTGAAAGGATCGATGCCGCGCTTGGCGGTCGCGGGCTTCAGCGTCACGCCACGTGGCCTGCTGCCTGCCGAAGGCATCCGCCTGCAGGGTGTGACGATGACCGGGGCCGGCATTGATTACCGTGCGCGAACGGTCGCACTAGGCAACCTGACCCTGAACGGCGCCGATATCTTTGTGCGCCGGGCGCGGAATGGCGCGCTCAGCCTGACGGGGATGCTGCCCGCCAAATCCACCGCCACGGCAGCACACCCCGCATCGCGGGAAGGATCTGCGACGGCCGCACCAGCGGACGCCAGACCGGCGGCCTGGAAGATTGCGCTGAACAATTTCGTGCTGAGCGAGGGGACTGTGCGGCTGGACGACCGTGCGGCCACACCCGAGGCCAAGATCACCGTCTCAGCGATTTCCGCCACCGCGAACGGCGCCAGCAGTAACCTGACCCAGCCGGTGTCGGTGCACATCGATGCCAAGATGAACGGCGGCGCCCACATCGTGGCAGACGGAACGGTGACACCAGCCAGCAAGGCAGGCGATCTCAAATTCAGCCTGTCCGGCCTGCCGCTGACCACTTTCGTCGGCTATATGCCGGCCATGCCGAAGCTGGAGCTACGCTCCGGCACCGCGAGCGCCTCGGGTCAGGTTCATTTCGAGGGTGGTGACCTCGCCAAGCTGCGGTTCCGTGGCAACGCGGCGATCGATCGTTTCAGCCTTCTGGAAACCAGCACCAACAGTCCGCTGTTTGCCTGGCGGTCCTTTTCGCTGGCGGCTATCGACTATCGCAACAAGCGCGTCACCATCGGGCAGGCCAAGCTGATGCAGCCCCTGGCCCGAGTGGCAGTTCTGCCTGACCGCAGCTTCAATTTCACAGCCCTGATGGCGCCCAAATCGCAAGCAGCAGCGACTGCCGTTCCCCTTCAGGCCAGCGCGCCGGGGCCCGGCGCGGCTGCCCCTGCTCCAAAGACATCCGCCAAGGCGAGCGCGCCGGCCACCGCCAGCTTCCTGCTGAACATGCGCCGACTCGATATCTCCGGCGGCACCATGGGCTTTGCCGATTATTCCATCGAGCCCAATTTTCAGGCCCGTATCGAGGCATTGCGGGGCCATATATCCAACATCACCAACCGGCCGGGCCAAGCGGCCGCAATCAACCTGTCCGGCCACGTGATCGACCGCTATTCGCCCGTCACCATCAAAGGGCGGATAGACCCATTCGCCTATGGCCAGCTTACCGACATGCAGCTGAGCTTCCGCAATATCGACCTACCGGTCTTCAACCCCTACTCAGGCCGTTATGCGGGCTATGCCATCGCCAAGGGCAAGCTGACGACCGAACTTTCCTACAAGATCGATCATCGCGCCCTTGAGGCCGATCAGCATATCGTAGTCGATCAGCTGGAATGGGGCCAGGCGACAGACAGCAAGGATCGCGTGCCCCTGCCAGTGCGGCTGGCCAGCGCACTGCTCAAGGACCGGCATGGAGTGATCGACCTGAAGCTGCCGGTGCGCGGCTCACTGGACGATCCCACCTTCAGCATCTGGCCCATCGTCTGGCAGGTCGTGGGCAATATCATCGAAAAGGCGGTCACCGCGCCGTTCCAACTCATTGGCGCCCTGTTTGAGGGCGCCGACAAAGCCCAGTTCATCGACTTCGCGCCCGGCGCGGCCAGCCTGCCGCCGGGTTCGGCAGATGCGCTGGGGGCACTGGCCAAGGCGCTTGCCGACCGTCCGGTTTTGAAGCTGGATGTTCCTTCGGGACCAGGCACAGCCGAGGACGCCAACGCCATTGCAGACGGCCGCATCGATCAGATCCTGATGGCTGACGAGATCAAGAGCGGCAAAAAGGCAGATGTGGCGTCACTGGACGCCGATGAACGGCATGACAGGCTGGAAAATCTCTACAGCAACAGACTGGGCAAGGATCCGGAGTTTCCGGAGTTTTCCCCCGATGCGCTCAAGGCCACGCCGGGCGCAACGCCGGACATGGACGAGGGCGACCGACGCACGCTTCTGGAGTCCCAATGGATGCGCGAGCAGTTGCGTCCGTTATTCAAGCCTACTGAAGCGCAAATGGCGGCACTGGGAACTGCGCGCGCCGCGGCGATCCGCGATGCCTTGTTGGCGGACGGCACGGTCGATCCGGCGCGGGTCTTCCTGACCACCGCCACCGGAGCTGCCGCCACAGACGGCCATTCGCGCGTGGCGCTCAAATTCGAGTAGCGAGGATCGGTTCACAATATCGGCGCCAGCTATGCCCCATCGGCGAAGCCGCCTAAAGGCCCAGTACCCGCCGCCCACGACGATAGACCGCGAGCAGAGTACCGACATCCAGATAGTTGCCTTTACGGCAGAAGTTTTCTTCAAAAGCTGATTGGGTATGACCGTCAATCCGGGCATTTTCTGCCGTGTCAGTCCGTCTTCAGACCGTGTGCGAAGAAAGCTACGATTTCGTCGGCCAGAGCATGTTCAGCCCGTGGATCATCCAGCGAGAACCATTTCGGCAACCATTCGAATGCACCCGCACCCAATTGTGCGAGCGCATCGAAATCGAGCTTGCGGAAGCTTCTGTCCTTAAGGCCCTGCCTCCCGAACTCCTCAAAACGGCGTTGCAGGGCGCGCGCGCGCTGGGTGATGTCGCGCTTTACAGCCGGCGCCAATGCGGTGACACCAACCATCTGAATCAGCGGTGACAGGCCGGAGGTGTGGGCCTGAATATTGAGATAGAGGCCGCACATCGAGCGGTCGAGAGCACTTTCTCCGTGACCGGCCGCGGCTTCGACAAAGCGTTGGTAGAGCGAAAACGCGCGCTTGTAGCAACGCGCCACGAGCTCGGTTTTATTATTCAGGTAGTGATAGAAGACACCCTTCGTGGCGCCCAACTCGTTGGTGATATCTTCTAACGAGACCCCGTCGATTCCTCGCCGATTAAACAATTGCGAGGCCGTCATCAGCAATTGTTCTATCTTGGCCTCGGCCATCGCATGGCGGTCGAAAGCTTTTGCGGGTGCCGGGAAAAAGGATTCGATCCGCAGGGTCGGCACAAAGCGGTAGTTCCGATCCCGCGCTTCACCGTAAGTGACGAGATCGCACAATGCTTCGACGGTACGGATGCGAAAATCTGCGCCGGTCCCGTCCACCCAGTCTATCGACACTGGAATCCAGTTGATCGTTCCGATCAGCGTTTGTGCGATGATTTCGTCGTCGCAGGCGCGGATGCTTCCATCCTTCATGCCCTTGCGGATTAAAGAGCGCAAAGCCTCTACGTTGGCGCGTTGCGCCGACGCGATGGCGCGCTGTGTTGCACTTTGCAGATAGGCAACTTCGCTCAGGACCGCGGGCTGCGCGCGCCCGGGATCGAGTGACAGACGCAGGAAAGCAAGAACACGATCAAACCCAGTGCCTACCGCTTGTGTGGCAGCATGCAGATCGCGGGCCATGATCTCGCAGCTTTTGCGATAGCACTGCGCCGCCAGATCGTCGCGATCCTTCACATAATAATAAAGCGCGGCACGGCCGATGCCGATGGCCCTGGCAATTCTGCTGAGTGACGCCCCCGAAATTCCCCGGGCATTGAACTCCGCGGCTGCCGCATCGAGCAGAGCGATCCGCTTGGCTTCCTTGGCGGAAACATGGGTCGGCATGGCGGAATCGTGCTGCGGCATGGTCTCCCGGCGTGACAGTTAATCAACATACAGTCTCGGAAACATTCTCACCTGTCAAACAGAATTGACAAATAGATAGACATACGATTTATATTCCATACCCAATCGTCAAAACAGCCATAAGGGCCTGAAGCGTTGGGAACGGGGAGGCCTATCGTGTTGCTGCCCATCACGCGACGCCGGGATTTACGCATCACTTTTTGCGCCCCAAGGGCCCTCACCATGTGCGGGCTGATGCTTCTGGCCACGCCGTACGGTCACGCCATGACTCAAACGACCGTAGGAACGGGAATCGAGACAGTGGTGGTGACGGCCGAAA
>ERZ778026.3637-NODE-3637-length-13232-cov-103.318585_pt1 | contig 13232 bp, 4 predicted proteins | sample MGYA00375756_ERZ778026 | MGnify/ENA primary metagenome ERZ778026 (study PRJEB29350, sample SAMN05389820) | bioreactor metagenome | isolation source: Ammonium sulfate bioreactor | place: South Africa: University of Cape Town | collected 2014-02-18 ... | reverse complement strand
AATAAAATTCATTCTTTTTATTAATGAATACAGAATTTAAATTGAAATACGAAATAAAGCCGATGCTCTTTTGACCCCACACAGGGAGAATGTGCATCACAAGACTTTATAGGATCGCAGTAAATCCGACCAATTCCGACTGTCGGATTCAATGAATTGCCAATAATCGGAAACCCGATGTTATCCGTAAAAAATCCCATGATATCTGACATTGGATTTAATAGGATTTCCGAGATTCGGATTCAACGATATCCCACGATTGGAGCTCGAAAAATCCTCGAATTTCCGACAGTCGGAGATTGTTGGACTTACTAAGATCCGTTAAGCTATTTATTTTAATTAAATAAAATCTAAAATATGACTTAAAAGATCTTTTCTTTTAATTAAAAAGCTATCTGACATGTTAAATATCAATCTATTCACTATGGTCTTTAAAAAGACCAACATTACGTATATTACCAAAACTATTGTTAAACAAAAGCCACATATATTCTCATTATTTTCTATTAGTAGCATACAGAGACAAAGACTGGCATATAAAATCGAGATCTGGTTCTGTCACGTCGTGAACGTGAACTATCTTTATTCCAATAAAGATGAGGAAAAAGGAAACAGGAAAAACCAAGAAAAAGGACTAAGAAAAGAAGAAGAGAAAAATAACTAGAACTAGAGAGAGAGAACGAACAACAACAGTGTGTGAATATACACACATATATATCGAAAGGTCGTGTGTCCTCAACGGACTAACGAGAGGAATACATATGACCTCGAATGTCTAGGGGCTACCTCACAGGTTCATACATATATTTTGGATTTCAATTCGTAACATCGTGATTTTATATTTTTTAGATAAACAATATTTCTATATGTTAGCGTCACTGGATGTCACTACGTGCCGCTAACGTTATTTTTCTTTTCTTTTCATTTCTATGTTCCATAGATTGCTTCATATCTTTGGATTATACTGAAGATCAGTGATCCAGGGTTATGATGCAATACTGTTTTTCTATATTATGACGTCATGTTGATGTCTAGTTTTTCCTTTTCTTTGATATATATCTTGTTTTTGTTTTCTTTGTCTCAGTGTTCTCGTTTTTCATATTATAGTGACACGTTGTTTTGTTTGCATTTTTATATGCACTTATTATTTTCATCGAAATAAACCCGTGTACACCGAAATTTTCATTCTTTTCAAGTGGCCGTAACGGTAAGAGTTTGATTTATTACGTGAGTTTTCTCTTTCCGTATAGCGATCCCGTGATCACACTGATACCCTACAGTTCATATGGTGGCTGTTGTGTTAGTTTAGATAGAGAACCTCACACTATATTATTCAATCATATGTATTTTTTGTATTTTTTTCTGTTATTGTATATTTTCTTTTATTGTATTTTTTTGTTGTATTTTTTATTATATTTTTTCTGTTATTGTAGCTTTTTTTTTAATTGTATTTTTTAATTGTATTTTTTTACTGACTTTTTTACTGTCTTTTTTTTACTGTCTTTTTTTACTGTCTTTTTTAATTGTTTTAAATGTTATATGTAAAAAATACCCAATTTTTTATTGTTGTGATTTTTTATTTTTTTGTTAATGCATGTGTCGAAGTTCAACAAGTTATCCCATAAATTTAAAAATAAAATTATAAATAAAAAAACTCATGTAAATAAGACTTTTATTACTAAAACAGTGGGGAACTGAACGATTTTCCCGTCAGATTCCTGTACCAAGGAATCCGACAAAATCCGACAGGTTTATCGTCGGAAGTTACAGGATTCCAATCGGAAAGGGTAAGATTAGATGGGAAGTCCCGTCGGATCCGATCAGATCTTAGATTCAGATTCTTCGTCCTGGGAAGATACAAACAAACGCACACAGATAAACGATTTTTTTCATATGACCCGTCTTACTCGAGGGAACTTCTCCTATTGAGTAGTTTATATTTTTTTATTTTGTCTCGTCAATTGAATAAATTTCTCTCATAGAAGACTATAAACTTATAAAGTAAATAATAAAATCAGTAGGCAGAGAACTTATAAGCAGATTTTATAATTCATTTGGTTAAAACAAACAAAAAAATAAAGTAGGTTGCGATGAACTTATAATATGTTACAATAAGAAACATCGAGTAATATCGCTGTAATACCATCAAAATAAAATATTTTCTTTCTACTTTATATTAAATTATATATTATTTTGATAGATAAATTGCAACCCGAAATATCTGTCAATCAAGATGAGACATCCTAAACGAGTCATTCATATGACTGTTCGATTTTCAAGAAAAACTTTGTTTAATAAGAGCGGCCTAAATTTGGTGAGATCTTTATTAATTTTAATAAAAAATCAATAAAATATTTTCCGTTATCAGGTTCCAGATAATACAAGAAAAAAATTAAGCAAATTAAATGAAGTGAATCGAATAAATCGATCGATTTTTATAACTTCTTTTTTTCCTTTAAGTTAAATTCAACAATAACACAAACTCTATCGCATATCACCCGTTCAAGGAAACTCAATCCTCTTGAGGTAATCTAGAAGTTCTTTTTGTGTACTCAAAAAAAAGAGTACACTATTGAATAGGTCTGCGTGTCCGTCCGTCCGTTTACATGATAATTCTCGAATGGATATTCCGATTGTCATGAAATTTTGTACAGAGTTTAGTCTCATATATATTTCAGTCGAGTTTGAAGATGGACTTGATCCACCAAAGATTTTGTGATTTTCAGCTCTAAGCAGCATTTTTTCCTATGGTTTTATGGAAAACCTAGTAATTAATAGTTTTTTCTAAGCTAATATTTTCTCGTAGCTGCGACAAAATCCATATTATTATACACCATTCGATAGAGAATTTCATGGGCTACAAAACGATACGAAATAGTATAAATAGATACATAGTGATGAAAATTTTTTTTGTACAACATATTTTCAATATTAACAAAATTTGGTGAATTTAGACATAATATCGGAGTAAATTGCATGTTTTGTTATAGAATCGATATGATTTTCTCACACTAGATAGAACTCTTCATGGGCTATCATGTGATGTCATAATATAGCGAAAACGATGCTCCTTTCAAAATTTTGTCCCTCTCCTACTTCATACAAAATCCCAAAAACTCATATATTCTGATTCTTTTTCAGCATAATAAACATGGATCTTCGTAGAATAGAATAGAAGGATCACTTTGTAAAGTAGACTCTAAAACACAGTTGAAATACAAACAGAGGTTAATATAAAATTTAGAAACGTCTCTTTTCCTGACTGTCATCTCTCAACATGCCCTCACGCTTATCTCTCAAACACCATCACCCTAATCGTCCACCCCTCCTTTACGGTCTCTCAACCACCCTTCCTCGCCTTTACTTCATCATTACTACCGAAATTTGTAGGGTTCACTTTTTGAAGTACACATAATATTCGGATAAATCGCGCAGCAGCTCTCGGATGGTATCAACTCCAGCCTAATTCCTATGAAACCATTGCAGAGCTTGAAACATAATATAGCTAATAGATTTAAAAATACATTGTATATTTAGCCTCAGAATATGGGAGTACCATTTAATCAAATTCCAGAAATTTCATTTGGAAAAGATTCATCAAACCGGTCAGAGTATATATATTGATTTAGTAAAAAGTATTTTATTCTATTCATTGTTTAGAAGAAAAGGATTATCTGCTAAAGAATATTTTTTACTTGCTGTATCAACTCTTGTCGCACTTGGGGTCTTTGCAGGACTTATTACATTAGCTATTTTCCTTGTACAAAACAAGGAAGGTAGCACAGCAAGTAAGTAAAATTTGATTTCAGAGATTATTTATAAAGCAAATTATATATTTAGCAACAACTAGCCGTAGTTCACTTAGTACAACGGTGACTACGACTACTACAACTGTTCTTGCTACTGTAACAAGCACACAGGACTATACTATTGAGCTTGCTGCTTCAGGATATCATGGTGTTCAAAAAGTTCGTTATTATGCAGCCACGAATACTGGCAGTGCCATGAGATTCGATTATCCAATTGTGTATTTGTCCGGAACAACTTTCTCAGGCACTTATGTGAATAATGCCTGGTATGCACTTCATGCTGGTTGTGGTAATGGAAATGGAATCGCTACTTGTACTGCCGTATGTAAAGCACTGGGAAAATCTTACATCAATATGACTACAACTTGTGGGAATGGATACGCAGGATCAGTTACTAATTATACTAATCCTAATCGTTGTGTTTATACTGGATCTGATACAACTTCTGCCCCATGGGTTGATTATGGTACTGCATCAGCTTGTGGAAATTCAATGTCGTTTTGTACTTGCTCATTATGATTTTCCAAAGAACTTCCAAATTTTGAAATGACTTTTTTTTCAAAACTAAACAAGTAACGTTCATCGAAAGCCGATTCACTTGATCCTCGACTGAATGCATATCCGTTAATGTGCGCGCATTTAAAAGTTTCAATTAAAAGCGATTGACTATACGTATATGTATGATAAAGTCTCATCATATGGGCAGCACCTCGTCGGTCGTCGGCGTCCCCACGGTCCACTACTTCCGACTCGAATTGTCACATTTTTTCGGCTCAAGCATAGATAGTTATTGAATAGCTAGGTCTAAATGATTATAGATATCTGATTTAACATAATCACACCGTAGGAAAAAATCTCTATTTTTCCAAAATGCGAGTCTTCTAATGGGCAATACGCAGTTCCAAATTCTGACAAATCGTCAGTTTCCAAAAATATCCAATTTTTAGTCGAAAATACTCAGTTGAAAATTTTGAATATCTACCTATCAATTCAAACTCTCTGATCTTGATTACCCAGGGTCCGACTGAGTTCCAACTATCATCCGTTATGTATTAGGAGTTATTAAAGCCGATGTTCTTTTGCCCTCTGAACTGGTTTTGCACTAAAATTCGGATTCTCCGACCTAAATTACCAAAGGTCTGACTAAGTTCCGCTCATCATTGGTCACTATTACGAGTTTCTAAAATTGATGTTTTTTTGACCCCAAATGTAAACAAACACACATAGACAAACGATTTTTTTTCATATGACCGTCCTTACAGTCTAGGAAACGTTGATTTTGTTCATTGAAAATATTCATCCATCAATGATTGAACTGCCTTAAAAGATTTAATTTTACGTGATCACGATATTGATTCAACGCCGTCAAAAAGAGGGAATATATTTATTGAAATATTCCCTTCTGTTTCGTTTCTCCACTTTATTATATGTACGTGCATGAAACTATTCGTTATCAAATCCAAATATTAGAATACTATGTGTGTGCTCTCTTCTCTAATAATAAGGATATTTAATGTATAATGATTCATTCGTCATTTTTCCGTTGTAAGAAAAAAATTGACGTATTTGATCTATGTGGGGAAATCAATCGTGAATATCTCGTGCGTAGAAAAAAAATTGCGTGGTAACGTAGGTGCAATTAGACGTATACATATATAAACTTTGTCGTATTCCAATGAAATTAAGATTTGATAAGCATTCTCTTTCGTGTAGATTTTGTAGAATATGCTCTCCATTACGACTATCAATTTTGTTCTATTAAGTGTATTATTCAGTTTTGGTTTTGGTAAGTCACAGTTGATTAGATTTATTTGAACAATTTGATGTTTAGGTCAGGATACAAGTTATCCATTGTGGAAGGTATTTTGCAGTGGTATACCACTTTATCGTGGTCGTGTTGATTCGATTGTTACTCCTGGTGCGACAGCAAGGCACATTCATAAAGTGATGGGTGGAAATCATTTTAGTGCTGGAGTTAAAGATCAATCTCCGTTGGATTTGTATGAAGTGACGAGATCAGCTAGTTGTACGACGTGTTCAATTCATACAGTAGATAATAGTAATTATTGGCATCCAGATTTGTATGTTGTTAATTCTTTTCTTCTATTTTTATAATATGATTAATTGATAGATATTATCGTTGGTCGAATGGAACTTTATCTCTCGTTCCTAATGGTGGATTAACTGTCTATTATTTTGCTCGAACTGGTAACGGTGATACTCCAAAAAATACAAAAGGTTATTGGCAACCTTTCCCTAAAGGTCTTCGTATGGTTGCTGGCGATCCATTTAGACGTACATTCGATGAATCTATCGTCGATCATCATGCTATTAGTTTTGTCTGGTAAATTAATTGAATAGAATAGAATAGAAAATATGTTTTAATTGTTTTTTCTAGTTTGACTGATACCGGTATGCCATCTGCACCGGAAACAAATGGATTTCAAACGGATAAATACTTTTGTAAAAATGGTTTACGATTACAAGCATTCTTTCCTATGTGTTGGGATGGCAAAAATTTAGATTCGCCTAATCATCGATCTCATATGGCATATCCAACTCAATACAACGGTGGGGATTGTCCGTCGACACATCCTGTTCGTTTACCTGCTGTTTTCTATGAAGCATTCTATGCCGTCGATCAATTTCCTCATGGACAAGGCGTTCAACCATTTGTTTTAGCAAATGGTGATCCAACTGGTTATGGATTTCATGGAGATTTTGTAAATGGTTGGGATGTTGATGTTGTCAATGCTGCATTGAATAATGCAACATGTAATGCTAAAAATACTAATGAAGGAAATAATCCCGAACGTTGTTTACCTTTGCAACCATTTGTAAAGAAAGTTATTGATGATGATTGCAAATTATACAAACGTATTCCGTTGACTGAAAATATTGGAATGGTGGAACCTATTGATAGATTACCAGGTTGTAATCCAATTACATCTTCGAATGCAGTTCCATGTTCAGAAGGTTTTGAGCCGAAAACAATGAACAATGAAGGTACTTTTCATATTCAATCGAAGTTGACAGGTCTCTATCTTACATTTGATCCTAAAACTGATATTGTCTATGCAAATGGTTCAACAATTGATCCTGATTATCGTTTGGTATGGGGTCAAGGTTGGGCTCCAAAAGATCTCGGTCGTACAGTACGAAATTCTGAAATCAATCGACATTTTACTATGCAAGATGTCTTGAGACTCAAGGGCAATGATGCTGATACTTGGGAAATTTTCAGTTTTGAACAACAATCTAATACTAATTACATAGCTATAAAAAATCTTCGTTATGGTCAATATTTACAAGTTGAACAAGATTTTACAATTAGTGGTCAAGCAAAATCAATTACCGATGCTTGTCTCTTTCAACTTATTACACCTGATGGCGGCTATGTTCCCGAAGGATTAAAACCTAGTAGTTAAGTTAACTTTTTTTCTTTTATTTCAAATTATCTCATAAACATACGCACATGATATCTTATCTTTATTTATTCGGATATATGTCAATGTATTTTTCAGAATATATATCGTTCATTTTTTTTTGAAAATGAACAAAAGAAATGTTTTTCATAAACTTTTATTTTTCTTGGAGTATTTTTCATTTGGTTATAAGTCAGTCTCAATTCAATTTCTATTATACAGATTGGATCAATGAAAATGATCATGTATTTTTTCATGATTGCATACGAATAGTTCATTCCAATGAATTATCTAAAACGGAATGGCAACATATTTTCTATTGTCTCAGTGAGTTTCCATCGAAAATTAAATTGATTATCGACGAAAAGCTACCATATTTGACATTTATTCAACTGAAAACACGAAATATAACTACTGAACAGTTATACTCTTGGTCAACACCGATCGATCTTATTGAAGACTATCAAATTTATTTGAATACAAATGTTACCTCGCTATCAAACAAACGATTTTATAATTGTACACTACCAAAATTTGGTCTTCATTGTCAATATGAATTAATTCATTTTTCATGGCAATACTCATCATTGTACGATCTTGTTAAAGGATTTTACAGTTTAGCGGACGATGTGTCACTGATTTCGACTTGTTACATGCATTTACAATGTGAACATGATGTAATGTCATTGTGTTTGCAATGGACTGATATATGCGATGGATTTATTAATTGTTTAGATGGAATCGATGAGAAAGATTGTTGGCAACTTGAAATCAATCAATGTCATGAAGATGAACATCGATGTCAAATGGGACAATGCATACCGAAATCATTTGCTATAGATCAATCTCTTATTTCTGATTGTATCGATACAATTAGCAATAACGCTCACCGTCAAAGTACACATCCTTGTACGTCTGTGTACGAGTCGGTCTTGACATGTAATGATAATTTTGACACTCAAAAAAGTTGGTCATCAATGTATGCTTCAAGTCAAAGTCGTAAATTATTGAACAACATGCATTTAAATGATTGCTGGCTTGCATTTGCATGTCGAATGAATTCATCGTGTGCAAATTTGTGTCAAGTGCATTGTCCAGATTTTATTTTTTATTACAATAGTCCAATTGTATTTCGAAATATTTATTTAGCTTATCACAAGAATGATTCATACACTTGGGCCAATGTATCACTTGCGCACATTTATATATGTTATAATTCGAAATATTATGATGTATTTTTCATCAATTATAGAATCAAAATTAGTTTTAACAATTTTACTTGTATTCATTTCCCTGAAATCTTACCAAATGGAACCTATTTTTCAAGTAAAACACGACTGGATTTACATTTATTTATTCGTACGACCTTATACAATAGATTATACAAATATCATCAAATCTATGACTATGCAACTGAAGTTTGTAACGGAGCATCGATCTATCACTGCCGAAATTCAACGAAATGCATATCGATCTATCGATTATTAGATTCAGTATATGATTGTCCGTATCTGGACGATGAAGATTATCCTAGTACAGCTATGAATTTCATAAATAAAACTTATTTTAAATGTCAAAATTCAAGTAAATATATTCATCCAAAATTGGTTCGAAATAATTTTTGTGATTGTAATGAAAATCAATTTTCATTGAATTGTGAAGATGAAAATTTCGATATACTACATGTTCAAAATACTATTCTATTTCAACACATTTGCGATGGATATATTGATTTATTAACTAATGAAAATAATACAGATGAAACTGAATGTCAACATTGGCCATGTAACAATATTTATACTCGATGTAACGATGAATGGAATTGTCCTACGAATGAAGACGAAGCTGGCTGTTACGTGTCAAGTGCATCGAATTGTTCTTTGAATGATTTATCGTGTGTCTCATATGATACAAGTCAATCTATTTGTTTATCGAATGACAAAATTAATAATGGTCATATTGATTGTCTTGGTGGTATTGATGAACCATTGTGTCAACGAAATGTTCCATTACAAATCAATCAAAATACGAACGAAGATTTTCGGTATTTTTATTGTTTGAACCGAACATCTCATGTATGTATTTCACAGTATGATCTATGTGATGGTGTAAATCATTGTGAAAATGATGACGATGAAAGAGTTTGTATAAATTATAGAAATATATACTTGCTATACAACAGAAATAAGATCAAACAAATACGGTTCACACTTGAGATCAGAAGATCGACTATCACAAACGTAATAGTTCATGCATTATCCAAACAAACAACAGCACCGTATAGTCATATTGGTCGATATCATTGTGGTTTCGGTCTTCCGATTCGTATTGTATCATCTTCTCACATGTTGACATGTCTTTGTCCACCGAATTACTATGGTCATTTGTGTCAATATCAAAATCAACGAATTAGTCTTGCACTTCAATTTCAAGCATTGTCCGATTCAGCACGAATCTTATTTGCAGTTGTCGTTCAATTAATTGATAATACAACTGAAAAGATTGTTCATTCAGTTGAACAACTCAGTTTTTTATCGATAACTGATTGTCAAAAGAAATTCAATATCTATCTACTTTATTCAACTCGACCGAAACAATCCGATAGAGAATATGCTATACATATTGATTTCTATGAAAAACAATCACTTATCTATCGAGGAAGTGTTTTATATCCAATTCAATTTCCATTTTTACCTGTACATCGTTTAGCATATCTCGTACAAATTCCATCGGCGAATGATAAGGATAAACTTTGTTTTAATTTCGAATGTCAACATGGTCGATGCATTCGCTATTGGAATAATTCTCAACGTTATACATTCTGTCAATGCGAACAAGGATGGTCAGGAAAATATTGTCAGATTTCAGAACATTTTTGTCAATGTTCATCGGATTCAATTTGTCTTGGTAAATCATCGAATAATCGATCGATTTGTATTTGTTCAATGAATAAATTTGGATCTCGATGTTATTTGAACAATCATCGTCAATCAACATATCTTTGTTCGAATGGATTTCATGGCGATCGTTGTGAAATACCGGATCAACAATTAAATATTTCTTTTGAAAATAATCTCATTCAATCAGAAACATATGTATTTATTCATTTTCATGAAATATTAATGGAAGGAAGTTCTATTGTTGAAATCAGCCGATCAACGACTTTTCGAACGATTTCAATGAACACACAGTCAATTCTAATTCAATGGACACAAAAATTTCATCTTGTTTTTCTTGAATTATCGAAAAAGACTTATTATTTAGTCTATGCTCAAAATACAACAGCCGCTACAACGCAGATGAAAATCAATTCTTCTGATCGTTGTTTGCATATCAATGAATTATTTAATCGAACCATTCTTCAATGGGATTTAATTCGTCGAATAAAATACTACCATTTACCATGTCAAAATCAATCGTTAAATTTAAAATGTTTTCATGATGAAATTCATTTTTGTCTTTGCTATGATTTCTATGGCAAACGATTAGCCAATTGTCTGCAATTTTATCAGAATTTAAATCCGAATTGTTTCGGTCGAAGTGAATGTGAAAATCATGGTCAATGTCTTCAAGATCATCCAACATGTCCAACAAGATCGATGTGTCTATGTAAAGCTTGTTCGTATGGTCGTCGATGTCAATTTCATACAAATGGATCTGGTCTATCCTTAGATCCAATTCTTGGCTATTATATTTTACCAACGAAAACTTTGTCTCATCAACCGATAATTATTAAAATAAGTTTACTATTAACAATTATTTTTATGCTCACAGGATTAGTCAATGGAAGTTGTTCATTGATTACATTTAAAAATAAGCCGGTACAAGAAGTTGGCTGTGGTTTATATCTATTGGGATCATCGATAACAACAATCATTCTGATGATATTACTTGTTGCGAAATTTATAATTCTTCTTCTAACACAAATGACAATTTTAACGAATATGTCGTTTTTACAAATTCAATGTTATTCATTAGATTTTCTTATTCGAATTTGTCTCAGTCTAGATCAATGGTTCAACGCATGTGTTGCTTCTGAACGTGCTCTAACAACGATTCAAGGTGCAAAATTTAATAAAAAGAAAAGTGTCATTATGTCAAAACGTATTATTTGTTTTTTAATCATTTCTGTTGTTCTTACTTCAATTCATGATCCAATTTCTCGACATGTTATCATTGAAGATAATGAAAACGAAGATCAATATCAAATCAAACGAATTTGGTGCATTGTTCGTTACGGATCAACTTTAGAAGTTTACAATTCTTTCATTCATACGGTACATTTTTTCGGTCCATTTCTATTTAATTTCATTTCATCAATTATATTAATCGTAAAAAAATCTCGTCAACAACAAACTCTTCATCCCGATCAATCGTATAAAACGATTCTTCGCAAACAATTTCAAGAACATAAACATATTCTCATTGCACCGCTCGTTTTAGTCATTCTTGCATTACCACGTTTAATTTTAACATATATTCGAACTTGTATGCAATCGGAAAGTGATGCATGGTTATATCTTTGTGGATATTTCATATCGTTTGTTCCACCGATGTTAACTTTCGTTATCTTTATTCTGCCATCGAAATTCTACAAAAAACAATTTCGTCAAACGATTAAACAATATCGAAAGGGTATTCGACGACGTTTACATCTCGATACATAAAAAAAAAGAAAATCAATTCTGTTGAAATAACTTCAGTATAAAATCCGAAAGTCTCTTCATGCCTAATTTAATATCGTCTTCAGATGACGATAATGTCAGTCGCAATTTCATATCTTTAGCATCAAATCCACCGCATGAAGCAGGAAAGAGAGCAATACGTCCATCTTCTTCTTCTAGTAATACTTGACAAACGATCGTATCTTTGTTCAAGATTCTGTCACGATATCGTCGATCTCGTAGACTACTCGCGTCAATGAGCTGAAAAATGCCAGCTGTTGTTCCTGTTGCACTTAGTACTTCATGGCCAACATTCTGGTTGATGTCGTCAATTGACGCTAGAATAAGATCTCGATGACGACGAAGTAGATTTTGTTGATCTTGATAATACTCATCTGGCGTGTATGATAATACTGCCATAGCTACATATTGAGCAAGATCACCTAAATTGAAAGTAGTTCCAAATGTAAACCAATTGATCGATAGTTGATTCATGAGTTCACTCAAGCCAATTGCATAGCCTGCTCGAATCGCGGCTAGACCATGATCTTTCGATATACCGCGTAAAGTAACCGTTCGTTCTAACATCGATTTCCCATCGACTTCAATCGATGCCATACTTACGTATGGTTTGTTTTCATCAAAGACAAGTTTATGAAAAATCTCATCAGATATAACAATAAGATCTCGTTTCAATACTAAACGAGCGATTTGTTCGAGTTCATCTCTAGAATAATATTGACCTGTCGGATTGTTCGGATTGATAAGAAAAATATATTTAACTTGTGGATATTCATCTAGTGATTGTTCGATATGTTCAGGTGTAATCATTCCATCACTCGTTGGTTGAATTAAATGTACATTACAACCAACAGTCGATGCAGCAAAGAGAAACGATGTATACGTTGGTGCGAACATGATTACTTCAGCATTTGTTTTTCGAAAATGATTAAACAAAGCAGCTGCGAGATGTGTCACTCCGCAGGCTGTATGCACCGTTACTTTCGATGGATCGAAATCGAGCGGCATGTATTTACTAAAATCGTTGAGAATAGCTTCGCGAAGTGTAGGTATGGTCATCAGATTAGGAACACGATAACGTCTCAGTTCAATACCATCACAACCGATCTTATTCGTTTTATTCCACAATTGAATGTTGTCTGCTAGATCGTTCAATGCATTTTGTACAATTGGATGAGGTGGAACAGCACCATCGCCATGATAAAGATTGACACAATCATCGTCATCATACAAGTGCAACATGCGATAAACTTCTGCTCCTCGTTGGCCAACGTCTTCAGCAAAACTGTATTTGTCTCTATTCTCCATATTAT
>ERZ778026.3636-NODE-3636-length-13233-cov-8.270603_pt1 | contig 13233 bp, 17 predicted proteins | sample MGYA00375756_ERZ778026 | MGnify/ENA primary metagenome ERZ778026 (study PRJEB29350, sample SAMN05389820) | bioreactor metagenome | isolation source: Ammonium sulfate bioreactor | place: South Africa: University of Cape Town | collected 2014-02-18 ... | reverse complement strand
TCCATCCATCCATCCATCCATCCATCCATCCATCCATCCATCCATCCATCCAACCTCACACAAATGCTGTCGCAATCGATTATGGCCACAGTGCTCGTCCGTGCTGGCCAGCTCTTGTGTCGTACGCATCGCATCAGTCGCCGCACGCTCTCGAGTGAGCGCTCGCCGACCATCGTGGCGATCGATGGCCTCTCGGCTACGGGCAAGAGCACCGTGGCGCGAGCGCTCGCGCACCGTCTGAACTTCACGTACTTTGACACGGGCGCCATGTATCGCGCCCTGACGCACCAGGCGCTGGCGCACAAGATCGACGTCGAATCGCTGGCTACGACGAGCACCGACGACAGCAACAGCCGCTCGTTTGCATCGCTGCTCGATCGGTTCGAGTTCCGCATCGAGACCGACCCCACGACACAGGAGCGGCGGTACCTGGCAGACGGCGTGGACGTGAGCGAGGCCATTCGATCGCGTGTTGTCACGAATGCCGTGTCGAAGGTGTCGGCGCTGCCGCAGGTGCGCCAGAAGCTCAAGGCCTTCCAGCGCTCGTTCGGCGCCACGACCGACTGCGTGTTCGAGGGTCGTGACATTGGCACCGTGGTGTTCCCGAACGCGCGCTTCAAGTTCTTCCTAAGCGCACGAGCTGACGTGCGAGCGGCGCGACGATTGCGCGAGATGCAAGCCAAGGGCACGAGCAACACGGCTACGTTGCAGGAGATCCAACGCGAGCTCGAGCAGCGCGACCATCTCGATTCGACGCGCAAGGTGGCGCCGCTGGCATGCGCCGCCGATGCGATCGTGGTCGATACGTCTGACAAGACGATCGATGAGGTTGTATCGGAGATGGCTGATCGAGTGCTGGGATCAGCATCATCAGATCGAAGTCGTACCTCATTGAAGGGCTCGAGTGGTACCTGAGAGACGATAAACATGATTGGTATCCTCGACGACATTCACTACCTCGCGATTGATGATGCGAAGTGCCATTCGCTTGGTTGCCCTCTCTCCCTCACATCTCTCGCAGGGACCACAAGAACAGTGGCCATCACGTCCTCTGGCCTCATCTCGTGCATTGAAGTAGCTCCATAGCAGATGCAGCAGCGTCCATCATGAGTGTACAGATACGCAAGGAGGCTGCAGCTTCATCAGCTGCATCAGCAGCAGCGGCAGCGGCAGTGCTACCAGTCTCGATCAAGGACCACGCTGCCACTACGACAACTCCATCATCGTGGGCATCTCGCATCATATCTCGAGAGGTTCTATTCGTAGTGTCCGTGCTAGGAGTATATGCCTGTCACCTATCGTTCTCTCTCGTACAAGAACGAGTGTACGCCATCACGCACACACGATCGAGATCGATACTTTGCTCGATCTGACGATAACCGATGCGACATTAACATTCGATTAGAACGCGAGGAGTCTGGGGACTTCTCGATGAGCGTTGGACGTTCGTTTACGTGATGCTGACGCTACAAGCAGCCACGAATGCCGTGTTTGCATTACTCGGTACGACGACATCATCGATGCGTATTGGTGCCATAATGACTCCAATCATGACCCCAATCTGATCAACCGCATCCAATCGAATCAAGCCATGGTAATGTTCCCAAGTACCAAGAACACGGCACCGATGCTCGAGTACATGGGCGGGTCGGTATCGTACATTGCGGCCATGTGCTTTGCGAATCTGTCGCTGCAGTACGTGAGCTATCCCATGCAGGCACTCGCCAAGTCCTGCAAACCGATCCCTGGTTCGTTCGATGCCCAAGAACACGCGATGCACGATACCGCACATGGCATCGAATGCTGAGATCGAGAGCGCGCGTGTGGGGATAGTGATGATCATGCAGGTGATCGTGATTCGACGCTCGTACCATGCATCCAAGTATCTGCTCGTGTGTGTGCTCTGTGTCGGTATCATGCTGTTCGTCTACAATCCGGTACGTGTGCGCCGCTGGTGATGCCATACTCGAAGATTGCGAATCTCTGATGGAGTGCTGGTGGGTTGTAGGAGGTTGGCAGCGGCAGCATCAGTGCCTTGGGCAGCCTGTACTTGGCACTATCGCTCTTGTGGTACCAGCTCACTCACTCGCTCACGAGTCTGTCGATCTGTCACTGAGGTTGACGGTCCTTGGTGTTCATGTAGTGATGCCTTCACGGGACCATTGCAAGAGCGATTGGTGCGCAACTATGGCACGAGCTCCTTGCAGCTGATGCTGTACTCGAACTTCTGGGGCATGATCTTCGTGGCTATCGGTATCACACATATCTATCTCCAACTTGCGAGAGACCTCCTACTCACTCCTGAATGCGTATCGCATGATGTACTAGCTGCCTTGATGACCAACGAGTTCCCGGAGGCCTATGCATTCTGCCATCGGAATCCGGACATTGTGGTCGAGTTGCTGTTGTACTCGCTACTATCGGCTTTTGGACAGTTCTTCATCTTTATACTTCTTCGGGACTTTGGATCGCTCGTTGTATCGATCGTCACAACATCTCGGTGCGTCAATCAATCAATCAATCAATCAATCAATCAATCAACGACGCTCATTGAATCGAGATCGTGTCTACAGCAAGTTCTTTACGTTACTGGCATCGGTCTTGTATTATGGCCACGCCATCTCGCCGATTCAATGGCTCGGAGTGTCGCTGGTCTTTGCAGGACTGGGAGCCGATATCACGACCAGCTACAACACCAAGAAGCCGCACCAGTCAAGTGCCACGGTCACGAGCGCCTCGTCCTCGGCAGCATCGTCACCGCTCACCTCAGTTGAGTCGTCGAACACCTCCAACTCATCGATCAATGTACAACCTCCTGCGATTGGCAAGCCGGCCAGTGAGACGGTCTAGCTCGCGAGCAGCGTTTGACACGTGTACTATTTATTCGAGCCAATCGAACCTATCTATGCTGTACTACTACGAATCAAATACAATCATTCTCTCTATCACTCTCACTCTGTCGTTATACATCTGAAACAGAATCAAAACTGTGGCTACTACTACTACTGTTGCTGCTGCCGTTATTAGTGGATTGCTTCATCATTGAAGCAACAGTAGCGGTGGTGTTGGTGGTTGACGCAATGACTGCAGCAGCTTGAGCCGATGCAGCGCGACGAGTCGATACTCCAAAGAGTGCCGCCACGAGAGGATTGCGCACGAGAGCCAAGGTCCACAAGGTCGAGAGCACGTAGACGGCGACGTTGAGCACCAGCACCTTGTAGCCCCAGGACCAGCGCTTGGGCTGGAGGTAGCAGCCGACAATGTAGCCCCACAGCGGATGGCACAGGAAGGTGCCAAAGGTCACGTCGCGGCACATGCGCACGAAGCGCGGCACGAGCGAGTTGCCGAGGTCGTACGGCTGGTTGGCGAAGCGGCGGCACAGCATGATGCACAGCCACACCCAGAACCAGCCGCCGAGGTGGTACCAGACGCGCGACTGTGCGTGGTACGAGACGAAGCCGGCCGTGAGGTAGAAGAAGCCCTTGGACGAGGTGGGCAGCAGCAGCGGCGGCAGCAGCATGCACAGAATGCACATCGTGATGCCAAAGGCGTTGGCGGTCGGCAGCGACGGCACGCGACGCTCGAGCATGATCCACAGGAAGCCCATGAGGTAGAAGCTCGAGTGCGACACGTACATGACCAGGAAGCCGAAGAGCTTGCGGCGCGGCACGGCGCCCTGGAGCACGTACTGCGCAATGTTGAGCTTGCTCTCGGCGTCGTAGTCCGACTCGAAGACGGGAATGTTGTACGGCGAGCCGATGAACAGCAGGTGGCCGAGCACGACGCACGAGATGGCAATCAACGGAATGTTCAAGGCGTCGCACGGCAGCAGGCGTTCGAGCAGCGGCACTGGCCATGCGACCTCGCTCGGCGCATCCTCCGCAGAGTCGCCGTCGCTGTTGTTGTTGCTGTTGCTTGTGGTGCCGGCCGTGCCATCGTCCAACGAGAGAGTATCGGCGGCGTGGGCGTGATCGATGCTGGAGCGGAATCGATAGCGAGTCGGCAGCATGACGAGCACACACGGCAGGCCAAAGATCGACAACAAGGCCGGCGCTGAGAACTGATAGTCGACCATCGCCGTGTTGAGCAGCAGGCCCACGACCCAAGGCCACGCAGCCGTGTAGCCGATCGTAAAGTTCGAGAGGTCGCGAGTGCACACGCGAGCGTGGCGAATGCACGCGATCCATTGCCGAGCGACCAGCTGCGATGCTTGGTGGTACGCTGCCTTGATCGGCGCCAACGGGAGGGCGGCGGTCGACGTGATCGAGGACGATGGAGCGACAGGAGTCGGCCGTCGAGAGGCATCGCTCTGGCGTCCGAAGCACCAGAGCACAAAGACACCGAGCGACAAGACGACGATCGAGTTCCAGCCAAAGGTCATGAGGATCAGGCTCACGGTGTAGGCCGTACACGCGAGCACGTTGGCACGAGAGAGATAGCTGCCGACATTTGCTGTCGATGACAGTGTGCTCGACGACGTGCTGGTGCCGGTGCTCGAGGAGGAGCTGGATTTGGACCATTCGCGAGAAGCGGTCTGGTGCGCGGTGACGATGAACTGCAGCAGCGGCAGCAGCGAGATGGCGATGATGAAGAGGTACGGCAGGAAGGCCAGGTGGCCGGGCGCCAGCAGGTGCTCGAGCGACAGCACGCGCGAGAAGAAGCGCGACAGCGGCAAGTGCTCGCCACACGCCTTGACGACAATGTTCGACGGCGCAGCGACGGTCACGACGCCGAACACGAAGGCCACGAGCAGCTTGATGGTGCGCTCGCGCACGACGTGCACGCTCGACGGCCGCGAGCGCAGCGACAGGAAGGCGCTGGTGCCGGCGAGGGCGCAGAAGAGGTTGAGGCCGGCCTGCAGCACCAGGCGCTGCAGGGCGCGGATGAGGTCGTACGAGTCCTTGATGGTGAGCTCCTCCTGCGGGAAGGCGTGAATCTCCATGTTGTGGCGGTAGTTGTCGAACAAGCGATGGTTGTGGTAGTAGATCAAGCAGAACGCCAGCACCAAGCGAGCCGAGTGAACCCACGCGATGCTGGCTCGCGGGCCGCCACCACTCGACGAGCGCTTCATGGTGAGAGAGGCAGCAGGCAGCAGGCAGCAGGCAGCAGGCAGCAGGCAGCAATCGATCTGATCTGATCGAAGAGCGAAGAGAGAAGAGAGGAACTATAGGTGTATTGCACTGAGAGCGAGAATACACTCGTAAAGCGAGGATGAGCTTATTATCCAACACGGGGTACGAATGAATGCGTTAAGGGTCGCCGGGAGCGCGTGGTTGCGTGACGCTGGGAACGCCCTTCTCGATCTCGATCTCATTCGCTTGTTGCTTCGTTCGCTCGCTTGCTTGTTTGGTCTGTCGATTGGCGCACTTGCTCGCGCCCGATCCATCGTCATCATGGCAGCCAAACCGGGTGAGGTCGAGATCGAGGAGCGCGTGTCGGCCATGGACTTTGAGGCTCGGTACATTCAGAACCGAGCCATCAAGAACGACGCCGTGCGCGAGTTCCTCGCCGTGCCGCAGGACGACGTCGTCGTCGGTACGGACGCTCGCGAGTTCCGCACCGACGCGCCGACCGTGCCAGCGCAGGAGCGCGCCAAGAAGGACCTCAAGAAGCACGTGATCGACGCCATGCACACGTTCACGGCCGACTACGTCTTCTACGAGTTCAAGTACCGCAAGACGCTCGGCGGCGGCACGGCCGTCGCGCATCCCAAGGTGCCGGCCATCAAGCGCCAGATCTTCGACATTGACCTCGAGAAGATGATCGGCGCCAACGAGCGCATCCCGCCCGTGCAGCTCAACACCTCCTTGCTGCAGGTCGACTCGGAGGACGTGTTGAAGGAGGAGGCTGCCAATCGAGTACGCAGCTGCCATCATCATGCGAGTGCGAGTGCGTAGTCTCTCTCTCGTACTCACTCTCGGTCGGCTCTCGCTGCTCGCTGCTCGCTGCTTCAGAACGCCGATCGAGTGCGCTTGTTCCATGTGATCCCGATGCCCAAGAAGTTCCCAGCTGCCACCGACGTGCGCTCCACTGGCCAACGACAACTTGATTCAGTGTATGTCATTCAAACTTGCTCACTCTTGCTCACTCACTCACTTGCTCACTCTCTCTCTAGTGAGCCGCTCTTGATCTTTGTCGAACCGGTGGAGCTCAAGTTCGATGCCTTCCAACAACTCGAGCCGCAGTACCTCTCGCTGGCCATCTACGACCTCAAGGAGCGTCGTCGCGTGACCGAGAACTTTTACGTGGACGTCAACGACTACGACGCGCGCCAGATGGTGCGCCGTCCCACGCCCGGCAGCTCGACCAGTGGCACGCGAGCCATCTTCCAGCTGGTGCAACCGACGCCCGACATGTATCTCGTCATTCGTGCCGAGAAGACGCTCATGGGCGACATTGAGACTGCCACCGAGCCCTACTACAAAGTTGGCGTACGTCTCTCTCACTCTCTTTCACGGTTGCTTGGCATCACGGTTTGCTCACTAGATTGGTACAGATCAAACCCAAAACCAAAGCCAAGTTCAAGATGATGTGCGAGGATGCGTGCCAGCGCCTGGGTCAGTTCCGCCAGCCTCTCGGTATGGCAGTGATTCCGCTATTCGACGAGCGTGGTGAGCGTCGACATACCGAAATCCGCGAGATCATTCTCGTCAACAAGCTCATTCGCTTGAACGGCGACCTGTCCGATGAGGTGCTCTTCTCCAAGGCCAAGACCTTCATCAATGACAAGGACCTGACGGTACGTTTCCCTTCCCTTCCCTCGTTCCACTTCCCATTCCATACCTCACGCGAATCCTTCCTTGCGCACCGTCGTTAAATGGACATGGCCTTGGTGGTGGTGGTAATGTAGAAATTGAAACCCTACCCATCCAAGATCTCGATCAAGATCGGCCCGATCGAAAAGGTGTACGAAGGCCGCGAGACTCCGTCGCTCGTTCTCATCAAGCCCAAGCTCAAGAGCCCCGACCCGCTCGACGTCATTCGCGACATCCAAGAGTTCCACCTCGACGACCAGTGCCTGGTTCCCTACATGGAGTGGGTGCACAACCTCTACATCTACCCGCTCTCGGTCAACATGACCACCTTCTCGGGCAAGATCAACGCCCGCAACCTGTGCCTCCAGGTCGTGCTCAAGGACAACGACGCCGTACCGACGGTCGAGACCAAGAACAAGGACATCTTCGGCCAGAGCCGCGACCCCAACTACGTCGAGCTGGCCCAGACGGCCGTGCAGTACCACGAGCCCAAGCCCAACTTTTACGAGGAGATCAAGATCCGTCTGCCGTCGAACCTCGTTCCGCAGCATCACCTCTTCTTTGCCGTGCAGCAGGTGCAGTGCAAGCCGCAGAGCAAGAAGACCAAGGGCGATCCAGTCACCGTGCCAGTGGCCTTTGCCTACATTCCACTCGTTTCAGAGGATAGCAAGTACGTTACTCAATCTCTCTCTCTCTCTCTCTCTCTCTCTCTCTCTCTCTCGTGAAGAGTCACTCACTGTTGGGGACTCGATAGGAACTTCTTGCCAGATGGCGAACACGGTGTCCCGACCGCCTACTTGTTCCCCAAGAGTTACATGCAACCCGAAGCCGACGAGCAGACCAAGTGGTTCGATCGCGAGAAGAAGAAGCCCAACCTTTTCTTCCGCAGCAAGCTGGTATCGACCTTGGTGCCGCAGAACCCACTGCTTGCCGAGTTCTTCTCCATGTATCACTTGTGGCAAGACAGTCCTCGCTTTGTCGATGTACGTGCTGATTTTCCTCTGCTTCACTTGATGGTGGTGCTGGTGCTGATAGTGGTGCTATCGCATGTAGGCCATCAACGGATTGCGTGATCTGCCTCCGCCGATGGCGATCAAGTGGTTCCCGCTCATCATGACCAACCTCATCAAAGTGCAATGCAACTTTAGCAGCAACACCACGTTGCCAGCCTTCCAGACCATGCTCTACATTATCGATCTCAACGTGAGTGCGCGTTTGCGACCCGAGGATACCAAGACCAAGCGTATCGAGGTGTTGGTCTCGTACTTGCACCACTACTTTGATATTCGTACGTTGAAGTGCGCGATCGCACTGCTCCCTCACTCCCTCACTCACCAATCACTAATCATATGGCGTGCGTAGCTGCGCAATCGGTCAAGCCGTTGCACGATGAGATGCTGCACAACATGGTGTTCTGCCTCGAGCAAAAGAACGAGGTCATCGTGCAGATGCTTGCTTCGTACTCGTGGTTCTTGTTCGAGCTCTTGATCAAGGCCATGGTGCGCTTCTTGCAGCGCCAAAAGCTCCTGGGAGACGAAGGCTCTCGTCCGCAGCGCTTCTCTCCGGCGTTCGCCAATGTACGTTCTTCTTCGTCTTCGCCACTCTCCTTGCGATCAATCGCCTCACCACCGTCACCACGATCTAGGACTTGTACCTGATGCTCAAGTGCGTGGTGTCGGAGCTCGGCACGCAAGAGAACCACCTGGCCAAGGCCCTCAACCGAAACGTGAGTCTCTTCCTCAAGGACTTGCTCTCGATCATGGACCGCGGTGTGGTGATGGACTTGGTATGTCGCATGCACGCCTTCCTCGTCACGCTGTCGACGCCGTTGCTCACCTCGTCATCGGTGACAGATCTACTTCTACGTCGAGGCAGTCAACAACCAACTGCTCAAGTACGTGGCTCTGCAGATCGTCTGCGACCACGAGCACTTTGTGCAGTTCAACTTGCCGCTGCCCGACCGCATCGACGAGATTCCTGGCCTCGTGCGACGCCTGTGGCGCAACCACTTCCTCGCTGGACTGCTGGCGACCGAAGTCGAAAAGACCTTTGCCACCTTTCCGCCCGAGAAGACCGATGCGCAGTCGGTGGCGTTCCGCAACTTGGCGCTCGATACCATGTTCTTCCTCCTGCTCAAGCACGAGGAGGATCCACGATACCAGTCGAGTTTGTGCCAACGTGTACGTTGTTATCTCATACTCATCATCATGATGTATCAAACTCACCCACTCACTCACTCACTCACTCTGATGTAGTGCATTGCTGGTTGCTACTTTCCATTCTTGTTGCGAATGATCGAGGCACAAGAAAATGTACGTCGTACACGATTTCTCTCGCTCGCTCGTTGTACTGACCCAAGTTGGGGTGGGTGTGGGTGGCAGTATTACTTGTTCCTCAACATTACGGGCGAAGAGCGCACCAAGCTGTTCACTATCATCATCTGGATCGTCGGCAACCTCCAAAAGAAGTTGCTGCAGCAGTGGTGGACGCAAGAGACGCAGAAGCGAGTCACGACCTTCTTCTTGATTCTGTACAACTGCCTCGGTGCCTTCGAGTATGGCATCAGCAGTGGCGGCGACGCCAAGGGTGTGCTGTTGACTGTCAACGAGGACAAGAATCTCACCATCGATGGTGATGCAAGCTTGAACCGTCGTGCTACGATTCGTACGTCATTCGTCAGACTCATAGACGGCGAGAGAGAGAGAGTGCGTGCTCCCACTCACCACCCTCGACCTACAGGCTTGAAGCGTAAACGAGCAGCACTCAAGGATACGACAGAAGACCTCGGCTCGGTCGAAAAGGTCAAGGAAGCGAACCTGAGCCGCGAGGTCAGCATGACGGTGCTCGACATCTTGTGCCAGTTCATGGACGACTTTACGGAGCAACTCAACGAGCCGGGCTCCGTGTACATGGACCGCATCGTGGCCAACGTGCTGCTGATGCTGCTCGGCAACAACCAGTGCCACTCGTTCCTCAAGGCGCTCTTCGGCACGCTGCGCCACTTTATCGTCACGTTCCAGGAGCCGCTCTTCAAGCACACGACGCCCTACTGCGGCGACATTACGTTCGAGCTGCTGCGCTACTGCAACTCGCCGTCGGGCGAGATCCGCAGCCAGGCGGCGGCGCTCATGTACCTCTTGATCAAGACCAACTACCTGGCGGCCGGCAACTTTTCGCGCATGAAGCTCCAGGCCACGATCGGCGTCAACAGCCTCGAGCGCGAGGGTATCGCCAAGGCCTCGACGCGCTTCGAGGCCTCGCTCTCGGCCGTCGCCGAGTTCGCCAAGACCGACACCGAGATGCCGCCCGACTTTAGCGAGCAGCTCACCGAGCTCACCGAGCGTCTCTTCACGGTCTTGCGAGACTCCATCAAGATTAGCCAGTTTGCGTACGATCCCGAGCGTACGGCCGATCTCTACTACCAAGTCTCAAAGGGCTACACGGCGTCTCCGGATTTGCGAGCTTCGTGGCTTGCTACGTTGTCGCGTTTCCACAGTGAGGTACGATGACGATACACGTCTGACTGGATGGCGTCACACACACGTCTGACTGGGTGACGTGTGTGATAGAACGAAAACTGGGAGGAGGCGGCTCAATGCAAGATCCACTTGTCGTCGTTGATCTCGGTCTACATCAACGCCCTCAAGCCCAAGGAGAAGGTCAAGTGCGAGAAGATTCAGTTCCAACGAGCGGCACCCAACGTCGACAACGAGATGGACATTCCGCCCGAGGCCTTCAAGGAGGAGGGCATTTGTCAGTCGAACACCTTTACTCGTGGCGGTCTCTTCCATAACCTCAAGGATGCTGTCGAGTACCTGAAGAAGGACATGTTGTTCGAGGTATGCTTGTTGCTTTGGACCACAAACACGATTGATGATGATGATGATGACTGATGATGACCGATTTTTGGCGTTCGTTCGCTCGTTCGCAGTCGTGTATCGCTGTACAACGCTTGATGGTGTCGATCCATAGCGCCAATCGCAACTGGGAGCAACTCACTACCGTGTACACGGAGCTCGAGGACTTGTGCCGCCAGATCGAGGAGAGCAACAAGAGCGACAGCCGTCTGTTCAGCAACTACTACTACGTGCAGTTCATGGGCACGCTGTTCGGCGAGATGGACGGCGTCGACTTCATCTACAAGGAGCGCCCGGGCTCGCGCCTCGCCGACGTCATCGAGCGCCTCAAGCTCCAGTACGGCAAGCACTTTGGCGAGGACAAGATCCAGGTGCTCGGCGGCCGCTACGACGAGAGCAAGGTCGACCGCAGCAAGTTCGTCTACCTGCGCATCGTCGCCGTCGAGCCGTATCTCGACGACAACGAGCTCCTGCAGCGCCAGTCGCCGTTCGAGAAGCGCTTCAACCTCAGCCGCTTCATCTTCGAGACGCCCTTCACCACCACGGGCAAGGTGCACTCGGACGACATTCGCGAGCAACAGAAGCGCAAGACCATCCTCACGACCGAGTTGCCGTTCCCGTATGTCATTAAGCGCCTTCGTGTCGTGAAGCGCGACGAGATCTCCTTGACGCCGATTCAGGTATCCCATACAAGCCGCCTTCCGCCATTGTGATCGAGCGCGGGTCTCTCACTCACTACCTTTTCATCGTTGCGACGTGCAGACATCGACCGAGTTGATCGAAGTGCGTTGCCGCATGCTCCGTGCCGAGTTGATGGCTGCTACTCCCAACTCCAAGACCTTGCAGATTGTGCTGCAGGGCAGTGTGTTGCTTCGTACGTGTTGATGTCGCTCGCCGTTGTCGTTCTCGTTGTCGTTGTCGGCTCACGCGAGATTGCTTCCTGCGTGTTCGTTCGTGCTGCACAGAGGTGAACGTTGGTCCGATGGCGATTTGCACGACATTCCTTGGCGAGCCACACCTCTACCAGCCCGAGGATGTCGAGCGCCTGAGAGTCGCCATGCGCTCGTTCGTCGAGCTGTGCGGCAAGGCCTTGGTGCTCAACAAGTCGCTCATCGATGCCGTGCAACTGCCGTTCCAGGAGCAGCTCGAGGGCGGCTACCGCTCGTTGCACCAGCAGGTCTCGGCGCACGTCGACCTCACTGGCATCAAGTAACGACGCATCGCCACCACTCGCCGCCATCATTACTCAGTTGGTGTTGTTGTATTTATCGGCGCCGCACTCGTACTCGTCGTACACATGCAAGCACCCAATGCGATCTCGCTACCCTACTCGCTCGCTTGCTACCTTCCTCCACTCCTATTCACTCACCACAATCACATCTCGGTCGTTCCTCCGCCAAATACACTACCACCTGCTTCTTGTTACTCTGCCTCGATCTCGATCTCGATCTCGCTACAGGAACTTCTTGGTCGAGCCCTGGCTGAAGCGCGTGTTCAACGTCGCTGCCTCCTTCAGCATTCGCTCACGCTCGCTCGCCGTAACTGGTCGGCGCGTCATCTCGTCGCGATCGAACAGCGGCTCGCCGGGCTTGGGTGTCGCGCGCGCTTGTTGCACTGGCTCGTTGGTGGCACGCTGAATGTGCTCTTGGACCAGAGACTGTGCTCGATGTTGCGCCTGTTCTCTCGTCGCGCGAGTTGGTATCTCGCGCGACGATCTACTCTCGCGTGCGTGGGTGCGTACCGTGTAGTCCTCCATCAGCTGCTTCATCGATTGGTCGCGGGAGGGTATCACCGAGTAGTCGAACTCCTTCTTGCTCTCGACGGCGCGACGCTGCCACTCCAACCTCTCCATCAGTACAGGCGCTCGTCAGGTTCGGCATCGACGACGTACGCCTCGTTCTTTCGCTTCTTGGGCTCGGCGCTCGCGGTCGGCAGGCGTATCGGTCCAACCCGATCGCTCTTGCTCGGTGGCACGCGTCACGCCCTTGGCGCTGAACTGGCGCGACTTGGTCTCGACCGCGCTGATGAAGCCCGCCTGCGGGAGCGACAGCATCCACTCCTCGCGCGCCTTGGCGTTCGCCTTGTCGGCGTCGGCTGCATGGCTGCCGTCGCGATCCAGCACCTTGGACCATTGCGCCTCGCGCGCAGCTTGGAGGCGCTCGAGCTCCTCTTGTGACACGCCATCGTCGCCATCCTGCGGCGGTGGTCGCGGCCCAATGACGAAGTCATCGTCAGCATCGTCGGCGGCGTTGGCGTTGGGAGCGCTGGCGACGAGAAGGTCGAGCGATGGGCCCATGACGCGGCGACGCTTGGCTGCTTGCGACTCGTCTTGCGCCTGTGGTTCCGGTGCCGGCGAGCTCGTTGTAGCAGGAGCGGACGGTGCAGGGCGCTTACGGTTCAGGAGATGTGGAGGTAGTGCGGGGCCGATCTCCTCCGCTTCCTCCTGTTGTGGTTGTTGTTGTGGTTCGGTTGATGTCGTTGATGTCGATTCCGATGATCGTCGGAGATGTGGTGGTAACGCTGGTCCAATGTCCTCCTTTGATGTCGATGCTGTCGTTGATGTCGCTTCTGATGATCGTCGAAGATGTGGTGGTAACGCTGGTCCAATCTCCTCCGCCATT
>ERZ778026.3621-NODE-3621-length-13274-cov-5.890158_pt1 | contig 13274 bp, 14 predicted proteins | sample MGYA00375756_ERZ778026 | MGnify/ENA primary metagenome ERZ778026 (study PRJEB29350, sample SAMN05389820) | bioreactor metagenome | isolation source: Ammonium sulfate bioreactor | place: South Africa: University of Cape Town | collected 2014-02-18 ... | reverse complement strand
GAGAGAGAGAGAGAGAGAGAGAGAGAGAGAGAGAGAGAGAGAGAGAGATGTTTACAATTCGCATTCCCATTGACACATTCCCGCGCTCCCAACAATCTTAGCCTCTGCATCTCTGAATTTCTATTGGACTGTAATTAATACCTTTGTGAGGACCGGTCTATTACTTACCTTGTGTTTTAGATACCCCGGTGATCTTCCAGGGTGGTATAAACTTCTTGGATCTCTTAGGATGACACCTTCGCCTCCTTTATCCATAACATCTTGGAGGAACTTCTCCAGATGTGCAGTGTCTCCGCATACATCTTTTTTCGCTAGTTCGATATATTTACAGGAATTGCTTTCGCAGTGTTTCTCTATTTTAAAAAAATTCTGTGAGTGAGCTAGGATAGAATAAGAACGCAGTGTTACCTAGGTGATGATATCGCTCTGCATATGTGCCCTTGTGATTGGGTACATCGAATACCATGAAGCGAAAATTGTCCCAGTTGAGAGTCGACAAATCCTCCTTGGCTACCATGCGCAGAGAGTCCTGAAAGTTATCTCTTCCAAACCTATATGCATTGAATGACCACCCAATCAGTTTTCAAATCATCAAGGTTTGGGGGGGGGGGAGGGGAGCGGAGATTCATATTAGAACTTACCATAACTCGCCATCGAGAAAAATATCATTGGGCATGGCATCCACAATCTCGCGAGGGAATCTGTCCAATTTGTTGCCCAGCCGTGAATAAAATGCCTTTTTTAGGGGATTCCAGAATCCTCGTACTCCATCATATTTCTCGAACATCCACCTTTATGATATTTACGTGAGTATTGTGCTGTGTTGCGAGAAGAGTGAGTGTGTTGTACCAGTTTGTAGGATCCACGTTCTCCATAGTGAATAAGCTAGCCAGGGGTGGCTGGCCTATATCCTCGATGTTGGCTATTCCCTTTTGTCTTTCTCGGAATTCCAAGGGAGGGTCTGTTGGTATAGGGGTTGCCGTTGTGGTCTCCTGTTGAAGAAGGTCCGGTCGAAACTGATGGATGGTTGCAATCAAACTATGCGTTTTCAAATTAGATATATATTGGGTATATTAGACTAAAGTATAAAGTGATCATACCTGTTCTTGGTGCCATCCCACCAACAGGGGATTGGAATGAGAGTCATTCCCTTGTCCTTTGCCAGTGAGAGTTTGAGTTCATCTCTTGCGCGCACTGTTTCAAGAATTGTGAACGCTGAGGTGACGAAGTGATGTTTATCCTAGAGGAGACAACAAAAGTGTTAGAATGGATAACAGGGAATTGAGGTACCTGATACTCAAATGCTAAGCTTAGTGCAGGGATGAAAATATCCAGCTCGAGAAACTCGCCTGATTCGGGATGAACTAGTCCTCCTTCTTTCCTAACATTAGTCAATATCGTCTCGTTCTGGGAATTGAATACAGCTTTAGACCACAAAAATATAAATAAAATAAATAATAGAATTCGAATAAAATAATCATACTCACCGGAAATAAGGAACGAATAGCTGTTTCTAATCTTCGTTGTTGGATGCCTCTTGTCTTCAGTACGTTATCCCATTGGGTATGTTGGGGATTCTTTTCTTTCAACAACTCCACCAGTTGAGTTCTTGAGAAGCTATCTGGAAACCCAATCTGTTGCTTCAAATCCGATAGAGACACTGCATACCAATCCTCTACCTGTTGCAAAGAGAGTGGCGTGAGGGCAAATGGTGAGTGAGTGAGCGAGCGGTATGGTAGTACCTGCGAGATTCCCAATTTATCTTCAGCCCTATCCAATGCTTTTATAAGGTTTTCATGTTTCTTCCAATATCCATTTGGTACTTTCGGGGCATCGAGGAATCGAGAAGAATCCCAGGAGACATTTGGATAGACCGCCTTCAGCATCTCCTCCAGGGAGGCATAATATTTCAACACCCTCCAACCGCCTCGAGTAGCCACTTGTGTATAGGTAGTCGAATACCAATTCGATGGCTAAATAAATAATAAATCAGTTAAGGATTAAAAGAAAGATTAAGTTGATTATAAAGATGTAACGAAGAGATTAAGCGGAACTAACCTGGGTGATACCGAGTTCCAATGCGATTTTATCGATTAGTTCTCGTTGATGGGTGAGATCCTTCCAGAATCCGCTGGTGGTTCTTAGGAACTTGCCAGTTTGCCAGGGATAGTCAGGATACAGAGCTCGTAGTGCATCCTCGAGCGAAGAATATTTGTTCTCGAATAATGTTGCCCCTCCTCTATCAATGACATCTTTCCTGCTTACTGAGTACCAGTCCGACAGCTGCATTTAGAAATCTTGATGAGGGCAGAGATTGAGGCATGTCGAGGGGCGTACCTGCGTTACTCCTAATGCAACCCCTATTGCCTCCAGAGCCGCTCGACGGTTCTCTTCAGTCTGCCAAAATCCGCGCTCTCTTCTTGACTCTCGAAGCGGGGGTAACTAGATCATTCGCGAAATCAATGAAAAATACTCAACAATATTCGCATTACCGGAAGCGATATCCTGCGTTTTTTGGATTGAGAACGCGAGGAAGATATAAAATCAGACGTCCAGGGAAACTCAGGGTATATCGCTCGCACGGCTGCCTCAAGCGATGAATGATACCGAAATAGGCCGGTTCCTCCCCTCGATTCCACATCTTTTCGATTAATTCGGTACCAATCCGACGGCTACAAACCAAGATTAGGACTACCACAAGCTCGTGCGACAGACCTGCGATATGCCAAGTTCCTTTCCGATTTTATTCAACAATTCTCGTTGTCTTTCTGGATCGCTCCAATATCCTACTGTGGCACTGAGCATAGTGGGTGCATCCTGAGCGACGGTGCTCGCCCTGTGCCTGAGAACTAACGCAGTTGAGCCTCGCCCGCCACACGGCCGCATCACTTTGCCTGTTCTTCTGTTCCAAGAAAGAGAAGCAAGACAATGCTGAGGAAGGCAACAGGAGGCAGGGACTTCCCCACCTCCTCTATTGCCTCTCTGCCAACCTTTCGATCCCATACACACTCGTTGCATCATCCTTGTCATAGATGCATTGGGACCCTTAACGAGGCACCAAAATCAACACCATCTCGTCAGCCGCCATTGCGAAGCAGAGAAGAACAACGCTCGGTTTTGAAGCGGATTGGAGAAGATTTGGGGGTCAAGGAGGTACATCATCCACACCCTTCTCGTACGGCCCGAATATTTTGCCAATTCTTACCTGCCGTTAGGTATCCGATTGGTACTCGGTTCGCAAGCAAGAAGTTCTTGAGCGTGGCGGTTGGTATTTGTTGCGCAGATTTCACTCTTCGCTCGAGGAGACTTTGCGCCAACTCTATCCCGAACATTCATGGGATTCCTATCGCTTCGAATCGGAACGTCTTCCAAATGGGTACTGGGCTGACATAAATAATCAACGAGCATTTTTGGATAGGATTGGTAAGAGATTAGGAATTACTCAGGTACTCATTGCCCCAATTGCGAGGGATTCATTCTGACCTCGCTCCCAAATCAGCTGTCAGATTGGTATGGGATTAATCAGAACAAGGTGTCTCAATTAGGGGGCTGGGGACTCTTGCAATATTACTCCACCCTCGCGAGTGCGTTGAAAGCAGTCTATCCGGATTTCAATTGGGCTGAGCCAACCGCATTTGCAAAGCAGAAGGCCCTCGGACCGACTTATTGGCGGGATCTTTCCCACCAACGCGAATTCTTCGATAAAGTAGCTTTAGAACTGGGCGTCAAAGAGGTACATCATCCACACCCTTCTTCGTTATTTTTGTTTGTTGTTGGTTTGTTGTGCTTGCGTGTATATATATCTCCTCTACAGTTTGCAGATTGGTATGGGATCACAAAGAGTGCGGTCTTGGAGAGGGGAGGGGTGGCGGTGTTGAAGCTGTATGCATCTTTAGGAGACGCCTTGCAAGCGGTGTATCCTGAATATGCATGGCAACCATCCAAGTTTCACAAGCCTAAGGACAAGCTGCCTCATGGGTATTGGACAGATCTAAATCATCAACGCGAATTCCTCGCCAAACTAGAAAAGGAATTAAAAATACAACAGGTATAGGGGCCCCCCAAAACACACTTTTTTCCTTAAATGGTTTTTTCATTTCCCCCCCCCCCCACAAAAACGAACAAAGCCTTCTGATTGGTATTCGATATCTCGGACGGATCTGGTCCGCAAACATGGCGGAGCTGGGTTATTATGGCATTATCCATCCCTCGAGGCCGCACTGCAAACCCTCCGGCCTGACTTTTTATGGGATTTATCGAAATTCCGTAACGCAGATAGGACACCCTCGGGCCATTGGCAGGATAAGGACAACCTCATGAAGATGCTCGACCGGGTCGAGTTGAAAATGGGCATATCAAAGGTATTACATAGTGTTAAATCTTCAATATAGATCTAATATCTCTAATTTGATCGAATCTAAAGCCTGAAGATTGGTATTCGGTTGCAATGACAGATCTACGAGAATTGGGATTCCCTTCTGTTGTAAATCGATCGCAGTTGGCTGATTTGTTGGCGGAAAGATACCCCGACTATCGATGGGAGAAAGTGTATTTATTGCGAGGCAGATTCGCGCAACAACAACGACTCGCTAAAGCGCTGGAAAAGCTATTTCCTGTAACTAGAAATATTCTCTCGCTCTCTCCCTCTTCTATCTCTCTCTATGTCCCCCCCCCCCAACGCTTCCAAGAATTTTGATTTGGACCTGACTCAAATCTTGTAGGATGTGGAAATAATAACAAATGCAAGAAAGGAAGCGAATATCACTCATCCTGATACTCATGACTATATAGAGTTAGATTTCTTTCTCCCATCACTTAACCTTGCCTTTGAGTATCAGGTATCAACCTACAACATATGTTTGATTTCTTTGCAAACTTTTCCTAATTTGAATAGGAAAAACACCATTACACGGGAGCGGATTATGCCTATGCCCCTGTGAAAGCTTTCAAAGAACGAGACAAAACGAAGTTGGTATTAACCAAAGCAAAGGGAATCACTTTGATAGTCATCCCTTGTTGGTGGGACGGGACAACAGAAAGGTGTACCATCGACCCGATCTATTGTTATTTCATTTTAAATCTAACCATTTTTTTTAAAAAATAGTTTAATAGCGACTATTCAGCTCGCTAGATCAGATCTTCTTGTAGATACCAACATCAGTAAGAACGCCCCCATCCCCGAAGAAATGCCTCCACGTTTCCTGGAAAACAATAAGCAGCCCCACATTGAAGATATCGGCCAAGCCAGTACCGCCTGTTTCTTCACTAAAACAGGCATGGATCCCCACGGATGGTATGGCCTTGCTATTTATATTGTCCACCAATAACATTCTTCTCTTCCTTCCCTCCTTCTCTTTTTGTCGACGTTTTAAATAACAGGTGGATATTCGAAAAATATGATGGAATTCGAGGATTTTGGAATCCGATCAAGAAAGCATTCTACTCCAGACGAGGGACAAAGTATACTATCCCTCAAGAGATTATTAATGAAATGCCGAAGAATACTTTCCTTGATGGAGAATTTTGGTACGTCATTTAATCGTCCCTCCCGCTCCTCCGTGCCGCAACCTGTTAACCATTCGATTGACAGGTTTGGCAGAGACACTTTCCAGGAAGCCATGAAATTGAGCCAAAGGACAAATCTCACTGAACTGAATTGGAAACAATTTAAATATGTTGTCTTCGATATCCCAAACCGTGAAGGCAGCTATGCAGAAAGGCATCAAGCGCTGGGTGAGTTTCCTTCTTCCTTCCTTCCTCCCCCCCCCCCACAAAACATATTAATGACGAACATATAAATTGCAAGTGACCCTTTTTGAACAGCAGCCATCTCGGTATGTGCACGTGGCAGAAAAAGAGGAATGCCGAGATATGTCGCACCTCGAGCGATTCTTTCAGGATGTACTTGACAAAGGAGGCGAAGGCATCATCCTTCGCGACCCATCTAGTCCCTACACTCCAGGGCGTTGTTCAGGTTATCTCAAACATAAGGTAATTTTCGTTAAAAACCTCTTTCCCCCTCCCCTCTTGCTCCCCCCCCCTTCCTTGCGCCTCTCCTCTTATTGAGACTCGTTTCTCTGCATTCAGCGGTTTAGGGATGCCGAGGCCAAAGTCATAGGCTCTGTGGGACTTCACCAATGGGAATGCGAATTGTACGGCATACGCTTTCCTTTTTATATCTCTCATAATTCTCTAACTACCCTTTTATAAATATCTTCAGACCAAACGGAGTTCGATTCGTGGCACCTGCGGGCACAACGGAGTTTGTGAAACGATTGAACCCCCAGCCAGGAGATATCGTCAGCTTCAGACATCATGGCTATCTCCTGTCTTCCTTCAAACCCAAGCTGCCCGTACTACATCGAGTCAGGTCAGATTTGAAGTGGGAGGATGTTATCTATAATTGGAAAGAAAAGAAAAGCGCACCCACAGGTAATATATTTCCTTTTTTGTTGAATGAGGCTTAACGAGAAGACACAGCGCTCCCAATTCGTCGAGCGAAGAACTTAAAAAAACAGAAAGGGTTTTGGCGGGAACGTGAAAATAGGAAGCAATTCTTTTGTGGATATGCATCAAAGACCCTTGGCAGCGACCCAAATGACCCCCACACTTGGGAGAATCTGACCGAGTCGCAACAAGTAGAGTTGAGGGTAACCATATATATCATAATATTTTGAAATGGAGAAACTTTCTCACTCCCTTATTTACCATATTTAGAAAGCGTCGCTGATGTTTTATTTTGATGACCTGCATAAGGCTATCGAAGATTCATTCCCTGAGCTTAGCTTCAATTGGAAAGGTGTGGATTTGAGTTTTACAAAATGTTCTACTTCTTTTGTCATATTCATATTCTTTCAGAGCCTGACAGAGTTTCTCGTGTGGATTGGCACGATATACAAAATTGTAGACAGTTTTTTGACGCCTTTGCTCAAGAGAAAGGGTTTGATCCTACAAATGCCGAAAACTGGTACAACGCCGATTTGTTACAGATGAACGATAGAAAGGTAACAATCACAATAACTATTAAGGAAGACGAAAGCTAATTATTTAACATTATGTAGGGAGGATTAATGCTAAACAGAACTTGGGGCGGTTTTAGGAGAGCACTGCAGGCAGCCTATCCAGAGAGCAAATTTGAGAAATATAGAAGGGGTAATGTACTTCCCCTCGTTTCCTGCCAGTCTTTCTTCCTTTGATGCAAACGGTATCTTTTTTCCAAAATAGGGATGATTCCTCCAAGCGAGTGGCGGAATCCCCAAAAGCTGAGGGAATTCTTTGATGCCTTGGCAATGGAGAAAAACTTCGATCCCACCAAGCCAGCCAACTGGTACGCGCTACAGTTGAATGATGTTATTCTGTCCAAGAAGGTATTGCTTGTGTGAATGTTACCGCAACTCTAAGCTCCTTTGATTGAATTTTTGTAGGAAGGACACACAATTAAGGGAACCAACGCAGGATGTAGGAAGGCAATAATGAAAGCCTATCCAGAGATTGTATTTGCGAAATGGACTAATTGTGACAAAGACAATAAACCTTTGCCATGAGATTCATCTTGTGCTTTGCTATAAGTGGAGGCATTCGACTTTATTTTCCTTAATGGACTCAACTTGGTTTTCATGTCTTCTGTATTGGTATTATGCTCCTGGAATGTACTGCCTGAATGGCAGTTCGGGGTAAGCTGCCCGAAGAGCTCCCTTCATACCCCCATAAATACTCAGCAAGCTAGCAATGCCCTGTGGTAACATTGTTAACCTTTTTATAGAAGGGAGAAGGGAAGCGGTACCTTCGTTGGTAACAAGTCAGATTTCTTAAGGTCCTCCCACTTAGAAACTTCTGTGGGATCAAAACCGCGGTGTTTTGCTATCTCATCGAAGTACTTGCGGACTCTGTCAATGTCCTTCCAATGCCCTTTCTTCACTCTCTCTGTTTGTGTTACTTTTTAGCACATCATACCAGTTACTATTTTCAAGTATACCTGTGGTGGTGAAGGTGAGCTCAGGGAAGGTATCTTTGAGAGCTGCTAGGAGGGAGCCTTGATAGTTAAGGATAAGTGTTGTGCCCTACAACAAGTTTATTTGTAAGATAAATAAAAAGACTTTAATTCATATTATACCTTTTTTGCTATGATTTGTGCTACGGAGACATTGTCCCAATTTTTGGGTTGATAAGGATCGAATCCCATTTCTTGAGCAAAATCGCAAAGGAACTTCCTCCTGTTGTCCATATCCTGCCAATATCTCTTCGGCTGATATTTCGCTCTCGCCCTCTTCACTGGTAATCCTACAAAAAAAATTGATTACGAAAAGGAAAAGGATGTAAAAGGAAATAAAAGTTTACCTGATGGGGAGTACTTCTGCTCTTTCCAATTATTTACAACATCCGCCCAGGCAATGTCGGTTCGTATTCGATAGATGGTAGGCAACTTTGGTTTCTTGGAAGAGATAAGATAGCCATGATGCTTGAAGCTGACGATATCCCCAGGCTGTGGATCCCATCGTTTCACAAACTCCGTTGTGCCCGCAGGTGCCACGAATCGAATTCCGTTCGGCCTAATTTGTTATTTAGCAGAAAAAAAGAGGCTGGCACACTTACAGCTCACATTCCCATTGGTGCTGCCCTACACTGCTGACCACTTTGGCCTCGGCATCTCTGAAGCGCTACATACCATAATTAGATCTTAAAATGTGGAATATTGACATACTTTGTGTTTTAAATAGCCGGGAGATCTGCCTGACTGCATGAGTGCCTTCGGGTCCCTCAAGATTATGCCTTCTCCCCCTCTGTCGACAATATCTTGAAAGAATTGTTCTACATGCGTCAAGCCTTTACAGTCCATCTTTGTCGCTACTTCTACATATTTGGATGGCCGGCTTGCAAAATATGTTACTAAATTTGGAAAGAGATAAGTTGCTAAACATATGTGAGAGTGAGAGAGAGGTACCTATTTCATTGTATCTTTCTGAATAGGAACCCTTGTGCGTGGGGATATCGTATACCATATACCGGAATTTGCTCCAGTCAATAACACCTGGGTCCACCTTCTTGAAGAGCTTCGATGCTTCCTGGAAATTATCGACTCCAAACCTGAAGTAAAAGTCAGTATGTAGTTAGGTGAGGGATGATGGGAAGGGGAAAGCCATACCACAACTCTCCATCGAGAAAGAGGTTATTTGGCATGGAATCTATAATCTCTTGAGGAAGAGTAAAGGTGTTGCCTTGTCTAGAATAGAAGGCCTTCTTTTCAGGATTCCAGAATCCTCGCACTCCATCATATTTCTCGAACAACCACCTAAATAGGAAAAATAAGAAAAGGAAAAAAAACATATAAGGGTACACACCAATTAGTGGGATCGGTTGAGGTCTGTGTGAAGAAGCATGCGGAGGTAGGTTGGCCGATACCCTCAACAGTGGGTATCTGTTTATCAAAGAACCCCGTTGGAGGTGACTCCGGTATCTCTTTTCCTATTGGTGTATCATCCTTCAATACATCTGGCCGAATTCTTTTGATAGATGCTGCCAAACTGTGAGAGAGAGAGAGAGAGAGAGAGAGAGAGAGAGATAGAGGAGGGATAAGTAAAGGGATAATAGGTTATTCTGTAGTAGTACCTGTCAACCTTGCCGTCCCACCAACAGGGTACCACAACCAGGGTGATGCCCTTCTCAGCAACCAGATTTCTTTTGGCAGAATCTCTTCTCTTCTCATCCTCTACAGGCTTATATACATAATCGGAAGTGGTGTAGTGATGCCGTTCCTGTTTTGATGATTTCATAGAATTAGGAGATATTTGAATGCTATATGAATTCAAAATAACCTGATATTCGAACCCAAGTTGCAAAGATGGAATGAACACATCCAACTCCAAATGTGCGTTTGTAGTTGGATTCAACACTCCTGCCTCCTTCCTTGCATTCCTGATTATCTCTACTCCCTGTACAAAAAGGGAAAAGATTATTTCACGAGCTCGCAAAAAGGGTTGAATGAATGAATGAACCAACCGGAAATAGTTTGTCCACAGCATTTTCTAATCGCTTCTGTTGGGCATATCGACCCCTTAGCAAATACACCTTTTCCCAATGGTGTCCTGGGTAGCGTTCCTCCAATAGTTCAGCTAGCATAGGCTTTGTTACGGAGTTGGAAAAGCCTATCGCCCCCAAATCAGCCAGTGTGATGGAGTACCAATCCTCTGGCTACATCAAAAGTAATACCGTTACCTACACCACTCTCACCTCTCTCACTCTCTCCGTAAAAAAGTACCTTGGTGATACCGAGTGTTTGTTCAGCCTTGTCGAGGGCTTTGACAAGATTCTGTTTGTTTCGCCAGTATCCCTTAGGTGCCAGTCCAGCCTCGAGGAACTTTGTGATATCCCATTCATGCTCAGGATACACTGTACCCAACAACTCCGCCAACGATCTGTAATGGACGAACAATACCTTCCCTCCTCTGTCATTCACTTGACTTCTCCTGATCAGATACCAGTCCGAAAACTAATTGAATGGTTAAGATTTAGATGATAATCAGAATTGTGCAGGATGCACCTGTTTGATGCCTAAATCTTTCCCTATCTTGTCCATCAGCTCTCGTTGATTCTTGACATCCGACCAGAAGCCAGGCGACTGTCGTTCCACTTCTGAAAACTTTGATGCGTCCCAAGTGAATTCAGGATATGCATGCTGCAGGGCTTGGCATAATGTATCATGGATTCGAAAGAGCCCTTGCGCACCTCTCTTGGCCACTTCTAACCTCGATTGGGCGTACCAATCCTCTTCCTGACGGAAAATTAGACAAAATTTTTGTTGCAAGCTCAAAACCTTTTTGATTCCCAATTCCTTGCCAATCTTATCCAGCATGCTGCGTTGATTTGTGACATTCGCCCAAAAACCATGAGGCACACGACCCCCAATCTCTGCGAACTTCGCGGAATCCCAAGAGAACGCGGGATACAGCGCACGGAGTAGCCGTTCCAGCGAGGAATGCTTTGCGAACAGTGATCGCCCTCCCCTCTTCATTACCTCTTGTCGTGAGACACCGTACCAGCCTTGCAGCTACACATTGCGTGAAAATTTAGTTGAATATTTTCGATAATGATAGTATCATACGTCGAGAATCTTGAGCTCTTTCCCAATCTTTTCCAGCAATGCTTTCTTGTGCTCAAGTTGCAATGAGGAGAACCGACACACTGTCCCACGGTGCGCAATGGCCCAGCCATTTACAAAGAACGAGGTGGGCTTCGTTCCCGTGCGTCGCATCCTCCTGTTTGGCGTTGATTCTTCGAAATCAGAAGGTCGCAACGACAGCATGTTGAAGCAGCGGGGAGGGAAGCGTTCTCTCGTACGGGGACAGCTCTTTACGAAGCGGTTCCTTTGCACCACCAGCACACAACTCGCGCTCCAACCCCAGGTGAATAAAAGGCGGAAGAAGAAGGCAAAGAAGGGCCAACATGGTTTTTGGCCATCGCCAGAAAATCAGCGACAATTCTTGGATACAATCTCTGCTAGCCTGGGTGTAACGAAGGTACTTTCACGGAAAGCTAATGATTCAATCTTCAAATAGATGATTTTCTAATTATTAGCCCGCTGATTGGTACGGTGTATCACGCAGGGATGTTATCAAAAAGGGAGGTCGTGGCTTATTTAAGCATCATCAGTCTCTAGCCAAAGCGCTAATGGCACTACAACCTGAGTATCCTTGGGATGTCTCAAGATTCATTGATGAAAGCGATGCTCCGTCCGATTACTTGCGACAGAGGAAGTATCTCCTCAAAGCTCTTGCAAGTGCTGCTGAGAGATTGAGCATCAAACAAGTAAGTGAGATCAGATAGGCACTGATCTCAGCTGAATCTCATCACCAGCCAGAAGATTGGTACTCCATCGCTCTTTCGGATTTGCGAGAGGTGGGATTCCCTTCGAATGTGAACAAGACAAAACTCGTCCGACTGTTGGCCGATCAGTACCCCGAGTTTAAATGGGAGAAGGTCTATTTATTGAGGGGCAAATACGCCCAGCAGAAGCGCCTTGAAAACGCTGTGATCGAACTATTTCCTGTACCTTCTCCCTCATACACCCCCCTCTACCACTCCCCCCCACCCCAAAACCTATGGGTCACTCACCCATGTTATTCTTAGAACCTAGAAGTGAAGAAGAACGTGAGAAAGGAGACCAATCTTATCAACCCACTTACAGGGGACTACTTGGAACTGGATGTGTACATACCAGAACTTAAATTAGCCTTCGAATATCAGGTGCGTTACATACCTTCTGTATATATCCTTCAATTTCTATACTAAACAGAGCCAACTTCAAAAAGGACATCCATCACTACACGCACTCGGAACATGTCTATCAGCCTCTCGATGTCTATCAAGCGCGAGATGAAATGAAACGGAATTTAGCAGCCGAACGCGGGGTCACTCTTATCATTGTTCCCTGTTGGTGGGATGGACGCAAGGAAAGGTTCGTTACTTTTTTTGTTCTCGTGAATTCACTTTTTACCTCTATTTAGTTTGGTTGCTACAATAAAGCTGGCCCGACCGACCCTATTGGAAGACGCTGTGTCTTTGGATCCCATCCCCGAACGCATGCCGCCTCGATTCTTCGAAAAGTCGGTAAATACCATCGAGGATATAGGGCAGCCCATCTCTGCTTGTTTCTTCACTCGCATGCACACAGATCCCAAGGACTGGTATCTATTTTCCTAATGTAACAATTCTTTCACTTAAGTACACCTAATTTAGGTGGATATTCGAGAAGTACGATGGAGTGAGAGGGTTTTGGAATCCTATAAAGAAGGTGTTCTATTCTCGGCATGGCAACGTGTTTCCTTTACCACAACATATCATCGATGCCATGCCGACTGATATCTTTATTGATGGAGAAATATGGTAACTTGAAATTACCTTTTCTGAGCTTCGAAAGCGACTTGACCTATATCTAACAAAGTACTTGCTTTTCTTTGACTTTAAGGTTTGGGAGAGGCAAATACCAGGAAGCGGGCAAGCTATCCAATAGAGTAAATCACGCATTGATTGACTGGCAATCATTTAAATATATGGCCTTTGATATCCCCCTCAATATGGGGGACTATGAGGAACGCTATCAAACACTAGGTAACTTTTTTCTTTTGATAAGTTTCCTCATTATTGACTTTGTGTTCCCCCCCCCCTCTCTTTTCCCAGAAAATTATTTTGCAGCAGAGCCTTGTAAATATGTAGAGGTGGCACCGAAGCATGTGTGTACGGGAACAAATCATTTGGAGAAGATCTTTCAAGATATCATG
>ERZ778026.3620-NODE-3620-length-13276-cov-9.702216_pt1 | contig 13276 bp, 19 predicted proteins | sample MGYA00375756_ERZ778026 | MGnify/ENA primary metagenome ERZ778026 (study PRJEB29350, sample SAMN05389820) | bioreactor metagenome | isolation source: Ammonium sulfate bioreactor | place: South Africa: University of Cape Town | collected 2014-02-18 ... | reverse complement strand
CCTCGTATACAGTGTACTTTATTCGTTTCGTCTGTTCATCCATCACTAAATACCTTATTACCAACAACAATCACCGACCAACCTCATGAATCCTCAATTTACAACCACCACCACCACCACATGGCAAAGACACTTGATAGAACAGCAATATGTGAGGCACGCGAGGCAGAGAATGTCGAGCTGTAAGTAGGATCGTGTGCGAGCCATTGTCATTCTGCCCTCGCTTCGTTCACAGCAACAACGACGACGACCACCTCACCCACTCTCTATCTATCTATCTCTATCTATCGTACTTGAGTCTACTAATCGAATAGCTCTCCTTCTTATACTATCGCGATCGGACCTATCAGCCAACCATCTATTCATTCCCTCGAATATCACCACGCCAATCCATCCATTATCACAATCGATTCGATCGCGATTGCTCGATTGTCATTACGATATGTCAGGCATTCGTTTACTCGATACCGACTCCCAACCATCACGAGCTGATACCAACACGGCCGACTTCTCGCCGCCATACATTGGCGTCGGCTTCAGCTCCGATCCTGAGCCTGCAACAACGGCATCATCATCATCATCAACAACAACTGCAGCTTCGTCGTATCAGCCCAAACGTATCAGCAATCCAAACTTCAATGCCGCCAGCAACTCCAATGTCTATCTCTTTGACCAGCCTTCATCAGATGAGGAGGTCGGCCGTTCTGGCAAGCGATCGAGATCCTCTTCACTGATACGACAACAGCAACAGCAGCAGCAACAACAGCAACAGCTCCAATATCAACAACACCGTAGCAAGAGAACGCAAGAGCCACGATCAATGTGCAGTTGCTTCTGTGATCTATTCGTATCGGAGACCAAGGAGAACATTGGCAGTCGAGCACGAGATCATCTAGCGAACGAGGCACGTACCTTCTTCACAGATACATTCACAACAAGCGACTGGGAGAGATAGAGATAGCTAGCTAGATAGATCGAGATACGTCTTGATATCAAGAGATCAAGCATCGTTGTGAGATAGCTCGATTCACTAACAAGTACCATCTCGGCACGATCAAACTCTCATCAACGAACCTGAACCCGAATCCAACTCTCGTCGTTGTGATGATGATTATGACAATGATGATACTCGATCGATCGATCTATCGATAAACAGCGAACGTTCCTCGCTTGGTTGCGTACTGCCATCGCCTCGGTCGGACTCGGCTTGGCCGTTGCGAAGCTCGGAGATGGAACGTTCGCATCGATCGGTGGCATCTCATTCATCGCCTTGGGAGCCGTGGTGTTGATCCATAGCTGTGTGCGATACATGCAAGTGTTGCATCTGCTCGAGAGTGGATACTTTGAGGCCAACAAGAGTGCCGTCACGATCATCACGGTCCTTACGGCGGTCGCTTGTGGTCGCTGTCGTCGATGCCTAGGCAGTGGCACACGCTCCATCTCAACTCTATCGATCGATTGATTGTTAGATCGATCGATCAACGCAGACCTCTTCACTCTCGATTCTTATCTATCTATCTACATCTCTCTCTCTCCCCCAATCTTAATATCTAACTCGCATCGTTGTGCTGATACATTCTTTTATTATTGAACCCGAATCGATATCTGCCGACAATCGTGCACTATTGTGACCTCCAAACTACGATCACTTGGTGGCACGACTGACAAACTCACACAACCAATCGATCGAGAGATGGATTATTGAGAGGTGCCGCCTGCCATTGGGTAGTCTGCATCAATCCTTCCATCATCAACCAGCAACACGAACCATGTCGACGACACACGCGAGCCACGCTTCGAGCATGTCTCCCATGCAAGGGTATTACTATTGGGGAGCCGATGTGGTGTTGTTGTTTCAGCAATGGAGTACCGATGATAGTTGGACGTACTATCTGCTGTCGTTGCTCGTGGTCTTTGTGTTGACGCTCGTGAACGAAGGAATCTCGACAGCTCGATCACGACTACCGCCTCACGACGCTGATTCGCTCGTGATGCCGTTCACAGCATTCCACGAGCTTGAGTCAACACTGATACGCAATGCTTCACTTGTAAAGGCACCGTATGAATCATGCTTCTCTGCTGTTCGCGTGGCGACAGCTCCTGTTGGTTCATTGATTGATGGATGCGACCACAGGACTTTGAATCTCGAATACACGCGGGTCCTTGGTGGAGTCGCGTATGCAGCACAAGCAGCGATCGCCTATCAGTTGATGTTGATGGCCATGGGCTTCAATGTCGGCGTCATGCTTGTGATCATTGCCGGACACTTTGTTGGCTACGTACTGTTTGTTCGCTTCCGACGTAGCTCTCGTACAACAACCGAGTAGCGCCAACTATCTATCTATCAATCGGATGTCGTCATTCTTGTAAACTATACTCTATTCAATCATGCTAATGGGTAGATAGATGGATTGGCGGGTCTAAATATCTACTTGAATGCTTTATAGTACTGCTAACGAAACTCACCATCTGCTACTACCACTCGCTAACTCGTTCGGTACTCGGGGAGTGTATGGAATCCACTCTTATGCAACTATGCTCTTTCCACTCGATGGCGACTATCGTAACAAGGGTGTTAGAGTTAGGCATTGTCGGCACCAGAAGGCGAATCGATGCGCTCCATCTCTCGGCTCTTGGCTGATTCCGAGACCAGTAGCGAGTACTGATTGACGACTCGTCGGTTGTGAATGATCACAATCACGACAATCACAACCAAGACCAAAAACACCACTCCGATGCCAATCAATGCAAGCAGTGGCAGTTGATAGGTGGCAGCTGTCGTATCGCACCAACGTTGCGTGAGTCAAACGCCAACCGACGAGCAAACAAACCTCCCAATCGTAACACGTACAGCAATCGGTTTCTTCAATATCGCCCCACACTAGTGGTCCAAAGCAATCGTTGCTAACGCGAACCAACGCCTTTTGCCGTTTGCTACAATGAACCGAGATGGAGGTAAGTCTCTCTCTCTCTCTCTCTCTCTCTCTCTCTCTCTTTGTATGTCTCAATCTCACATACCCATTCTCGCATGGTGTTTCCTGAGCCTTGTAGTCAGTATCATTGCAAAGATGGCAAGCGTACGGAGTGCGCCACTCCAAACTCAAGAAGCACAAGTTGGCCGTTGGCGACTCGGTGGTTTCGTCTGGACCACCTTCCAACGAAGCAACATCGCAAATCAAAAACACCTCGCTGCAATCCATCCATCCATTCATCGGCGTTTGCCTCGTTGTTAATACAAACTCGTCGCCGAGCGAGGTCAGCAAGTACACATACGTGGATCGGCCACCAGCGCAACCGCTCGCCTCGCCGTTCTTGAATTTCAGCTCGATACCGGTAACTACAGACAGACACAAAAGAAAGCCGAGTAAGCAATGAGCTGAAGCGAATAGGATGAAGCCAAAGGCAGTAACGAGGCACTCGCGCACGCTCACACACCATTGCCCTTCCTCTGGTTGAATTGCACTGACATGAGTCGGCCCATGTCGGCATGCTGGTCACTATCGAGGTAACGTTCACAAGAGTGCGTGGACAGCGGCTTGCCAGACTCATCGGTACATCCTCCCTCGTTTGACATGCTGCAAATGTCCAATCGGAGCTCGCTGTTGCGGCTCGGGATGGCCCATGGACCAGGATCGTTACTACGCCAGAAGCGAGTAATAGTAAGTAACGAGACGACACCACCGCCAGCACCAAGGGTTTGTCGAATAGCACATACCCAAGCTGTCGAAGATCATATTGCTTACCACCGCTGCTAAACAAACACGTAGTCTCGCAGCTAGTGCGGTCGGGATTGCTCGTCGTGGCAGTGCCACAAAGCGTGCACTGCGCGCTGCCGTGGTGCTCCGAGAAGGTTCCCTCAGGGCACGGCGAGCACTGCACGAATCGCCATCACCATTATTAGTGCATGAATGGCGTGCTTGATCAATCTCAACTCTCGTACATGATCATTGTTCGCGTCGCTGCTAAAAGTACCCGGTGGGCACTTCTCGCACACGATAGCGCCATTGTTTCGGCTGGCAGTTCCAGGGCCACACGCCGTCAAAACAACGGCTCCTCCGTTCGTCGAGCCAGTGACCGTAATGTGCGCCATAGTGGCGATGCCAACGACGTTCGGCTCTTGGTGATAGTTCCACACAAACGTATGGTCACCACTCGGAACCTCGAACGAGCGCACGACATAGCCCTCTCCGTGGCGCTTGTGAACCGAGAGCGGATGGTACGGAATCGGCGACTGGATGCCGTCGATAAAGAACTCGAGACCGTTGAAGGTGCTCACTGGTGCGCCCGAGTTTTCTACCTTGTATGCAAACTCGATAGAGCCAGCAACAATGAACTACCATTGCAAATAGTAGACACGCCACATTCCGTATGAGCAAGTAAGCCCTAACGCGGGACAATGGCGACACACGTCGTACGACATACCGAAGCTCGGAGTACAACGAACGAGTCGACCTCTCCAACGTGGTAGCCCGAATCGATCTCGTCTCCTCGGACACGCCATCCACTACATGCGCCAATCACCGACATCAACATAATCGCTAGATCCAGACCAGCACCGTAACCACCATCGCTGCTGCTTCTGCTGCTGCTGCTGCATGTTGCTGATAACAACTCAACGTACTTGGAACCACAAGTACCAGAGCAAGTAGTAAAGAAACCAGAGGGCCAATCGGACTCTGGAGCATCAAAGTACGAGATCACTGGTACGGCAGCCGAGCCCTTGGTGGCTTTCACGCACTCTGAGCCTGAGCGATATTCACCGACCGGGCACGAGACGCACTCCCATGTATCGGTGGTGCGATAGTGGCCCTTGGGACACTCGAAGCAGTCCTCGGGATCTTGCGGCCAGCTTGGAGCCATTTGTCCTCCATGGCAAATGTACGGCTCCAGAGGTACATAGGTCTTGCGCGTCTTGCCATCGGTGCAGTTACTCCAGCTCTAGATCAGATGAAATATCATCAACGTACACAAGAGGGAGAGCGAGTGAGTGTGGTGAGTGAGCGAGTGAGTGAGTGAGTGAGTCTGTTCTGATAGATCAACCAATTTGTGATGCAATTCGCTACCTCTTCGTAATCATCAACAGTGCAAGGAGGAGAAGTAGAGCAAGTGGCGCTTCCAGGCAGACTGTAAGTATCGCCCTCACAAGGAACACATCGGGTCGATCCAGCTCCAATGGTTCGAGTGTTCTTGGGGCACTGCAGAGCGCATACATCCAAGCGTTAGTAACGAGCCTTCATCTCGTCTCGAGTCGCCTCATCTTCTCCCACTCTACGTACAGGCGCACAAACGATCGAGCCAGGAACGCTCGAATAGGAACCTGGCGGGCAAGGCGTCGGCTTCGATGCGGCATAGTCGTTGAGGATCGTGATGCGCCGAATACGCGCGCCTCGCTCACGCTGGTTCTCGTTTCCAGGTGCACCGCCGATGAACACCCACTTGAAGATGTGCGTTCCGGCTGCCACGTTGGCATGTACGGTCTTGTACTCGAAGCGCGTTCCCTTGAGAACTCCGCCATAGAGCTCCTCATCAATGTAGAAGCGCAGTCCCGTGTCCTCCTTACCACCATAGGTATAGACCTTGTAGTCGAACGAGATCGATCCATCGATAGCAAACTCTTGGGTAGTAAAGAAGAAGGTCATGTCGGTTCCCGATCGAATCGAATCGCCCTGGGTGCGCCAGCCTTGGAAGTTGGCTGTCATCCACCAAGCAAGCAAGCAAGCAAGCATATTAGCGATCTGCACGCTGCGGTTGCATTTGTTTGTTTGTTTGTTGGTGCCAGCTATACAAACCTCCGTTCTTGAAACCCTCAGGCCACTCGTTCCAGCTCGAGTATTCAGTTCCGCCTCCGATGCTAAAGCTACCTGCAGGTGCATCCTTGCAGGTCGCAACGCCGAGGTGTCGATCGAGGTATTGACCAGGCATACAAGGGATGGCCGGTGTATCTGAGACACATACACGACACCATCGCCTTGTTGGTCAAATGTCCCCTTGTTAACAAGAGAGCGTACAAAGAGAAGCTCGTACCACAGCTAATCTGCTCGTTCTCAGGCAAGCTCACTCCTCCGTGGCAGGCACGAGGATTGTTGATCCAATAGTAGATCTTTTGTTGCATCTTATCCTCGTTACACTCGGAGAGACGGTACGAGTAGTCGCTCTCGGTACACAACGGGCACTAGATTGATTCCATCGTCACGCTCTGTTCAGTTGAGTGCTCCAAGCAAGCGGGCACTACCTATGGATTCATACCGCGTAGAGAGTTCGCCAGACGAACTCGTAGTGGCATCGGACGTTTTCGACATCGCCCTTGCCTTGGAGCTCTCCAACTCCAGCAACCGGGTCGCAGATCATGGTCAAGGTCGAAGTTCGAGGAACCTCGGCTGCGCCGTGGAACTCTGGCGGACAGTTGTTGCCATGTGTCATCTGGATCACAACTCCTCGCTCGGGATCATCTGTAAAGCGCAGGCAGAGTAAAGATATGTATCTGTGGTCGATAGATAATGCGTGTGGGTATGTGTACGAGCGACACCACGCATACCATGATAGGTCTGGAATCCGACGACATCACCAATGTCCTCGCCATAGCCAGCATTGGTAACTTGGCAAGCATACGTCAAGATTGCTTGATGGTCACCGTCGTAGCACGTGTTGTTGCGGTGCTCCTGGGTGCAGATGTTGATGTAGTATTGGTGGTTGTGGACATCGAACACTGGTCCCCACATGCGGTCGGTTCTAGAGAGGTTCACAACGATCGTGAGTTCGATGAGATCCAAAACACTGTGTGGGTTGGGTGACACCTGGGCACGATACATACCGCTTCAAAGGAGTGAGATCATAGACAGTGGAGGGATGGCCAGGAGGAGAGAAGCGACAATCGACGTTGCACGACAAACGATCGACCGTGGGTGTCGTGGACTCTCCGCAAGGCAAGCAAGAGCCTTGTCCTGGATCGCGATTGAACTCACCATCGGGGCATGGAATGATGACTGGCGAATTGGCAGGGCTGTAGTATCCCGGAGGCGTGACCATGCACGTCTTGCCATCGGGAGAGTAGGTACCGGGCTTGCAGGGAGTGCACTCGCCAGCACCACCTTGCGCAGTTCCTGACACCACGATTCGCTACGTTCGCGAGTGCCGTCATTCGGTTAGTTCGATCTCATGCTTATGAACGGGTGGCACAAAAAATTGTTCAAGCGCATACCGAAATGACGGCACGGTCAGTGCGAGCGTCCTCCATAACATCTCCCTTGACAAAGGTCCAACGGAAGGTTCGCAAGCCCCTTTCGGTGTTGAAGCGATAGGTCGAGACAGAGCCCGAGAAGAAGCTGCCGCCGTAGAAACGACGGGACACTCCGTTATTGTCGGTAAAGGTCAATTGGCAAGACTGCGAGCACTCGAACGACAGATCGAACTCAATGTAGGCCGAATCGGAAGCCTAATCACACCACCGAGCGCGTGCACGCGCGCAGAGAGAGAGGATGAGTATGGTTCCGCCTACTCACAAGCTTGCACGGATATCACACATACAATCTCTTGCACCAAATACAGGCTGCTATCAGAGTAGTGACCGTGGCCCACACCCGAGTCGACCGACGACTCGAGCAAGCGCCATCCACTGTTGATTGCCGCGTGGGTTAGCACGAGCAACTTTCGAGCTTGTATGCCAAAGCCTCACGTACGGCGTTCCGCAATTGTACGAGCAGTTGGTCGACAGGCCCTTGTTCCACAGGTGAAAGTAGGTGAACGACACCGAGAGGACCGATTCGGTTCCAGGAGGGCATTGGTCGCATGCAGTTTGGCCTGCGCTGCTGTGATATCCACTGGGGCAGTACTGGCACGACGCCTCGCCAGGGGCACGGAACTCTCCCGGGTTGCACGGAGCTAGTGATGAACCACCGCTATAGGTCAGCAATAGGTATCGCCATCAAGACGAAGATTACGAAAGGTACATACTGCAGTCTTCTGAGACCGGGTCAGGAAGTGCGACTCCAGTGTCTGGATTGCAGATGCGCGGTGGGACCCAATCGTAGACCTTGGTACGGTGAACGAAACCTCCCTCAGTGGTGCACGGGGTGTAGTAGAACATGTAGTCCCTTTCGTCACACGCTAGGTTCGACACAACCAAGCAGTCGATCGAATGAGCCAAGTTGTCAGAGATCATGTCATAGCACGCAAGAAGGAAAGAGTCTAACGCGAATGACGTACGGGCCATGGTAGTGCAGGAAGCAGCACCCTCATAGGAGTAGGTGCCTTGTGGACAAGGATTGCAACGGCTTGCACCGGTCTTGGAGGCGTAGGTATTGGCGGGACAATCAAAGCACCAACGCGAGGCAATGTTGGGATTGAACTGTCCCTTGGGGCAGATGGAGCACTCGCTGTCGGCAGCGCGCATTCCATCAATCTCGATCATCTGCAACACGAAGATGGAGATGGAAATGGAGATCGAGATCAACATCAAGAAGGTCTCGGTACTAGTACCGATAGATCAGTCGTACTCGAATCATAGCCATATCCAAACCCTTGGCGATGGAGATATCCTTCGAGTAGATGAACTGAACCGTATGGAAGCCCTTCTCGAGCGTGAAGCGCTCGACAGTCCACTGGAGCTGGTTAGAAACCAGCGGCATCTTGAGGTCGCGGTTGATATACACGCTAAGTCCATCGAATCGTGGCTCAGCATCGACCTGGTAGGCGAATCGCAAGAAGCCAGTCTCGACCATCTAGCGCCACATTCGAGGTAGATCACGATACGAAATGAGTATGTGTACGTTCTAGTATGCTGGCAATTGGAGGCAGTGGGTCTTTGTGAGACGATACGCTACCACAAATTGAAGTTCCAGCACAGAGCTCATCGAATCATTGAGAGCTCCCGAGTTCGTTTCTTCGCCCAAAAGCACCCATCTATCAAATACGTATTCATCCATCCATCCAACCAACCGAGCGATCGGTCAAGACAAGGCCCTTCAAGCGCTATAGAAAATGGAGACAGTGGGTAGAACATACCCACAAGGAGCATCTCCTTCGTAGGGGGCGACGCCCGAGAGACAGTAGGTCCTGAACGAGACACCGATCGCGTTGAGGCTGTCCCACGTATCCCAGTTCAACACTCGCTCACCACCGCCGAGACTGAACGATCCAGGTTGGCAAGGACGGCAGTGCAGCTGGCCTTCCGGCAAGTAGTATCCTTCTTCGCAAGCAATGTCTATTGCACGATTGGATGAGAGTTAGATACTTGATGAATGAGCTGCCGTACGCAGGACAGGGTTCGTTGCACAAAGAACATCCTCCACTACGACACAACTTCCTATCGATGGCCGACGTACCGCATGCAAGATGCGGGACGTTGCGAGGCGGAGGAACGCCTCCCTTGCAGCGTACTCCAGGCTTCTTGAAGTACGCGTAGGTGCGCTGTCCAGTGGCATCGCACTCGCTGTAGATGCCATAGTAATCCTCGCTCACGCAGGCTAAAAGAGATATGATACGAGCATTTGTGATTAGTCCTTTGGTTTGATGGCAAGATCGAACAAGTCTACTTGATCAAGTTGAGCGTAGGTTGCAGTGTAGCGGGAGTGGGTGTCGATGATAACAGCAGTACGAGCGAGGTCTCTCTCTCTCTCTCTCTCGTGTGTGCTTAGTGTGGATGCGGTCGTATGGGTGTTCCTTGTATCTGCATCGTACCGCGTGTGTCATCCCAGCAATCATCGGAATGCGTAAGAACCGTGGCCGAAACTCCACTATCACGAGGGAACAAGAACTCGCAAAAGTCGGTGCCGTCGGTGCCGAACGCCTCGGCCGTGGTGTGCGTCGAGTTGAACATGACCGCACCACACGCGGTCAGCATCTCGGAGCAGAACGGACCGCACACATTGATCGACAAGCCGAACGAGCGAACGTCGGCCCATTCACCTTGCGACGGCGAGCAAGCGAGACAACTGATGCTCTGCAGGAGCTCGATGCACCTCGCGTTGCTAGACGCGCGCGGGTCGAGGACGTAGTGCGACGACCATGCGAGGCTGATGGGATCGTTGCGCGCGGCGATGCGCTGCGACCACGCCTGCGTGCAACACGACGACTCATAATACTGCGGGCACGCCGCCATATTCGGGACCTACAACAACAACAACAAGCAAGGCACCTTGGGGTGTCACTATATCGAAGCAACCGACGGCACTCTCGACGGCACACGTACGTGAGTAGCTTCGGTGAGCAGCTGGTCGTTCCAGGCGACGAGCGGACAAGTATCAGCCATCGCGACCGATGCACACGCCGCCACGAGCGCCAATACCACGAGCATGGCACGTAACGGAGCCCGAGCGGGGCCCATCATCACAAACAACACGAGATAGATAGAGATAGAGTCACAAAGAGAGAGATAGAGAGTCTTGATTCAGTCGCCTGGAGAGAGAGGGAAGGAAGGAGAGGTGCGTCACTGCCGAGGCGAACGAAAGAAAGAGGACGAGAGAAAGCGATCGAATGAGGAGGAGAAGGCCGCTGCACGTGCGAAAGCTCTGAGAGAAAGGTACAGGCCCTTGGAGGTTGAGCGAGGTTTCGAGGCGGCCTGCCTGCCTGCCTGCCCCCTCCCCGGGTACGGCCCTCGAGACCTCAATCAGAACACTGCTCGGGGCTATCGCTGATACGTGCGTGGTCAATCAGCGATTCATAATAAAGAAGGAGCGGGGTTTAGTCTCGAGGGCGATGGAGGAGTATAATTGTAGGTGGATCTTGGTGGTGGTTGCGGGCTGTAGGTGAGCGGCGCCTCTCGGAGTGACAGCAGTGACAGCATGGCTGGCTTAGAACAGGCCGACAACCCTGCCAGTCTCCAGGTCGATATCAATGTCGAAGAAGCACGGCCTCGACGTGAGACCTTTTGGGAGAACAATCGGCGATGGTCAGCAACGAGTATTGTTAGCGCGGCAGCCAATCGTGCGTACCGGGCATGGTCGACATGGTGCCGCAGAGCGGATACAAGAAACCAGCACCAACGCTGGCGCGCAGGTCGCGCACCGGTACGGTGAAGCCAGTCGGCACTCCCTTGCGATCTCCATCGCACGAGAACGACAAGTGCGTCTTGGCCATGCAGATCGGCAGGCCCGAGAAGCCCTACGATTTTGTCGTTGGATGAGTCGTGTGTGCGTGTGCGTGTGCGCGCAGTTGTGGCGGGCTACGGCGAGCGTACTTGCTCGGTATAGCGCTGAATCTTGCGCTCGGCCTCTTCCGAGTACTCGACGCCATCAGCGCCATAGATCTCCTTGGCAATGGTCTCGATCTTCTCCTTGATCGAGAGGTCGAGGGGGTAGAGGAAGCGGAATTGCGAGGGTCCCGCGCGGCTCTTGGCACAGGCAACGGCGACCTTCTCGGCCAAGTCGCGCGCTCCAGCACCACCCAATGCCCAGTGGTTGCAGATAGCCACATCTAAACGGATCATGCGGAGGGAGTGTGAGCAGAAACGCGGGAGGCGATATATGGATGTTGTTGAGCTTGTGGATATACCTTCGGCACCTGCGCCACGGACGAGCGAGGCGACGGTCTCAAGCTCGGCCTGAGTGTCGCTCTTGAACTGGTTGATGGCAACCACGACCGGCACACCGAACTTGTTCAAGTTCTCAATGTGTTTCTGTATTGCAACACACATAAATGATGCGTGCACGTGTGAGTTAGCGTCGATAGTGAATCTGATGCGTTGTAGAAGAACACACCTTGAGGTTGGCGCAGCCAGCGGTCAAGAGCTCGAGATTCTCCTCGAGGTATGCGGCCGGCAAGCGACCAGCAGCAACCGGAGGACCGCCACCTACAAGTTGCCTGTGGTAAGCCTCCTGGAGGCACTCGTATCTCTGCTTGCAGCTGGTGTGCCAACCAATACGCACCGTGCATCTTGAGAGCACGGACGGTAGCGACGATCACGGCGCAGTTGGGAGTCAAGCCGCTGTAGCGGCACTTGATGTTGTAGAACTTTTCGCAGCCAATGTCGGCACCGAAACCGGCCTCGGTCACGACGAAGCCGTCCTCGCCGGCGAGCTACACGCACAGCGACGTCTCGTTGGCATGATACGTCGCAAGCGCGTGAACGATCATCGTTCGGAATGACGATACCTTGAGGGCGATCTTGTCGGCCAAGATCGAGTTGTTGCCGTGCGCAATGTTGGCGAAAGGACCAGCGTGCACGAGCACCGGCGTTTCTACACATGGTGATGGTGGTAGGCATCGTTCGATGCATCATGGAATGAATGAAGGTATATGAGTGGATTGCGCGAGTGTACGGCGCACGAGAGCTGGTGTCTCGATAATGGGGCGCTTCGGCGAGTGTACCCTCGAGCGTCTGCATCAAGGTCGGCATGATGGCATCCTTCATGAGCACGGTGATGGCGCCGGCGCAGCCAATGTCCTCGGCCGTGATCGGCGCTCCGTCCTTCGAGCTGCCGATCACCATGCGGCCGAATCGCTCGCGCATGTCGGCGAGCGAGGTCGTGAGCGCCAAGACGGCCATGATCTCGGACGCGACGGTAATGTCGAACGAGGTCTCGCGCGTCATAAAGTTCTCGGTCTTGGTGTTGCCGATCGTGATGCCACGCAGGAATCGATCGTTGGTGTCGACCACTCGGTTGAACGTGATGGTCGACGGGTCGATGTTCAATCGAACCAAACCTACGAGAGCGCGCGCACAGACACACAGACGCCGACGCGATCGTACACACGCGTATGTGAGAGAGAGAGACAGCTGAGGCTGGTTTGTAGAAGGTGCTGCGACGTCGTCGTCGTCGTCGTCGTACGCGAGATCTCCTCAGGAGTGAGCTCCTCGGCGGTGGCCTTTTGAATGCCGAGCTTCTCGAGGCGTCGTCGAAGAGGCTTGGCGAGCTTGCGCTTGCCCTTCTCCAATGGACAGAGTCTATAGGCATGATGATGCAGCGAGTCGCAGCATTCCAGCACATCAATACCATCAATATCAATATCAATATCAATATCAATACGATCAACAACACCATCAATATCATCAACAATAACACCATCAATATCAATACCATCAACAACAACACCATCAATATCAATACGATCAACAATATCAATATCAATATCAATATCAATATCAATATCAATATCAATATCAAGATCAATACCATCAACACCATCAACAACAACACCATCAATATCAATATCAATAACACCATCAATATCATCAAGATCATCAACAATATCAATATCATCAATAAGATCATCAACAATGCTCGAGCGGCGGCGGCGTACCGCTTGAAGAGCGTCATGTCGTCGGGAGTGCTGGCCTCGT
>ERZ778026.3611-NODE-3611-length-13304-cov-99.158352_pt1 | contig 13304 bp, 7 predicted proteins | sample MGYA00375756_ERZ778026 | MGnify/ENA primary metagenome ERZ778026 (study PRJEB29350, sample SAMN05389820) | bioreactor metagenome | isolation source: Ammonium sulfate bioreactor | place: South Africa: University of Cape Town | collected 2014-02-18 ... | reverse complement strand
TATTTAATTAGCTGATATCTTTCTTTCATTTAACATCTTTACTCTCATTGATTAAAAAGGAACATTTAGCTGCCATTCTAGAAACGTCTTCAATTACCATTGATAATCAAATATAAGCATTATCACTAAACTCTTTTCTACTGGAAGATGATCTGAATCGAGTGATGGAAAATATTCATCAACGTTTCGAGAGAATCATCTTTAATCGACCACAAATTCGATTGTTAAAATTTCATCAAGATGAATCAGAAGAAGTCAATTTAGAAGAAAATAACATTGAAAAATGATTCACCAACGACAAGTTCACCACGAAAAAGTCGACGACGAAACTATTATTCGGAAGATGTTAAAACAATCAAGAAAAAAGATCTTGTAATTAAACAAAGTACAAATTCTGGTTTGATTTTAATTGAAATCGATGAAAGATCAAAGATAAAAACTGTTGTTTAAATTGTTCGTCGTTTTGTATATTTACGAAACTATACAAATTTTGAACAAGAGATATTAATCCAATAAAGTTAGTGTGCATGAATAAAAAAAAACATTAGAGGAATCCGATCAATAGTTCATCAAACTATGTAACCGGTTTTCTTAAACTCTTTGGCTAAGTTGTTTAATTCAATCCAATGATAAGCATCGACGCCGCCTGCTATAAAACCTAATAAACTTGCTATATATGCCAATGGTCTGAGTACTACATTGGTTGTTGCCCAACCGATCCAGCCATAAATACAAGCGAATATTGCTTTCATGATCACTCTCCCCAGTTTTTGCGATTTCAGTTCTATGACACGACGATGTATTCGATTTGTTTGTTTGAATATATATTTGTTGTAAGCTTGGTTTGTAGCGAAATCACTGGCAGGTGTTTTCAATAGGTCAGCATATTCTTGTATCACATTTTTAGTTGAGTCATCTGCCAAAGAATCATAGAGTAGCAAAATCGATATGCCAAGTCCAACGGTGCCCGCAGCTATTGGATTTTTGTCAATATTTTGAATGAGCCATTTAGATTTTTCTTTAATTATTTCAAGCATCGATGTGTCTGGTTTATTTCCTTGTGATGACATGAGATAGAACATAAAAATAGATTGGCCATTACCGAGATACTCTTCAAAGTCTTGTGAATTAGTGACTTTGCCGTCGAAGCACAAATCTCCAATTTTTTCATCTGCTGAACATGTACCTAATGACATGGCATGTTGTGGATTGAATGATAATAAATAACATATCTAACAGAAGAAAGATACGATGATAACAAGAAAGTCTACAGTTTTACACCTACCAAGAGTATTTTAGTACACTTCATAATCATGATAATTGGAATGCAATACTTTTATTAGTAAATAAAAATAATATATGATACGAATGTATAGTGAAACGTTTCTTTATATATACAGAACTTGTGGGAAAAAACCGACATCGATAGAATAGGGAAATAAACGATGGAATTATTTATTTGTATAGATAAAGAGTATTTTGTGGAAAAGCCCAACACAGTCTAAACACCTAGAAAATCGTTGTTCTTTCACAATGAAATATGTGACGTGTTAGGTAGTCAGATAGTAACTTATTCTTTTTTACTTTTCTTCGTGACGTCATGCTTTTTCTTTTGTCCGTTCTTTCTTTTCATACGAAATATTCCAGTTCTCTCTCTCTCTCGCTTATGCAGCTGTACACAAGTCGAATTGATTTTGAATAGAAGCTGCTGCGACAAGCAAAAGATTGAAATACTCCTAGTGTTTTGTTTAATTCTTGTGACAGTGAGATTTACGGAAAGATTCGTCAGATTCGATCATCTAGTGAATAATGTCGATGAACTGTTTCAAATTGTAGATCGAATCATCTTTGACTAAAATTTAATAAATGAATACTGTTTTTTTCGTTCTCTCTTTCTTCATGAATGTAATACACCGTCTTCTATTAATTTTGTATGTTGGAGAATACCGGTGCACTCGAAACTAACGATAAACAAGAAAAATCTCATAATAAAACAGATTGTGTCTTGTCTTGCTCTTCTTCATTTATGGTAAATAAGAAAATGGCGACATCAACAGAGACAAGTCGAAATTACTGTTTTATATGTGAAAAAGAAAAATCGACTTACACATGCGATGGTTGTTCAAAAAGATTTTGCAAACAACATTTGAAAGATCATGAAAATGAATTAGAATCAGAATTAAATCAAATTGAAAATGAAAGAAATATTTTTCGACAAACTCTTTCCGAACAAGTCGAACAACCAAATAAACATCATTTAATTCAACAAATCGATCGATGGGAACAACTTTCTATCAACAAAATTCAACAAACTGCTGAAAAAAATAGACAAGTAATATTGAAACAAATGAATAAACACTTCGAAAACATTGAAATCGATCTCAATCTTTTAACTAATCAAATCAAAGAAATCCGACAAGAATCTGATTTTAATGAGTTGAATTTAATTGATTTAAGAAATAAACTAGAAAGATTACAGAAAAAACTGAATAGTCCTTCGAATATTTCAGTGCGAGAAGGCAATTCATCATCATTATTTATCAACCGTATCTATGTGGATATTGATTTAGAAATGTTGGATATTCCGATTAATTTGAAGTGGAAACAAGATGCAATCACTGTTGCTGGTGGAAATGGCCAAGATCAAGAGCTGAATCAATTGAATAAGCCATGGAGTATTTATATCGATAATGAAAAAACAATTTATATCGCTGACCAGTGTAATCATCGTATTATTGCATGGAAGAAAGATGCAACATGTGGTGAAATCGTAGCTGGTGGAAATGGACAAGGAAGGGGAAATCATCAATTGAGTTATCCAACAGAAGTAATTATTGATGAAGTGAATGATAGTCTGATTATTGCTGATCGTGGAAACAAACGAGTAGTTCGATGGCCTCGTCGAAATGGTTCAATTGGAGAAGTAATCATAAAAGATGTTAGGTGTATTGATTTGATCATGCATAAAAATGAATATTTATATATTTGTGATGATGAAAAACAAGAAGTAAGACGATGGAAAATAGGTGAAAACGAAGGTGTTCTTGTTGCTGGTGGAAATGGATGTGGAGATGGTTTGAATCAATTGAATAATCCACGTTTTATCTGTGTTGATCAAGAGGATACACTCTATGTATCCGATTGGAAGAACCATCGTGTAATGAAATGGATGAAAGGTTCAAAAGAAGGAATCGTTGTTGCTGGTGGACAAGGTCCAGGAGCCAGTTTAAAACAATTATCATATCCTCAAGGAATATTTATTGATAAATTAGATACAGTCTATGTTGCGGAGGCGGGTAATGATCGAGTAGTTCGTTGGATAAAAGGTGCAAAAGAAGGCAGTATCATTGCTGGTGGAAATAGCAGAGGAACTGAACCAAATCAGTTCTATCTTCCTTATGAATTATCATTTGATGATGAAAATAGTCTTTATATTGTCGATAGTGAAAACCATCGAATACAAAAATTCGTCGTTGATAATTTAAATCAAAACTTTGATTTATCAGCTTTGTTTTCGAAATAATAAAGAACAAAAGGAGAGAAAATAAAGATAATAAATCCATTCATTCTAAAGATAGTATTTTTAATAGGCGATGCAGATTTCGAAATCACGCGTCTCTTTGATTTATAAATATTTTTTAATGCATGATGATTGAGGAGTATCATTGAGTAGGTAGTAGGCTTTCTAATTTGATTTCAGAAATGCTCGATCACTAGAAAGTGGTATTGGCGAGTGACTGATCGTTTGTTCTGTTGATGAACAATATGATTAGAATATGTAAATTTTTGGAACTTTTGGAAACTGTAAAAAATATTGTTGTTCAGAGATATAGGTGGAAAGAAATATGGGCAGGAGAGAAAGTATTCTGAAGGTGATGTGTATATAATTACATAATTAGTGATGGACTATGCCTTGTTTGTTTGATTAACTATTTGAAAAGATGTGAAGAAATCAAAGAGTATCGATAACGAAAAATAAGATTAAAAACTCGACTGCAGTATGAGAAAACGTAATTCGAAGTTGATGTCAAACATAACTCGTTTCTGTTTTCAAAAGAAATGATATGTTCAGGATTGAGACATCGAACTAGTGAGACTATTTAGGAGGTGCTACACGTTTGTTGACAAATATTAGTTGATAACGCGTAGAGATGATAGTTGTATCTATTAGAAGTGTAGAAGAAATGAAAATTTTGATTTTGATGGACGAAATGTTAAACATAATTGGTTTACTTTATTTCATATAAGAATGTATCTACATTTGTTTTTCTTATACTTTCTTACAATTTGAGATGTTGTGCGTTGCAAATCATCAGATAGCTTTGAGTAGAGAATCGAATGAGTTGGTGTTTCTTTTGAAAGCTTTGTTTTGCTATAATATTAGATTGATAATAAAGTATAGAAAGTATATTTGAGGGTTAAAGTGCAGGTTATTACTTGGCAAACAAAAAAATACACTTGGACGATAATTGAAAGGATGTACGATCAACTGATATGTACACCGCACTTTTTTCACAGCTGACTGGCGTATAAGGAATACCTGTAAAGTATTATCAAAGGCATTCGACTATGTTGAACTTAAATCCATTGCTGGATTTTAAAAATTTTGAAATGAATAATGCGACCGAAAAAGTGATTAATTTTCAGAGTTAATAGTTTTCTGTAAAAGTGAATTGAAATTAGTTGAGCATGTAGAATCTGAAATGTTCGAAAACTCGAATTGTTGTAGATGGTGCTTAAGGATAACAGACGTATATCTTAGGAGAATTAGACAACTCATGTTTAATATGGACTTGTCTCCGAAAACCAATTACCAACAAACTGGTCGAAGAACCAGATAAAATCATGCGTTCAAAATACGCTGAGTCAATTCATCATTTAATCCATAAAGTCGATGAACCATTTGAAATTGTAGACAGAATCACTTGCGACTAAAATTCACTAAATAAATACTGTCTTTTCCGTTCTGTCTTTCTTCATGAATGTAATATAGCGACTTCTATTAATTTCGTATGTTGGAGAATACCTGTACACTCGAAAAGAGTCATCAATAAGAAAAATATATCTTATGACTAAACAGTGTTTTGTTCTTCTTCATTCATGGTAAATAAGAAAATGGCGACAGCAACAGAGACAAGTCGAAACTACTGTTTTATATGTGAAAAAGAAAAAGTCACGTATAAATGCGATGGTTGTTCAAAAAGATTTTGCAAACAACACTTGAAAGATCATGAAAATGAATTAGAATTAGAATTAGATCAAATTGAAAACGAAAGAAATATTTTTCGACAAACTCTTTCCGAACAAGTCGAACAACCAAATAAACATCATTTAATTCAACAAATTAATCAATGGGAACAACATTCTATCAACAAAATTCAACAAACTGCAGAAGAAAACAGACAATTGATAATGAAACTAATGAATAAACACTTCCAAAAGATTGAAATTGGTCTTAATCTTTTAACTCATGACATCAAAGAAATTCGACAAGAAAGTGATTTTAATGAGTTGAATTTAATTGATTTAAGAAATAAACTAGAAAGATTACAAGAAGAACTCAAGAGTCCTGAGAATATTTCAGTGCGAGAAGCCAATTCATCATCATCATTTATCAATAATATCTATGTGAATATTGGACATCGTAAGTTAACTGGTTTTTAAAAATATGAAAGAATGTTTCTATTCATCGAAAAATAATCGATTTAGAAATGTTGGATATTCCGATTAATTTGAAGTGGGAACAAGATGCAATCACTGTTGCTGGTGGAAATGGTTCAGGTCAAGAGCTGAATCAATTGAATAAGCCATGGAGTATTTATATCGATAATGAAAAAACAATTTATATAGCTGATTTCGGTAATCATCGTATTATTGCATGGAAGAAAGATGCAATATGTAGTGAAATTGTAGCTGGTGGAAATAGACAAGGAAGTAAAAATCACCAATTGAGTTATCCACGAAAAGTAATTATTGATGAAGTGAATGATTGTCTGGTTATTGCTGATTGTGGAAACAAACGAGTAGTTCGATGGTCTCGTCGAAATGGCCTGTGTGGAGAAACAATCATAAAAAACGTTAGGTGTGCTGATTCGATAATGCATAAAAATCAATATTTATATATTTCTGATGAAGAAAAACACGAAGTAAGACGATGGAACATAGGTGAAAATGAAGGTGTTCTAGTTGCTGGTGGAAATGGATGTGGAAATGGTTTGAATCAATTTAATCAACCACGTTTTATCTTTGTTGATCAAGAAGATACACTCTATGTATCTGATTGTTGCAATCATCGTATAATGAAGTGGACGAAAGATGCAAAAGAAGGAATTATTGTTGCTGGTGGAGAAGGTGAAGGAGCCAGTTTAAAACAATTATCATATCCTCAAGGAATATTTATTGATAAATTAGGTACAGTCTATGTGGTGGATGCGGGTAATGATCGAATAGTTCGTTGGATAAAAGGTGCAAAAGAAGGCAGTATCATTGCTGGTGAAAATATCAGAGGAACGAAACCAAATCAGTTGAATATTCCTATTGGATTATCATTTGATGATGAAAAAAATCTTTATATTGTCGATTATGGAAACCATCGAGTACAAAAATTCGTCGTTAATAATTAAAATCGAAACTTTGATTGATCAGTTTTTTTTTCAAAATAATAAAGATCGAAAGAAGAGAAACCAAACATAATAAATTCATTCATTGAGTAGCTGTCTAATTCGGCTTATAATATAAGTGATAACACCACTACCGATACTCACAACTATATCTAAGAGGTAGAGTGCAATAGTTTTTCATATAGTTGTACATATAGTTTCACGACGATCGGTATACTATGATTAACAGTCATTGGATTTATTCAGTCAATTCTTTCAATAGGGAATATTGAAATCCAAAATTCTATCAATTCATTGGTTGTCTGATACTTGATCTCATGTTTTATCGAAGTCAATAGAGTATTTGAATTATATTAAAATTTCATTCTTCCCTCTACGGACTTCTTCTGCAGCAATAAAAACGTTCGAGAAAACAATTGAATTGTTATATACACGATTTTCTATGATTCAACCTTAAAAAACTGTTCCTTCTCAAAATACTCACTCTTTCTTTAACAATATCTGTTTCAAAATGTAACGGAAAATTTGACTTCGACATAATTAATAATCTATGATTGGACATGTTGACGTATTTTGTATTTCATAAAGTTGTTATTGACAAATACCAATGTTTTTTTAAATTTTTACGCAAATGGGAGCCTTTAAGTCTGACTATATAAGATCCGACCATCAGTGGTTAACATTTCCTAGTTTCGACATACCGATGGACAAATTTCTTTGCTTTTTCAAACGAATTGTCAGCACATAACTATTTCTTTTCAAAAAGAGAATTACACAATTTAAATAACAGACGTAGAGAGGATAGTAGCGTTTTTACCATTTACGTTTCTATTATTTCTTCTTTCAATATCTCCCCGCGTTCTCCTATTTTCATCATACATATTGATATTGAAAAGCTCGTTCTTTCCTCGCATCCATGCGAAAAAAGTAAAGAATTATGCCATTCAACTTTTCTTTTTATGGTTTAGAAAGTAAAAGTTTTGTTTATAACGAAGAATGGTTTACTATAGGAATACGTATAATTACGTTTTTAATTAAAGATTGAAGCAATAGTTAAAGTAATAGCATTCATTGTGAAAGATGAAGAGCTTTTGATGCAACACGTAAGATATTCTCACATCAACGTCATTTATGTTTTTCTCTAGTCTGCCCACAACATAGTTGTAGTCATTTCATATTTCTTTTTAAAAACTATCTAATCAATCAATTATCCAACAATTTCATTCGATTTCTTGCTGCGATTTACTTGCATGACAAAACAAATTTTGTATACCATCGTCATCTTTCTATTACATTGATTTTCGCTCTAAACAAGAGATCACTATTTCAATTCGTTAAATCCTAAAGCGTCACATATCAACATGAAAGTAACTCAATAAACATATCCTACCTTATTTCAAGATCTAATATATAGTATACGTCGGACAAGAAGGTGTCAAAGTATGGCAGTAAAGACTATTTTATCAATCGATTCATTCATTTTTCTTTTGAAAAGGAAGATTCTTGAAACAATGATTGCTATCTTTATCCATATAGCGACGTCAGCTGAATCATCGTGTCTATAAATAATTATAATTTAAATGCGAATCAAATAATGTTTCGTTTATTACTCTTCACGGCTGCAAATAGTGCAAAGTGAAAGAGATTTCGTCTTGCCTTGCTCTCTGTAATAGACTTATTCGATGAATAAACGTGAGATACAAATGATAAGCGAAGAGGAAGACTGATGATAATACGAATTTCTCGTTACTGCTATTTATATATCCATGATGTTTCGATTAATCCATCTCGTCCATCGAGTGTGGACAATCTTCTCGAAAAGACCACGAACATTTATGCAAGGAAAAAACCCTATGAGTCATTATCCCTGATAGACAGAACGAGAGAAGACTATATGTATCTTTTCCTCTCTTACATTTTTCTTCATTTACCGTTAATAAGAAAATGATGACAGCAACAGAGACAAGTCGAAACTACTGTTTTATATGTGAAAAAGAAAAATCGACTTACACATGCAATGGTTGTTCCAAACAATTTTGCAAACAACACTTGAAAGATCATGAAAATGAATTAGAACTAGAATTAAATCAAATTGAAAACGAAAGAAATATTTTTCGACAAACTCTTTCCGAACAAATCAAACAATCAAATGAACACGATTTAATTCAACAAATTAATCAATGGGAACAACGTTCTATCATCAAAATTCAACAAACTGCAGAAGAAAACAGACAATTGATAATGAAACACATGAATAAACATTTCGAAAAGATTGAAATCGATCTCAATCTTTTAACCCATGAAATCAAAGAAATTCGACAAGAAAGTGATTTCAATGAGTTGAACTTGATTGATTTAAGAAATAAACTAGAAGGATTACAAGAAAAACTGAATAATCTTTCGAATATTTCATTAAAAGAAGACAAGTTATCACCATCCTTTATCAACAATATCTATGTGGATATCGAACATCGTAAGTTACCTGACTTCTAAAAATATCAAAGACTGTTTCTATTCATGAAAAAATAATTAATTTAGAAATGTTAAATATTCCTATTAACTTGAAGTGGAAACAAGATGCAATCACTGTTGCTGGTGAAAATGGCCAAGGTGAAGAGCTGAATCAATTGAATGAACCATGGGGTATTTATATTGACGATGAAAAAACAATCTATACAGCCGAACAATCGAATCATCGTATTATTGCATGGAAGAAAGGTGCAACATGTGGTGAAATCGTAGCTGGTGGAAATGGAGAAGGAAGTGAAAATCATCAATTGAATTATCCATCAAAAGTAATTATTGATGAAGTGAATGATAATCTGATTATTGCTGATTATGAAAACAAACGAATAGTTCGGTGGCCTCGTCAAAATGGTTTATGTGGAGAAACAATCATAAAAGACGTTAGGTGTGCTGATTTGATCATGCATAAAAATCAATATTTATATATTTCTGATGAAGAAAAACACGAAGTAAGACGATGGAAAATAGGTGAAAATGAAGGTATTCTTGTTGCTGGTGGTAATGGATGTGGAGATGGTTTTAATCAATTGAATACACCACACTTCATCTATGTTGATCAAGAGGATACACTCTATGTATCCGATTTTAGGAATCATCGTATAATGAAATGGATGAAAGGTGCAATAGAAGGAATTGTTGTCGCTGGCGGACAAGGTCCAGGAATTAGTTTAAAACAACTGAATAGTCCTCAAGGAATATTCGTTGATAAATTAGGTACACTCTATGTGGCGGAGGCGAGCAATGATCGAATAGTTCGTTGGATAAAAGGTGCAAAAGAAGGCAGTATCATTGCTGGTGGAAATAGAAGAGGAACTGAACTAAATCAGTTGAATGTTCCTATTGGATTATCATTTGATGATGAAAATAATCTTTATATTGTCGACCGTGGAAACCATCGAGTACAAAAATTCGTCGTTGATAATTAAAATCGAAACTTTGATTTATCAGTTTTTTTCGAAATAATAAAGAACAAAAGAAGAGAAACCAAATATAATAAATCCATTCATTGAGTAACTGCTTAATTCAACTCATAATATACATGGTAACATCACTACCAATGCTCACAATCGATATTATAATGTTCAGTGTCTATATCCACTTTGTTTCCGAAAACTAAAGACAACAAAGGTCAAAGATGAATGATTATCGAGTTCTCTAGAACAATTGAAAAATGGAAATGTTGGTTGAGCGATATTTACTTTCTAGAAGATTGAAGGTATGTTATTCGCAGTGGAATGATTTCAATGATATTCCAAACAATGGGACATTTTTCAACCTCTCATAATCAAGAGATTTAAAGGAAATGAACGATCTAACTTCATCAGAACGACAACAAATTCTATTGAATTTACTTCATGAGATTAATGATTTTCCCTCTTCGAGTGAATGTTTGTATTTAAAAAAGAGAAACTTGCATCGATATAAGGATGATTAATGTACATTCGTAACATATGGCGAAATTCTTATTTGGCTTCAATTTGTGAATTTAAATACCAATAGTTTTAATATTTTAGTCAAAACTCTAGATTTCAAAGGTGTATCAATTCTATCGAAAACAATTACGAACAACGTTTGCTCATTTTTAATTAATTTACAAAAAAGCGACTCGATTATTGACAAGAATTGTTTTTATTTCAGGCGTTAGAAGAATAATAAATATCGATGAGCCTAATAAACCCGACGATATTAATAACCACATGAGACGATAATCAACATCCGATTCCATTCGAGTACAAAGCATGACAAAAGTATAGATGAAAGCAGGTAATTCTGAGACAGTTGTTATGGCAATGACAATAAAAAGTCGTCGAATAACTGGTAATTCACGTTTTTTGTCGTTGTTGAATAGTAATCGTTTGATTAGTTAATTAATGATGAATAAAGGAAATAAATTTCCAATATAGCAACACAAGTATTGCTATTGGAATGGCATAGATAATTGAGCCTACCCAAAGAAGACCAAATAGAATAGTAAATTCGACAGCACAATTGTTTTGAGTTGGAAGATTAATAATTGAATTTGTGAAAAGAAGTGGCGAGAGAAGAATAGCACTTAAGGTAATATCATATAAAATCGTCGAGTTGAATAAACAATTCGACATAGACGAAATAAAGCCTAAGATGTCGAAATTAAATCTTTTTAATGATTACTTGATTAACAAGAGATAAGATAAACATATTCAATGCGATGTAAAACATAAATCCTTCAAAAGTACATCCTATTGATTGAATATTATTATTATATACCCAGTAAAGTCATACAGTTTATCTTATAATTTAGACGATATTTTTAGAAAATTCTTAGTAAAAATCTGTCACATGTGCCCCACAATTATAGAAAAATTGATTCATCTAAGAGTAATCATTTTGACTGAAAATTGCATGTTTTAATCGTTAACCTAATCAATGAATATTAACTATTTTGGTGGTATAGAAATCTCGAAATAAAGAAAGCTAAAGCTATTTAGAACAGTGATTTTAGAAAAGATGCTATCACATAGAAAACATGGATTTCAATAATGCATATGCCATCAATATCGTCGAGTAATCTCTTCTAGACTATTACAGTTTTTCAAATTTTCATTTTTCAACTCAAATTCGACGAACCATTCGAATTTGTGGACAGAATCATCTTTGACTAAAATTCACTAAATAAATACTATCTTTTCCGTTCTGTCTTTCTTCATGAATGTATTATAGCGCCTTCTATTAATTTCGTATATTGGAGAATACCTGTACATTCGCAAAGAGTCACGAATAAGAAAAAATATCCTGTGACTAAACTGTGTTTTGCTCTTCTTTATTTATGGTAAATAAGAAAATGGCGACAGCAACAGAAACAAATCGAAACTACTGTTTTATATGTGAAAAAGAAAAGTCGACTTACACATGTGATGGTTGTTCAAAAAGATTTTGCAAACAACATTTGAAAGATCATGAAAATGAATTAGAATCAGAATTAAATCAAATTGAAAATGAAAGAAATATTTTTCGACAAACTCTTTCCGAACAAGTCGAACAACCAAATAAACACGATTTAATTCAACAAATTAATAAATGGGAACAACGTTCTATCAACAAAATTCAACAAACTGCAGAAGGAAATAGACAATTAATATTGAAACTAATGAATAAACACTTCGAAAAGATTGAAATCGATCTCAATCTTTTCACCAATGAAATCAAAGAAATTCGACAAGAATCTGATTTTAATGAGTTGAATTTGATCGATTTAAGAAATAAACTAGAAAGATTACAAGAACAACTGACGAATCCTGCGAATATTTCAGTAAGAGAAGGCGATTTCTCATCATTTATCAACACTATCTATGTGGATATTGAACATCGTAAGTTAATTGTTTTTTTTCAAATATGAAAGGCTGTTTCTATTCATAAAAAAAATAATTGATTTAGAAATGTTGGATATTCCGATTAATTTGAAGTGGAAACAAGATGCAATCACTGTTGCTGGTGGAAATGGCCAAGATCAAGAGCTGAATCAATTGAATAAGCCATGGAGTATTTATATCGATAATGAAAAAACAATCTATGTAGCTGATACGTTGAATCATCGTATTATTGCATGGAAGAAAGGTGCAACATGTGGTGAAATCGTAGCTGGTGGAAATGGAGAAGGAAGTAAAAATCACCGATTGAGTTATCCACGAAAAGTAATTATTGATGAAGTGAATGATTGTCTGGTTATTGCTGATTGTGGAAACAAACGAGTAGTTCGATGGTCTCGTCGAAATGGCCTGTGTGGAGAAACAATCATAAAAAACGTTAGGTGTGCTGATTCGATAATGCATAAAAATCAATATTTATATATTTCTGATGAAGAAAAACACGAAGTAAGACGATGGAAAATAGGTGAAAATGAAGGTGTTCTTGTTGCTGGTGGAAATGGATGTGGAAATGGTTTGAATCAATTGAATAATCCACATTTCATCTTTGTTGATCAAGAGGATACACTCTATATATCCGATTTCAGTAATCAACGTGTAATGAAGTGGAAGAAAGATGCAAAAGAAGGAATTATTGTTGCTGGTGGACAAGGCCAAGGAGCCAATTTGCAACAACTGTATGGTCCTCAAGGAATATTTGTTGATAAATTAGGTACACTCTATGTGGCGGATGCGGGTAATGATCGAATAGTTC
>ERZ778026.3606-NODE-3606-length-13314-cov-9.380345_pt1 | contig 13314 bp, 27 predicted proteins | sample MGYA00375756_ERZ778026 | MGnify/ENA primary metagenome ERZ778026 (study PRJEB29350, sample SAMN05389820) | bioreactor metagenome | isolation source: Ammonium sulfate bioreactor | place: South Africa: University of Cape Town | collected 2014-02-18 ... | reverse complement strand
TCGAGTCGATACGCGCGCAAGCGTACCTTCTGGATCTCCAGCTCCCAGTCGGTGAGGTTCGAGCGCGCCAGCAGCAGGTTGGTGGTCGCCGGCAACATGGCACACCGCGTGATCTCGTCGGCCGCCTTCAGCAGCGCCACCAGCACGTTGATCTCGCTCCTGCATGCAGTAGCCACCGCTCGCAGGACTCGTCACTCGTCTGCCGTCGAACGCGCCACCAGCCCGCCGCCAGAGCCACCGCCACGTACAGCAGGTTGCGCCGCATGCCGGCCACGCACGGGTGCCCGACGAAGGCCGACGGCGAATACTGGTTCGCAAACGTCGCCAAGATCTTCGCCTGCCGCCCGAAGCCACCGCCGGCGCCGCACGCATGCTCGCCCAAGGTCGCGTACGTCGTGCAGATGTCGATGCGCAGCTTGCTGAGCATGCTGCACTGCTTGAGGATCTCGCGCGTGTTGCTCTCGAACGTGCTGCCGAGCGCCGCGTCGTTCAGCTCGTTCCAGCATTGAAAGTTGTTGTCGCCCATGCGCTACCAATCATCCTCCGAATCAGTACGCGCACGGAGAACGGCCACGGCATCTGGCGCGGCGTGTGGCGAGAGCGAGTGGCGCGCGCACCTCGATGTTGCGCAGGAAGGCCATCGTGTAGTGCTGGTACTCGCCATCCACCAGCAGCAACAGCGCGCTCTGCACCGGCTCGAGCGTCCGAGACGCGCGTATCAATGCGGCCGCAGCCTTGAATTGCAAGCCGGCGAGCTGCTGGAACACCTTCTGCAGCTCCTCGGTGCCGTCCATCGAGAGGGTGCGTGAGTGCGAGTGCGAGAGCGAGCAGCAAAGAGCGGGGCAGCAGAGGAAAGCGCCTGCTGCGGCGGCTTTTGTTTTTCGCATTCTCGCGCGCACACACACACACGAGCAGCATCGCCCGCGCTCGAGCTCCCCCTCGGCCCCCGCACCCGCCACCATGCTCTCTGGCACCCGCGTGCCCGACCCTGACTCTGACCGAGTGCTGGCCGCGGTGCACGGTGCTGATGGCGTGCCTACTTCGCCTGCTGGCCAGCCCTCGCTGGCCCCGCCGCTGCTGCCGCTGCCGTCACACGACAATCGCGGCCGCTCCTCCAGCAGCGACGACAGCAGCGGCGACGATCAGGACGACGACGACGACGACTCCCACGAGGAAGACGACGACGAGGACGAAGATGATGACGATAACGACGACGAAGACGACGACGACGATGAAGGCTACTCGGATGAAGCTCACGATGACAGCGACGACGAGAGCAGCGACGACGACGACGACGACAGCAGCAGCAGCAGCGACGACGGCGCCGTGGTTGCGCGCCGACCATCGGCCGCCTCGCGCAACTACAAGCCCATGCCCCGAGCATCTCCAGCGCGTCGAGCGAGCGCCACTGCCAGCTCCGGATCTGCCAGTGGCATGGTGTCTGCGAGTGCCAGCAGCAGCGCCGTGTCGCCGTTGCTGCTCGACGCCGCGGCGCCGGCGCCGTCGTCCGTGCCGCCGTCGCATCTCTCGCTGCCTCCCGCATCTCTCGCTCCCTCGACCCTGCTCGCTGACCCGCTCGCAAGCGCTGGCGGATCCGCATCAGTCGCTGTAGTCGACGTTGATCGAGCCGACGATGGCAGTGGCGCGAGCAACGGCACGTCGAGCTCGGCGGCAGCAGCGTCGTCGTTCGGCGGGCGCGCGCTGCCTTCGACCGCTGCTGCTGCCGCCGCTGCTGCGCTCGAGCCCTCGTCGCCACGCGCCACCGCCGGTGCCGCCGATACCACGCCCGCCTCTTCGACCTCATCCGACTCGCACCTCGGCACCGACTACGATTTCGACATCACATCGAGAGGTACGCGCCGCGAGAGCAGCCGCCGAGCGAGCCGCCGCTGCTGCTGCCGCTGCTGGTGGAGGAGCCGCGGTCGCTCACGTCGCCGCGTCGCGCAGCCTCCCGCACCCGCCTGAAGCTCAACGACATTCCGGACTACGTGCTGGACCTTGCGTGCCGTCGCTCGTCGCGCAGCCGCAAGGCTCCCGAGCGCTACACGGTACGTGCGGCTGGGCGCTCGCCGCAGCAGTCCGCTGGCGTCGTCTGCTGCCACCACGGCCTCGCTGCTGCCGCCGCCGCTCCGACGCCTCCTCGCTGCCGTGACGTCGCGCGATTGTTGCTGCCCCGGGTGTCAGTTCTGCGGAGGTGGCGCGCGTAGATTGGTGGCGCGCGCACACACAAGTTCTAACGGCGATATGGTGGTGCCGATGCACAGGCCGCGCAGCTCGAGCTCAGCGACGGAGAACAGCAGCACCACCACGCTCCCTCGCACGCGTCTGCGTACCGTATGTGCCCGCCCGCATGCTCGCACGCTCACGCACACATAGCACGTGGAGCGTGTTGTCTCACCCTCGCCTCGATCCACCTGCGGCAGCATCGGCGGGCCGCAGGCGCGGTGCCAAGTCTTCAGGCTCGCTCTCGGGCGGTGCCGTTGACGACGACGACGACGACGACGATGATGCCGCCAGCGACGAGAGCGATTACGAGAGCCGCGGCAAGCGTCGTCGCGTCTCACAACCCAGGCAGACTGCTTCTGGCCGCAGTCGTGGCCGCGCGGCAGCCATCCGTACGTGTGCTACTCGCCCGCTCGCTCGCTTGCCTGCTGCTAACTGCCGCTGCGGCTTCGATCGCGCACCATGCAGCATTCCCTGAGGACTTCCTCCCTCGCCGCTCGTCGCTACGGCAGGTCGAGCGTATCAGCTATGCCGAAGGCCAGGACGACGACGACGAAGACTATGGTCGCCCCCGCAGCAGTGGCGGCAGGAAGAAGGCCGCGCGCCAGCAGCACCACCACCACCAGCAAGCCGCCGCGCCTATGGAGCTCGAGGGTTCGTTGCCGCATACGAGCGCATTCCTCGAGCCTTGTCGAAGCCTCCCGACTATCGTCTTCGAGTACTGACGCCTACCATTTTGTGTGGCAGACGAGGGAGATACGATAGAGAAAGTCTTGGGCCACCGTGATGCGCCTGTGGGCGATGCAGCGCCAGGTACCACCCACTCGCGCTCGCGCTCGCACCCTCGCTACTGCGCCGACCCTCCAACGGCCCAACCGTCATCTCTCTCTCTCGCCGCATCTCTGATTCTCATATGCGTGCCTCCGCCCTGTGTTTTTGCATCAGCAGCAGGCGATGCGATGGTGACCGAGCAGAGCGCCCCGGCTGCGGGCGCGACGGTATCGGCTGCGGCCTCGGCACCGGTGCCGGCGTCGAGCGTGTCGGCTGCTGCTCAACGGCAGTACCACATCAAGTGGAAGGGCTGGGCCTACATCCACTCGACCTACCACACGTCAGCCGAGCTCAGCCTCTTCAAGGGCTACAAGAAGGTCTTGCTGTACGAGAAGGGCCTCGAGCAGGAGGCTGAATGGCGCGCCGTACGTCGCCGCGCTACGTTGCTGCTGCTGCTGCTGCGCCCATGCTGCTGCAACGACTAAGAGTGCCCGCCACACAGACGGCACATCCCGAGGACATTGAGTACGCCAACGTGCACCACGAGATGGAGCTATCGATGCTCGAGGAGTACCGCAAAGTCGAGCGCGTGGTGGCCATGAGGTTCGTTCGCCGCTCGTTCGCTGCGCGCTGCGCCACCGATCGACAGCCGTGCGCACCTGCAACACCGCACGACCGACTGATCCTCTTGGTCTTACTCACGCTGCCTGCTTCACAGGGATGGAGGCTTCAACGATGATGGCAGCCGTGTTGGCCCCGAGTACTTGGTGCTATGGAAGGGCTTGCCGTACGTCGAGTGCACCTGGGAGCGGCCTGAAGGTTCGTCCGCTCGTTTGTTCGTTCGGTTGCTCGCTCTTTGCGATGCCGTATCGCTTCGAGCGACCGGTTTTACTCTTGCTCACAGTCCGATCGATGGCTTGGCGCAGATATACGCGAGTATCAGAACGAGATCGATGCGTTCTTGGCACGCGAGCAACAACAGCTCGGTTCTCGCAACACCACCTTTCGCAAGTCTCGGCCAGCCTTCAAAAAGGTACAAGCGAGCGACTGCGCCTACGCGCCCGCTCTCGCGCATTATTGACGCGCGCATGTGGGCGTGCCGTCCTCCAGATCTCCAAGCAGCCTGAATGGCTGTCGGTCGGTGGAACGCTGCGCGACTACCAACTCACGGGACTCAACTGGCTCGTGTACTGCTGGAGTGAGAACCGCAACTGTATCTTGGCCGACGAGATGTACGTCCCATCCACCAACTCCTGCTCGTTCTCTCTCTCTCTCTCTCACGCACGGGCCGTTTCGTTTTCGTGTTGCCTTGTATTGAATCTCACACGCGCGCACACACACACACACAGGGGCCTTGGCAAGACTGTACAAACAATCTCGTTCCTGTCGTACATTCAGTACCACTACAACATACCGGGCCCGTTCTTGGTCGTGGTGCCGCTCTCGACCGCCGACAACTGGATGAAGGAGTTCAAGAAGTGGGTCCCCAGCATGAACGTCGTACGTGGGCGCCGCACCCGCACAGAATAGTCCTCCCTCGCGGCTGACCAGCTATGTGGCGGTGGTCGAGCAGATTCTCTACGTCGGAAACGCTGCCAGTCGCGAGAGCATACGGCAGTACGAGTTCTACGGCGCCCAGAAGTCTCGCGCTGCCCCGCGAGAAAAGTTCAACGCTCTCGTCACGACCTACGAGCTCATCATCAAAGACCGTACGCATTCTCGAGCCCTCCCTTGCGCTGGTGGCGGTGGTACTCATGCTCGTGCTCGTGCTCGTGTGTGCGTCCGGTCGGACTCTCGACAGGCAAGTACCTGCAGCCGATTCGGTGGGTGCACTTGGTGGTCGACGAGGCGCATCGGCTCAAGAACAACGAATCGACGCTGCACGAGGTGCTCAAGGACTTTAACACCGACAACCGCCTGCTGATCACCGGCACGCCGCTACAAAACTCGCTCAAGGAGCTGTGGAGCCTGCTGCACTTCCTGTCGCCTGCCGAGTTCCCGTCGCTCGAGCAGTTTGAGCAGCGCTACTCGGGCATCACCGAGAAGGAGGAAGGTACGCGGCACGCTCGCTTGCCTGCCTGCCTGCTGCTTGCACCGACTCACGCACACGTTGCCGGCGCGCCCGTGACTTCGATCTAGTGAGCACCAAGCTGCACGAAGACGTGCAGCGTTACTTTATCCGCCGCGTCAAGCGAGACGTAGAAAAATCGCTGCCGACCAAGACCGAGCGCATCCTGCGTGTCGAGATGTCGCCGATGCAGCAGCAGTACTACAAGTGGGTGCTGTCTCGCAACGTCAAGCAGCTCAACAAGGGCTCCGCCGCCAATAAGAACAGCCTTCTGAACGTTCTTGTCGAGGTATGACCGTCCGCTTCGATCCATCTCTCTCTCTCTCTCTCTTACTTGCTCACTCTACTACTTGATGCACTTGGTCTACAGCTTCGTAAATGCTGTAACCACCCCTATTTATTTGAGGGAGCTGAGGATCGCAACAGCGACGACGAGCGTCTGGCATTGATTCGCAACAGCGGCAAGTTGAGCCTGCTGCACAAGCTCCTGGTGCGCCTGAAAGAGACCGGCCACCGAGTGCTGATCTTTTCGCAGATGGTGCGCATGCTCGACATCCTGAGCGACTACCTCAAGAGCCAGAACTTCCTCTTCCAGCGCCTCGACGGCTCGATGACGCGCGAGCAGCGACAACGAGTACGTGGCAGTCGCTGTCTCTCGTAAGCGAGGACGGTCGCAGCTAATACGACGAGCACGTCGCGCGCACACACAGGGCATGGACCACTTCAACGCGGAGGGCTCGCAGGACTTTTGTTTCTTGTTGTCGACTCGCGCTGGAGGACTTGGCGTCAACCTCTCCACTGCCGATACCGTCATCATCTATGATTCGGGTGCGCTTCGTCGCTTCTCGAGTACCACGATAACAACGCTCATACGCCATGCGCTCTTGTTCTTGCGGTGGTGGTGGTGATGGTGGTGGGGGTACTTCAGACTGGAACCCGCAGAACGACATACAAGCAGTCGCCAGGGCGCATCGTATCGGCCAGAAGAACGCTGTAAATATTTATCGTCTGGTCACCAAGGCCACTATCGGTACGAGGGCGCTCGTCTGCGAATAGATTGCAGCAGTGTCGGCTGACACACAAATATATGCGCCTCCCTTCGCAGAGGAGGATATCTTGGAGCGTGCCAAGCGCAAGATGGTGCTCGACCACCTGGTGATCGGGCGCATGGAGGCGTCGGGTGAGGAGTTCCTCAAGCCGAACTCGGCGGCGCGTGCCTCGTCCAAGGTCTTCGACAAGGACGAGATCTCGAACATTATCAAGTTTGGAGTACGTGAGCGCGGGCGAGGGTGCAACGTTGGGGGTTGGATGATGTCGATCAGTTGCATCTGACGTCCGCGCGCTCGATAGGCCGAGGAGCTGTTCAAGGGCAACAGCGCATGCTCGTCGTTGGAGGAGATGGATCTCGACGACATCCTTGCGAGAGCTGAAGCCAGCGCTGGTTCGTTGCGCGCGCGTGTCGCTCGCTCGTTGTAGTTTAATGTGCTGAGAGCGGCCGGGTCGACACGTGATCGATCGACAGAGCAAGACCAAGCGGGTGAGGATCTGCAGAGCCAGTTCCAGGTGGCCGATATCAAAGGCGACCCGAACTTTTGGAGCAACCTCATCAAGGACGAGGAGGACAGCGAGGACGAGCGGTCGGCGACTCTCAAGCAGATCCTGCCGCCGCGCCGATGCACCGTCAAGTCGTACTCGGAGGCCGAGCCCGAGTTGCTCGACGACCCAGGCGCCACGACTGGCAAGAAGCGCAAGCGATCGTCCACGTCATCCAAGGTATGCCGCTCGTGCGACTGACCGTGTGCGGTTCGCTTCTCTGACACACTATTCGATTTCGCCGGTGGCTGTGTAGAGCAAGGGAAGCAAGCGCCAAAAGACCGACACCGATGCGCCGCTCACCGACAAGGTAGCTCACGTGCCCAGCGTCGATGCGGCCATCTGGGCGGCAACTAACCCACCCACCCACCCACTACGCTCCCCCTTGTGTGTGTACAGGAGAAACGCTCTCTCATTCGGGCGTTCAAGAAGTTTGGCAGCATCGAGCGTATCGACGAGATCTTGGAGGACGCGCACATTAGCCACAAGGACTCGGCCGAGATGACGGCCTTGCTCAATCGGCTTGTCGCACAGTGCAACGAAGCGATCAGCGCTAGCGAGGAGAAGCGAGGTACGTCTCGAGCGAGCGAGCGAACAAACCAACGAACGAACGAAGCGCTCTAACGGTGTTCGAGGTGCTGCAGTCAACCTCGAGTTTGATGGCATTCCGGTGAACGCCACGGAGCTCATGGATCGAGTGCAGGACATGCAGTGTTTGACACGCATGCTGGCGGCGTATCTCGATGATCCGCTGCGGTACCGTATCGTCCAGAGCGTCAAGAAGGCCAACTTTCCGTTCGAGTGGGGTATCAAGCAAGACTCGATGCTGTTATACGGTGCCTACAAGTACGGCCGTGATAATCTCGAGAAGATACTCAAGGACCAAGAGCTCGAGCTCAACTATCAAGCGTCGACAGAACCCGAAGAAGATGCAAAGCTTAAGGTATGTCGGTGCCGCAGCGTTTGCGCGCGATGTACGATCGAGTCGTGTTGCTGACTGGTACGCCACACAGAACCAAATGCGAGTTCGACTCGGTGCGCTATTCCGCGCGCTGCGAGCCGACAAGACTGAAGGTACTTGGCGTGGTGGCAGTAGTGGTGGTGGTGGTGGTGGTGTAGAGAATCATTTTTCTTGTGCATACTTGCCGTATCACTGAGCGCGGTGGCGATACACTGGCTGATGTCGTTGATGTCGTTATTGTTGTCGTCGTCGTATTTTAGTGGCTATGGCAAGCAGCAAACAGCCCAAGAAAGTCAAGCGAACCGACAGCTCAGCAAGCAGTCTGAGTGTCGACGGCACAGCAACGAGCGGTGTAGACGGCCGAACGGACGGAGAGCTGGAGCGAACGCCGACCAAGAAGAAGAAGAAGAATAAGCATCAACGAGAACGAGACGGTAAGGAAGAGCCGAGCGACAAGAAGAAGAAGCGCAGCAAGGAGAAGAAGGAGCGTGACCGCAACAAGAGCAAGCACAAGGACAAGGAGAGCCAAGCCAGTGCCCATGGCTCGTCGTCAACCATGCCGCCGTCGACGTCGGCACTCGCATCATCGTCGTCGTCGTTGTCGAACTCTGGCTTGGCGAGCAGCTCGAGTTCTTCGGTCAACAGCGCGGGCGAGGTGTCGTACAAGAAGAAGCGGCCATCCAGCGCCGTGAATGTGGATTCTGCCTCGCGCACGATCGATGAGTGCAAGATGCGAGAGGTACGATGAGCTGTGCAGCACCGCACGTACCTCTTTCGTCGCCGCGCACGTTGTGGAGGTGCTAACACAAACGGAGTACCGGCTGGCCCACACGCGCGTCTCTCTTGCTCGACAACGACAACAGCACATGGCAGGTGCCAGAGATGTGTTACGAAAGCTACGAGAGTGGGGCGAGAACGAGACCTCACCCAAGGAGCAGCGTGTTCAGAATATCAAAAAGGTTCGAACAGAGGCGAGCGTACAGACAGGCCTGCTGCACTCACCATGAACTAACAACTCGAGTGTGCGTACTCGTGGCGGTGTTGGTGGTGGTGATGGGGGTGTAGTATTTATTGCTTGCTGGAGAAGAGGTAGAGCAAGTGCTCGGAAGCCGACCAGTGCGCGATCCCGTGTTGGAACAGTACGCAAGCGCCTCCGTGATGGAGATGTGGTGGTGGGAGGAGTGGTACCTAATCGGCGAGCGAGCACTGGCGTAGGGACTTGTGGCAGTACGTCTCCAAGTTTACGTCGTCTCCCGGGCCGCATTTGCAGGCATTGTACAAAAAGCTGTGTCAAAAGGAGAGAGAGGTACGCGCACGTTGGCAACGTCACTCGCAGCTGCACTTCTGATTATTGATGGTGGTGGTGGTTCGTGCAGTTACCACAAAGCATCGCGGCGGCAGGAGGAAATGGCGCAACGCCGGCAGCGCGATCGTGGAGTGGCAGCGGCGGCGGCGGCGGCGGCGGCGGCGGCGGCGGTAGCGTCTCGGCCCCGGTGCTGCACAGCGGCACGGAAGCGGTCAACAACCACGATAACGCGGAGCCACACAGTCGTACGGGTACGCCGTCGGGCCAAGAGCGGTCGGGAGACGAGCGCCGAAGTGCCGAGCGAGAGCGTGACCGCGACCGGCGCGAGCGAGAGCACGACCGCGACCACCGCGATCGACACCACCGCGACCACCGCGACCGAGAGCGCGACAGGGACCGCGAGCGCGATCGAGACCGGGAGCGGGATCGTGAGCACCGTGATCGAGACCGCGATCGCGAGCGAGAGCGCGACCGCGACTACCGTAGAGAGCGTGACCGAGAGCGAGAGCGCGAGCGACGGTGAGGCAGCTTGTGCTTGCGCGCCACTGCAACACGCATCGCACGCAAGATTTCACCGCACATATACTACACCAGCCATGCACGCACAATATGGTGCCGGCAGAGCAATCTTTCAAGCAGCGAGCGAGCTGTCGTGTGTCGCGTCTAGCGTGTCGCGCAGCATACCCCGGACGAATGTCGGGCGTTTTCGCGGTTTCGCGTGCGTTGTACGGAAAACCCAACGGCGGCGGCCTCAAGAGGGCCAGAGCAGAGGCAGCAGCAGCAGCGCCTACTCTTCCTCTGACGCCACACGCTGCTCTCCTCCTCCCTCTGCCTCAGCGCCTGCTCCTCCTCTTGAGCCGCTGCCGCCGCTGCCGTGTCTGTTGCTCCTTCTCTCTGCGCCGCTCGCTGCCCCTCCTCCTCCGCTCGAGCCCCACCGCCCCGCTCTCCCTCCCCTTGCTGTACGTCGCCCTCCCCTCGCTCGGCTCGCCCTCTGTTCTCGTGTGGCTCGTGCGTCCTCGATTGCTCACGCCGTACGCTGGTGGCGCGTGTAGTCCGCTCTCGCGCTCGTTCTCTCGTCGTCTCGTTTCTCTGCGTCGTCATGTCGGCTGCCTCGTCGTCGTCGAGCTCTGGCGGTAAACCCGCGTACGACTACTTGATCAAGCTCCTGCTCATTGGTGACAGTGGTACGTGTTGCTGTCGTCGCCACCGCTGTGGTGTGCTCGGTGTTTCGTCGTCGTCGTCGTCGCAACGGTAGCAGCGGCGCGGGTGGGACCATCGGCGTGGTGCAGAGCGGGCGTCGCCCGCACACGGTGCCCGCTGCTTGCGTGCAAGGCTTGCGAGGCTCTCTGGTGATGTGGCCGCTTTGCTCACTTGGTTCTGCATGTCGCGTGCAGGTGTCGGCAAGAGCTGCTTGCTGCTGCGTTTCTCGGACGACTCGTTCACGCCCAGCTTCATCACCACCATCGGGTACGTGGCGGCGGGTGACGCGACAGCAGACCGCCGCCACCGCCACTGCGGCAGTCGGGTCTAGCATGGGTTCGATATTTTTCTTACGCTGCCCGGTGTTATGCTGCGTGTGTACGCACAGAATCGACTTCAAGATCCGCACGATCGAGCTCGATGGCAAGCGTATCAAACTGCAGATCTGGGATACTGCTGGTCAGGAGCGCTTCCGCACAATCACCACAGGTGCGTCGCGTTCGTTGTCGTGTCGTTGTTGTCGTTCGACGTAGACTTGTATATTTTATTTTTGCGCCGAGACGGGACATTACGTCGGTCGGTCGAGGAGAGTGCTTGGTGGATGGCACTCGCTGGGTTTCGCTGAAGTAGTAGTGCTACTGGTGGCTTGGAGAGGTCCAAGTCGATGATGGTGGGCGGGCGTGTGGTTGTGCTTCTTGTTGTTGCTATTGTTATGGTTGTTGTTGTTGTTGTGTGTAATTCATCCATCCTCGTCTGGTGGTGTTCCCTCAAGACTAACGCGAGAGAAATCTGTTTGTTCTGTTTGCCTTCCTCTGTACAGCGTACTACCGTGGCGCCATGGGCATCTTGCTGGTGTACGACGTGACAGACGAGAAGTCGTTCGGCAACATCAGGAACTGGATTCGCAACATTGAGCAGCACGCCACTGAGTCGGTCAACAAGATGTTGATCGGCAACAAGTGCGACATGGTGGACAAGGCTGTACGTCGTCGTCGTCATCGTCGAGAGGTTGGTGCTGGTTTCTGGTGGTAGCCGTACTTACTTTGCTCGCTCGCTCTCTCTCTCTCTCTCTCTCTCTCTCTCTCTCTTCTCCCCTCCTGCGTCGGCGGTGACCTTTACAGGTGATCTCGACCGAAAAGGGCCAAGCGCTGGCAGACGAGTACGGCATCAAGTTCATGGAGACGAGTGCAAAGAACAGCATCAACGTCGACAAGGCCTTCATCACACTCGCCAAGGACATCAAGAAGCGATTGATCGACAACGACGCCAGCGGTGCGGCGCAAGCCAACCCGGGCACGCTGAAGCTCGAGGACAAGCGTGATCCCAAGAAGCCCACCGACCAAGGCCCGTGCAACTGCTAAGAGCTGCACACGCAACGGCCTCGCCGCTCATATAAGCACATTGTCGTGTTGCGCAACGCCGTGACGCGCCGAGCAGTCGTGCTTGAGCGTTGGCTGTTCGCTTCGATCTCCATCTCTCTCGCTCTTACTACAACTCCTCCCTCCTCCTCCTAATTGGTTCTCGTACGTACGTGTTGCCTCTTCGTCGCTATATCTCCCCACCATCACCGCTACAACGCTACTCTCCACACGCCGCTTTCCCATCGTGAGTTGCGTAATGCTCTTCTCTCTCTCTCTCTCTCATTCGCTATTACTAGCACCAGCATCGTTATCACCTAGCCACAGCCATCTGTGCACCACCGTCACTTATTCTCGCTCTTCACTCCTCTATCTCAGTAAGTTTCCTCTATTCTATTCTACCCTATCTCCGTCATCAACATCATCCTCCTCCTCTCGCAGCAGCAGCAGTATCCTCGCCTACCGCCACCAAACAACCAACAACCAACCAACCATCACCTACATCGAAGACGTCGATTTTTTTTTGCTCGCAGGCTCAAACTGTATGTACATACGCATCATCCTCAGTTTCGAATAGAAAACTCGAGCCTACTGTAAGATCTTTCTATCGACGACAATCGCGATTCGTGTCGCACGCATCCCAGCACCCAAGCGAGGAAGCCGCAGAGGCAAAGTCGAAGGCCGCAAGGCCAGCCTGATTAAGGATGGGCGTGAGCGCGGGATTGCGAAGTCTGGTTCGGTCTTGTCTCCGTGCGCGACGGCGGCTGCTCTCTTCTCTCTGCTGCTCCTTCCCCGCCCGCACCTGCTCCTCTCCCGCTCTCCGCAAGCCCCCTCCCACACCCACACCTCTCTCTACCCACCATGTCTACTAAGCTCTTCGTTGGCGGCCTCTCGTGGTCTACCAGTGACTCCAGCCTCCGCTCGGCTTTCGAGAAGTACGGCCAGGTTTCTGATGGTGCGTTGCGCGACTGCGCGCGTTTTGTGGTGCGCGTGTGGTTGTGGTGCGCGTTGGCTGATCTCGTTACTGCTGTTGCTGCTGCTGCTGTACTACAGCCAAGGTCATTTTGGACCGCAACTCCGGCCGCTCAAGGGGCTTCGGATTCGTTACCTTCATGGAGGAGGGTAGCGCGCGCGATGCTGTTGAGTCGATGAACCGCAAGGTATGACGGTGGTGCGCACACACACCGCACATCGCACACACTTCGCAGTCCAACTCACCTGCTTTCTTGCCCGCTCTCTTGCTCCGTAGGAGCTTGATGGCCGCGAGGTTCGCGTCGACTTTGCCTCTGGCAGCGGCGGTGCCGGCGGTGCTGGCGGTGCCGGCGGCTCTGGCGGCGGTTACCGCTCGGCCCCGTACGACCGCGCTGGCGGCAGCGGCGGTGGTCGCCGTGAGGGCTATGGCAGCGGCGGCAGCGGTGGCTCGTCGAGCTGGCGCGACTCGGGCAGCCGTGGTGGCGGCAGCGGTGGCCGCCGAGGCTATGACGATGACTACTCGTCGTCGTCGTCGTCGTACCGCTCGAGCGCCGGTGGCGAGGGCGATTACTCGCGTCGCTCGGGCGGCGACCGCTACAGCGACGACAGCACCAGGGGCAGTGGCAGCGGCAGCGGCAGCAGGACGTCGTACGACGACTAAGTCGCCCACCGAAACAGCTGACGTCTGTCGCAGCGTGCCGCAGCAACGCAACACCGCCAACCACGCCATGCCACGCCACACCACACCACACGGCGTCAATTTAGCACGATCGACCTACCGTCGTCGTTGTTGTCGTCGTTACTGTGGTGGTGGTAGTGGCTGTTGTTGTCTGCTGCTGGTGCGCGCGCACCATCACACCTG
>ERZ778026.3575-NODE-3575-length-13415-cov-76.437799_pt1 | contig 13415 bp, 17 predicted proteins | sample MGYA00375756_ERZ778026 | MGnify/ENA primary metagenome ERZ778026 (study PRJEB29350, sample SAMN05389820) | bioreactor metagenome | isolation source: Ammonium sulfate bioreactor | place: South Africa: University of Cape Town | collected 2014-02-18 ... | reverse complement strand
TCTCGATCAATGAAAATATATGTCGGAGAATTCAATTGATTGAGTTCATTTCCTTGACCATTTTCACCTGCAACAATTGTTCCTTCTCCTCCTTTTCCTATTTCACTTTTTCTCCATCTTTTCACTGAATGATTCTCTTCATCAGAAACAAATAAATCTCCATTTTCATTCATCATTAATCCCCAACATAGAATATTCTCAACAAGAATTTCTTTATCATTTGGATTTTGTAAAGACCATCGAACAACTCTTCTATTTCCATAATCACAGATAATCAAAGATTTATTGTTTTCATCAACAATGACATCAGTTGGTTGATTCAATTGATCAATTCTATTTCCTCTTCCATTTCCTCCTGCAACAATTTCTCCATTGTTTTCACCTAATTTCCATTTAACAACACGATGATTCCAATAATCAGCAATATAAATACGTTTTTGTTGATGATCGACATAGATCCCATAAGGATTGTTGAGTTGATTTGATTTGTCTCCTCTTCCATTTCCCCCAGCAATAGTTTGTGCATTTGGTTTCCATTTGAGATTTGATCTCGTTCGAACTTGAATAAAAAAGAAAACGAAAAAGTTAAATTCGAATGGAATATTCCGTTCGTTTTTCTATAAAACTCACCGAGATAGTTCAAACGATGTTGAATTAATTGTAAGTGTTGTTTTGATTGAAGAGCAGATTCTTGTTGATCGTTATCTAATTTCGTAAGATGATCATTCTGTTGATTTAATTTCTGTTTAAGTTGATCGATTTCTAATTGAAGATTTGTTGTTTGTTGAGTGAAATGTTGTTGTTGATTGTTCATTTGTATTTTAATTTTCTCAAGTTCTTTTGTCAATTGTAGATTTTGATTAATTAGAAAAGTGAAAAGATCTTTAAACGGTTGTAATTCTTCTCTAACGCAAATATTTTCATTCATTTTTATGGAAAAAATAAAATCAATGATAAAACAATGTGCGCGATGAATAATATTTATTTCGAGTTTGAGTTTTTGTTTACGACTTTATCTTATCTCTCAGTTGATTCGTTGATTATGAAAAAAGAATTTTTATCTTTGTTTGTGAAGATCCATTGAAAATCATGATAAAAAACAAGCACGTTTGTTTCAATTATAGTTTCGTTTATTTGTGATTAGAAAAAAGAAATGTTAAATTCTGTTTGTTGTTCATCGAAATCAAATTGTATTTGAATAAGATTTTGTGCGAGTTTATCGAATGTAAACTGTTGTGTTTGTCCTTGACGTGTAATATTTCCAAGACGAAGGATTTCCGAAGGAAATTTAACTTGAAAATGTGTTGATAAAATCATTGGTTTTTGAGTACTCAAATTAATTGTTAACAATCGTTGATCGATTTGATAGAAAGCACGAGTCACTCGTACGAACGGATAATCGACCAACAAAACTTCCGGTTGACTCGCAAATTGTTCGTGAAAATTGGAATTATAAATATTTCTCAAGAAATCTTTGTTTTGTCCAATGAGAAACGAAAGAAGAAGATTCGTTGTCACCCAATTCGAATAGAAATTCTTCGTTTCATAATAAAATGATTCGGCATACGAATCATTATCCGTGTCAATTTCACGTCCAAATTGTTGATCAAACCAATTGAAAGTACAATTCAATCGTTGTGTTGCTTCGATTGAACATTGTTTTTCAACGATCGGATAGAACGAAGTTGCAACCCAAGAATTGAGTTGCATTCGAACACCGATATAACCTCCACTATCGAGAAAACAAGTGTCATTCGTTGGTGTTTTCCAGAATTTATTGTCGAACATGATTTTCCAACCATCACAAACAAATTGTGATGTTTGATTTTGATCGAACCATGGCGAAAGCCAAGCTAATGCCCAACCATCGTTGCCTGTTGACGCAAAAAATGGAACCCAAACATGAGTCTCACGTTGATATAACATTTTGAAATATCGATTTTGTTTATACAAAGGAATGTCTTCTAAGGCGTGTTTTAATAAATATTCTTTCCATTTTAATGAAATTTGAGAATAATTTGTTTGATAATTTCTTACGACATCGTATAATTTCAATCCGAGATGAGGATGATTTTGACAGATTGTGTAAACCCAACCTGGTTCACAACAAACTCCACCGGATGATTCATCGTTGATCTGTCGGTAGATTGCATCAGCTAATTTCGTTGTTGTATAATGAAATCGAACGGTTTCATTCCAAATGAAATCAAATCCGTCGCTATCAAAACTCAAATCACCGGAAATACTTTCGTATAAAGTCAAAACTTGTAATAAATGTCCACTGTACATTATATTTTCATGAACAACGGGATCAGGAAATGACGCAGATTTTGACCAATAGAAATCAACATATTTCCATACGTCGATTTTAATTAATCGTTGAATGGTGTTTTTTAATAGATTAACAGCTAATTCACGATAGTTTGGTGTTCGATGAGCTAAAGCTGCTGCTGTATAACCAATGTGTGCGAGTGGATATCGAATAGCATCTAAATCGAGTTGAGTTCCATTGTAATTCGTTTCCCAACCATTCCATGTCGAGGAATCTTGTAAATATGTTAAATAGGAAATAAAACGAATTAGTTTTAATTCTTTTTCTGTTAAAACGACTGATGGATTTCCTTCGATACAAATTAACAACGAAAGCAAACAAATTACAATTCTTTTCAGCAACATCTTTTCTCTTTCGTTATCAAATAACTAAACGAAATGATAAAGATTACATTTTATTTTCCTTTATCAGTGACAACAACTCAATGTTTTAGATTAATAAAAACGAAATAAAACTGAAATCTCATTTTTCATTCAATTCAACAAATCATATTCGTCTTGCTCTTATCACAAACTATCGACATAGTCCCTCACCAATTGTTTCTCCATTTTGTTTCCATTTGACATTTGCTTTTACTTGTGAAAGAGGTCAAATTTGTTTGTTTTGAAGAGAAAGAAAACAAGAACGCGAGGGATGAGAGGATGAGAGAGAAGAAAAGTTTATTTATACAGCGATTCATTTTTTCATCTTTGATTCTTTATTAACATTATATTTTTCAATTTCAATCTTTATTATCAACTTTAAATCGTTGGATTCGATGATTCCACGAATCGACAACATAAAGATTATTTTCAACATCAAATGATAAACCATTTGGACTATTCAACTGATTTGATCCTTTCCCATGTCCACCAACAACAATACGACCTTCTTCACTTCCCAATGACCAACACATTATTCGATCATTCCCCCAATCAGCCACATAAATATCACCAATTTCATTCACTACTAATCCCTTCGGATGATTTAATTGTTTTAAACTATTTCCTTTTCCTTGTCCACCAGCAACAACAATACCTTCATTTGCACCTTTCAACCATTTCATCACACGATGATTTAACTTATCTGAGACATAAACTGTCTCTTCTCGATCAACAAAAATATGTGTCGGATTATACAATTGATTGAGTTCATTTCTTTTCCCATTTTCACCTGCAACAATTGTGCCTTTTCCTCCTTTTTCACCTTTTCTCCATCTTTTCACTGCATGTTCATTCCAATCAGAAACAAATAAATCTCCATTTTTATTCATCATTAATCCCCAACATCCAATATTCTCAAAGAGAATTTCTTTGTCATCATTTGGATTTTGTAAAGACCATCGAACAACTCTTCTATTTCCTTCATCACAAATAATTAAAGATTTATTGTTTTCATCGACAATGACATCAGTTGGTTCATTCAATTGATCAATTCTATTTCCTCTACCATTTCCTCCTGCAACAATTTGTCCATTGTTTTCACCTAATTTCCATTTAACAACACGATGATTATAACAATCACTAATATATAGAGATTGTTGTTGATGATCGATATAGATCCCATAAGGATAGTTGAGTTGATTTAATTTATCTCCTTCTCTATTTCCTCCAGCAATAGTTTGTGCATTTGGTTTCCATTTGAGATTTGATCTCGTTCGAACTTGAATAAAAAAGCTAAATTCGAATCGATATTCCATTCATTTTTCTCTAAAACTCACTGAGATAGTTCACTCGATGTTGAATTAATTGTAAGTGTTGTTTTGATTGATTTGAAGATTCTTGTTGATCGTTATCTAACTTAGTGAGATGATCATTCTGTTGATTTAATTTCTGTTTAAGTTGATCGATTTCTAATTGAAGATTTGTTGTTTGTTGAGTGAAATGTTGTTTTGATTGAATAGCAGATTCTTGTTGATCGTTATCTAACTTAGTAAGATGATCACTGTGTCGCTTTAAATTTCCTTCGACTAGATTAAGTTTATTCGTTAGGTTTTGATTTATTTGAATTTGCTCATTTAAACTTTGTTTAAGTTGGTCGATTTCTGATATAACGAACACTATGAAAAGACATATAAAAATATACGGGACGATCCTTCCCTCTTTGATTTGTTGATTCAGATTTTGTTCGAAGAAATTAAATTCTTCATTTAAATTTTCATTATTTTGAATTTGTTGATTTAATTCTTGTTCAAGTCGATCGATTTTCAATTGAGAATCTTTAGTTTGTTGAGTGAGATGTTCGTATTGATCATTGATTTGTGTTTTAATTTGTTTAACTTCATTTGTCAATTGTAAATTTTGATTAATTAGAGAAGTGAAAAGATCTTTAAATGGCTGTGATTCTTCTCGAATCGAAATATTTTCATTCATTTTTTATTCAAAATCTAAAATAAACTGAAGATAGATAAAAGTGTGCAGAGAAGAATAAGAATTTGTTTTACTTTATCTTTTGTCACTTGTTTCGTTTCCAAGTAAAAAAGAAAGTTTTATCTTTCTTTGTGATGATATATTGAAAATATACTTTAGCCTTTACAGAACAAAATCTTCTTCTTTTCTTTTCTACGTATAATGACTCATTTATCAAAGAAATCAATTTATTTTCCCTTAAATTAAAAAGATCAGCATTCTCTCGAAATTTATTCTGTTGTACGTTTTAACCTTTGTCAACTTCAAATCGTTGGATTCGATGATTTCCACAATCAGCAATATAAATATGTTGTTGCTGATGATCAACATAGATCCTATAAGGATCATTAAGTTGATTTAATTTGTTTCCATACCCATTTCCTCCAGCGATAGTTTGATCATCTGCTTTCCATTTGAGATTTGATTTAGGTTGATGTTGAAAATGAATAATTTGAATAGATAGTTTTTGAATAAATGTTGAAGAAGAATCTTCTTTAACTTCGATGTTCTCTGGTTGATAAATTTGTTGTTGAATTTGCTCTAATTGAATTTGTAACTTTTGTAAAACTTTTTCATTAAAATCTTTTCTTTTGTTAATCTGTTGAATTTGTTGAGTAAAATCATTGAATTGAGTTTGTATTTGTTAAAGATGTTGATGAATCGATTGTTGAACAATTCGTCGTTGTTCTTCAGCAGTTTGTTTAATTTTTTCGATTGATTTTTATTCCGAAAGATTAATTTGAATAATCGCCGGATGATCATTCGGAATATTTTTTTGTTGATCATTTAGAATTTGTACGAATTCATTGGTTTGATGAAACTGTGATTCTAATTCTTCTCGATGTTTGACTAAATCCGTAAGACAAAACTGTTTTGAACAACCAGGACAAGGATATGTTGTTGTTTCTTCTTTATATGTGAAACATTTAGTTGAAAGATTTGAGGGTGAATGTTCGTTGAATCGCTGAATGATTATTCCGAAGCGTTTCGTCATTTCCTGTACTAAACAACGATATTTATATTTGAAGGTTTTAGTATAACAGAATTGTTAGATAGATTTATTAAGAGAAAAGCAACGTTCTGTTTTGTTTATTCAAGAATAAATCGAGATATGCAAAGAAACCAAAAAGCAATGTTAAAAGAAAATAGAGAAGCGGCTGATGATGAATTTGTTTTTTGTGTTGTTTGAGTTGAAGATTTTGTTGAATTGATTTGATCTGTTGAATGAATATTTATTGTCATTAAAGATTCTGTCGATATGCCTGTTGAGTGTTGAGAGTGAGTTGTATTTTGTTGAATTTGAATTGATCGATTCTTGAATAATGCTTGACGCATCGATGACAAATCAAAATATTGATCAACGAGAGATTTTAATTCAATGAAAGTTTCATTGCTATTACATTGTTCATAACCACAAAGGAATTGAATCGTTTGAATATCGTCGAAGGTTTTCGTGTTAATCCTTGTAGAAATAGAAATTTCACCAGAGACACCATTTTGACAATCTTGGATGAGTCCGTTCGAATCCCAACTAAAACTACAATAAAGTCCGGGAGAACATTTCTTTATTTTAAGTGCATCATAGCTCGAATGGCAATTTTCTAGAATTAAAATGTCAATGATTTTTCAAATTATTTTGATGATAGTCTCTCTACCTATCTGTGGACTCTTTCGAGCACGTAACGAAGCACTATTTAGCGTAAAAGTTTCTTGATATTTTCCATCGAGAAACCATTGAACATGATCGAATATAAAATCAATATCACAATAATCATGAGTCGAACAAGCATGTTCAAGAATAGGTATTGTCCCTTTGTCTATGACTACATTTAATAATGTGTCACCATCAACTATGTTAATCTTTTCATAAGCATTCGTAAATCCAATTTGCATGGTGGACGTAGTATAGATCATTGTTGTTCTGAGATAGCATAAATCTTTTTCTTCTCCACTAATATTTTGACGAAGCGAAAGTTTGAATTCATTTACCGTAGATGAAGAAAATTTTATTCTCATAAAAGTTTGAGGGCAATGACATAAAATTGCGTAGACAGAAGGAAAAATTGTGAGAATAAAAACACAGATGAACGTCGTCTTCATTCTATTTTTCTTCAAAAATGAAGAATTAAATCCAATATCAGATGAATGTATATATTTAAGTAGAATGTTTATTTGCTCAGTGATTTATCTTCATCATTCAAAACAACAAAAAATTATTAAAAGAATGAAGTCTGTCGTTTGACTTGATTGATGTTATCGTTTTACTTTTCGAGGGAAAAATATTGGCTAGAAAGATGTTAGTCTTGAAACCAAGAAACAAGTTCTTCTGGCGAGAAACTATCTTCTATGATCTACTACACCATCTTACAGACATTTCTATCCTGAAATTGTTCAATTCTTAGCATTGTGTCAAGTACATATTCGGGTTTATATGCCAAAGAAGATGCTTTGATATTAATTTATATAATTAAATGCGACATCTGTCACTATATCGCAAAAAATCAACGTTCAGAGTTTGTTTTTGCTCTACGCACGTCATTATCGGCGCGCTCTTGCTTTTCTTTGCATAGTTACTAGAAAGTTGTACTACGTTTCGTCTCGTTCAATCTAAACACTACCGGAGTCCAAAATAAGAGACTGAAAGAAAGTGTAAATTGGCGACTAAAAAACTATTTCTTTAATTTTCTCTGACTGCTATATTATCGATGCAGGAAAAGAGAGAGAAGAAAAGAAAAATTATAGAAAGAAAGAAAGAAAGAGAGAAAAAGGAATTTAGTTGATTGTAACTCAAAAAAATAAACGATGTCTATCAAATATTTGAGCAATGATAGTGTTACATCAGATTATATTCAGTCGACGACAATGACAACGGTCGATAAGCCTATTCAACGTTTAAAAAATGTGACAAATGAATTGCCCAAATATACTATCATATGGATTGATGAAAATATGAGTGACACTGAAGACAACCTTGATATAGAAGAGCAGCTTAGATCAAATATCAATCGATTAAAAATCTTTAATAATCTAGATGCAGGTGTTGATTATCTGACCGATTTGGAGGACCAGAAAATCGTTCTTATTATTTCTAATACCAATGAATGTCGTTTTATTCCTGATATTCATGCATTTACACAACTGAAAGCAATTTACATCCATTGTCTTAGTAAGAAAATATCGATAAATTGGTTAAAGAATTATGAAAAAGTGAGTATTTTTGTCATCCACAGATTCCTTCGAAAGAACTCATAAAGGGGCAGAGTTAAAATTAAATTTTATTGTTCTTGATTTTATTTCGTTTTTGTTGACAGAGTGTTCACTGGTGGATTATATCAGTTTCTAAATTGTCAATAGTATTGTACAAACAGAACATAGTGAAAAGCGAAGTGGTCGCAAGAAAATGTTTCGAAATAGTAAATCCTACGTTTTCAATTCTTGCTAATCGACAGCAGAGAGTCTAATGAAATTTTTCAAATCCAAAACATAGCTGGATAACTCAATCGTGTTGAACAAAATGCTAAGTTGCCCAGCTGTGAAATCAATTCTTTCTTCTATAGGTCAAAGGTGTATTCGACAATTCCAATGATCTAATTCATACAGTATTAAGACATCAACGAATGCGTGAACGAATTGATTGCAACCCGTTAACTATAAATTTTTACAGGACAACTACTACAGAAGATGGAAGTACATTTGAAGATAGACAATCAAAGAACACCAAGTTTATGTATTTTCAACTGTTCGTAGATATTCTCATAAAAATGGATAGTGAGAACCGTGATTTATCTGGAGAAGCAGACTTAGTCGATCGTATCGTCAGTGACGTACTGACTAAACCATTAGATGTAACTGATAAACAAGATCTCGTCAGTAAACTTTTACAAACGTTGATAGAGAATAGCAGTGTCGATGCTTCTATTAAACAAGAACAAATTGATGCTTTACGAAAAATACAGGTAACCAGTTCAAGTTCTTCTCCTGAAGACTGTGTCATACAAATTCTTGAAATAATACGACCTAATAGTTCACGACTTGCTGCCAAAGAGGACCTTATCGATTATTTTAAAGAAATCTACCGAAACAATAAAGCACAAGAAAATTTAATCGTAGACTTTGAAACTAACTACCGTCCACAGAAAGCTATTGAATGGTACACTCGAGCATCATTTCTCTACCAAACACTGAACAAAGCTCTTCGACAATTAGATTATGAAGTACTTCTCGCCCTACGCCTTTTCATCGTCGATTTGCACCAACAATTGGCTGTTGAGCATGTCAAATTCCGTCAATCGTGGCCATGTTATTGAAATGAAAGAAGTCAATTTCATGCGTCAGAATATTGGTCAATTTCTATCTATACCCAATTTTTTGAGCACGAGCACTGATCGAATGCAGCGCCTGACGCAAATATCGTACACATTGTCCTTCAGTTCAACATTGATACTCGTCTCATCAATACAAAACCGTATGCTAACATTATGCATCTGTCACATTTTTCTGATGAAGAAGAAGTCTTGATCGGATTAGGAGCGACTTTTCAAATTAATGCAATTGAATATAGTGATTTGGAACAAGCATGGATTGCAATTCTGACTCTCTGTAGTGAAGACAATTTTGAATTAAAAGATTTAATGAAACAGATGAAGGGCGAAATTATTAGTGGTATTACCTCTATCGGTAGTTGGTTAGTTAGACAAGGCGAATATAAACAAGCGGAGAATTATTTAGAACGAATACTGATGAATCCATTAATCAATAAGTATGAAATAATTAGTTGTTATCGAGCACTTGGTAACGCTGCTAGTGGACAGAAGGAATATGATAAAGCATTACAATATTATAAACCCATGCTTCAATTATTAGAAGAAATCAATGATCAAGAAAAGATTGGAAGAGCGTACAAATCAATCGGTGAAGTTTATTGGTTTAAAAAGGACCTTGATTTGGCTCTTGACTATGAGCAGAGAGCACTCGATATTCTACTTCCGATGAATCATCGTCAATTAGAAGATGTTTATGCTATCATCGGTAATATATATCTCGATAAGGATGACTGTGTCTTGCCTTTGAAATACTTCGAACAGTCACTTGAAGTTGCTCATCACCATGGAATTAATGAGAATCATCCTAACTTTTCACATTTAATCACCAAAATTAATATAACAAAAGATAAAATGAACGAGAAGTAGAACGAAATTGATTTGGTCAGATCGCTATTGACATCAAAGACTTGAGGGTGAAGGCGAATGTGTGTACACGAGAGAAAACTTGAATATAATGTGTTAATCCGCACTTAGCATGCGTATGTGGGCGTGTTTTTAATTGAAAAATGAAAATGAATCCTGACGAGAGAGAGAGGAAGAGAATCAAAAAAAATAAATTGAAGATTAACAAAATAAATGATATAAAAAGGCAAAACAAAAAACACGAAAATACGGTCAAGTTTTTTTCTGAAAAGAATCGATTAGGAATGTCTTCTACAATTATTACACTTCTTGGTTTATGCTTCATCTTTGTTGCTCATGGTGTTCCAGTGAGTTTTCTCTTTTTTTTTTTTGATAACAATGCTTTTGGAATAAAATCTAAATGTTTCTAGGTTAACGTACTCGTTGCACCAGTTCAATCACCCGACGTGGAAAATCATGGTTTAGAAGCTCAATTACATGGTGGTGGTGTCGAAGGTGATATGCTCTTTGCACCAGGTGCCGATCCCAAAAGTTCAGCACGTGGTGTTGGCATCAATGGCAACAGTAAATGGCCAAATGGTGAAATTCCTTACGATCTCTCAGCTATTACTGGTACAACAACAACATTGAATTGATTTGTTTTCATTCTATTTTATGTTTGTTTAGACAGCAAAGATCAACAAACAATAACAACAGCTATGAACACACTTATGTATGCTGTTGGTACACCAATTTCAGGTTCCACTCAACGAACAGCTTGTGTTTATTTTCGTCCTCGTACATCAACTGATAAAGTTTACCTTAAAGTTCAATATGGTAACGGATGTAATGCACATGTTGGTTATATGACATATTATCAACCAACAATGAACTTACAAAAGAATACAGGACCAAATCAACAAGGTTGTTTCTATACTCAAGTTATTCAACACGAACTTTTACACGTTCTCGGTAGAATTTCTTTTTTTTTCGTTTGAAATCGTTGATTGATCTTTGTTTCGAAGGCTTTTTCCACGAACAAAGTCGACCAGATCGTGATACTTACCTTCAAGTTAACCTTGCAAATGTTGACTCTTCGATGGTAAATTCATAAAAAGAAAATTTCTTCTTTTAACGAAAAACATTCGTTTGTTCAGCATCATAATTTCGAAAAATATGCTTGGGGTGTTGATGTTGTCAATCAAGGATCAACCTATGATTACTCAAGTATCATGCACTATGGTACAACAGCTTTCACCAACAATGGTAAACCAACTATGGTTCCACGTCAATCAGGTGCTGTCATTGGCGAAGCTAAACAACTCAGTGCTATCGATATTGCTGAAGTTCGTCATTTCTACGGTTGCAAAGCTTAACTTATTCCCGATTTAAGAAAAAAAATATAATTTTTTTTGTTCGTGTGTGTGTGTTTTCGAATAAATAAAATCCGAATCGCCCGCGATCTTGATAGTCTCAAATTTAAATTGTTAACCTTGAGAAATAAGGATTAACTTAGAAATCTGATTCCTCAAGCAAATAACTATTTAAACTCAATGAAATTCGGGAGAAAAGCAAGGAACAATGGCTGCCATTAGTACCGCTCTCTTCGCTCTATGTTCGATTGTGTTTGTTTCTGGAGTACCAGTACGTTTTTCAACGAATAAAATCGATTTGTTTTTGTTTTTGCTTTGCATATAGCTCCATGAAACAATTGCTCCACCAACAGATGATGTTGAAATGCCATTACGTGCCAATCAAGCTCGATTACACGGTGGTGGTGTCGAAGGTGATATGCTCTTTCCACCAGGTTTCGATCCTAAAAGCTCAGCTCGAGGTGTAGCCATCTACGGCAACCAACAATGGCCAGGTGGTGTCATTCCTTACGATATGTCCGCTATTACTGGTACAGTACTTAGAAAAGTTTGAATTTGAATTCTAATCGATTTGATTTAGATGCTGCTGACCAAGAAAAAATCCGTAAAGCCATGCAAAGACTTATGTATGCTGTTGGTACACCAGTTTCAGGTTCAGTTCAACGAAGAGCTTGCGTCTATTTCCGTCCTCGTACAGATGATGATAAAGTTTTTCTTAAAATTCAATATGGTGAAGGATGCAATGCTGGTGTATGTATACAAAAACAATTGTTTAACATGAAAAAAGACAAATCTAAGATCGATTTTAGGTTGGTTACAATACGTATTATGAACGAACAATGAACTTGAAAAAGAACGTTGTCACACGTAAAAACAAAAACAACGATTTAATACAAATGATTTGTGATTTTGACTTTAGAATATTCGGAATCGGGTTGCTTTTTTAGCCAAATTATTCAACACGAATTGATGCACGTTCTCGGTAGAATTTCTTCTTTTTCTCGTTTTAAATCATTGATTGATCTTTGTTTCGAAGGCTTTTTTCACGAACAAAGTCGACCTGATCGTGACGAACATCTCGAAATAAAACTTGAAAATGTCGACTCTTCTATGGTAATTTCATCAAAAGAAAATCTCCTTTAACAAAAAAACATTTCTTTGTTCAGCATCATAATTTCGAAAAATACGCTTGGGGTTCATCAGTATTGGATCAAAACACTCCCTATGATTATGCAAGTATCATGCACTATGAAACCGATGCTTTCAGTATGAATGGTCAACCAACAATGGTTCCACGTCAAGCTGGTGCGAATTTCGGTCAAGCCACCGAACTCAGTCCAATTGATATTACTGAAGTTCGTCATTATTATAGTTGTGGAGCTTAAAATGTTTTTTGACCTGTTTTTTTGAATTCCAACAAAATAAATCCGTTTAATTAAATCGATTTTTCGCTGAAAAACGAATTGAAATTTGATCCTTTCGAAAATCACTATTTAAACTCGACGAAAAACTAAAGAAAAACAAGGAAAAAATGGTCGCTATTCGTGTTGCTCTCTTGGCTTTATGTTCCGTGATTTTTGTGTCTGGAATACCAGTATGTTGAAATCGTTGATTTTTCGAATAAATCATCTATGTGAATAGGTTCGTGTGTCTGTTCCGCCACCGGTAAGACACGTCAGCAAATTAGCACGTGATCATCGAGCTCAATTACGTGGTGGTGGTGTCGAAGGTGATATGCTCTTTGCACCAGGTGCCGATCCTAAAAGTTCAGCTCGAGGTGTCGCAATCAGCGGCAACGGACAATGGCCAAATGGTGAAATTCCTTACGATATGTCAGCAATTACTGGTACGCCATTCAGAAAACTTTGAATTTCAATTAGAATTTATTTGATTTTAGATCCTGTTGATCAACAAAAAATTGTTGATGCTATGAGTACACTTATGTACGATGTTGGTACACCAATTGCTGGTTCAAATGAACGATATGCATGCGTTTTTTTTCGTCCTCGTACATCAACTGATAAAGTTTACCTTAAAGTTCAATATGGTAATGGATGTAGTGCCAATGTATGCATAGAAACAAATGTTTACAAGAGAAAAATTTGAATTGATCGGTTGTGTTTAGGTTGGTTATAGTTCATACTATCAACAAACAATG
>ERZ778026.3571-NODE-3571-length-13442-cov-5.271681_pt1 | contig 13442 bp, 14 predicted proteins | sample MGYA00375756_ERZ778026 | MGnify/ENA primary metagenome ERZ778026 (study PRJEB29350, sample SAMN05389820) | bioreactor metagenome | isolation source: Ammonium sulfate bioreactor | place: South Africa: University of Cape Town | collected 2014-02-18 ... | reverse complement strand
CTCCATACTATCCTCGAATGAAGAAGTTTGGTTATCCGCCAGGATATCTTGGTATGTCCTTCCCACTCCAGTCCGTTGTCATTCATGCTCAATTAATCTATAAAGGATATAAATCATCGTCACTTTCCACTACAAACCTCGAGGAGCCAGAAGGTAACTTTTTCACATTCAATCATTCTATACTCATTTTTCTTCTCAAGATGTTATCTTGCTCCAACGTAAGGCTGCAGATGGTGTAGCCTTTAAGATGGCCAACTTCCCCGGTGCGTTTCTTATGCTTTTATAAAAGCCAAAATGCTAACTCGCCTCCAGATTTAGATGCCCCAATAATGCCTCGCCAGGTATGTATCTGCTAAGTTCTTACATGACAGCTGCTTATCTCAAACGTAAAGTGGCGAATGTCTGACGAAAGAGATACTCCCCGAAACCGAACGACAACCCCCTCACCTGTAAATAGACACCCCTTCACTCACACCCGAAGCTACTCCAATGGACTACTCCCCCCCCCGCCGTTTGTTCCTCTTGCGGCCCTACAAAACCCGCGAACGCCACCAATTACTCAGCAGGCCTATCCCCCCGTCCACCGCAATTCGTATACATCAAGGACACCACAGCCAACTCCACCTCCGCCACCACCATCAACACCAACACCGCCACCTCCTCTACAGGTACAACCCATTGCTCCCCCACCAAACGGCACTGAGCCAGAGAGTGAATCATCGCTAAAACGAAAGCTCGCAGAGTTTCTATCAGAAGATAACCCAAACACAATCACAACCACAACCACCACGATGACAACCAACAGCGAGAGAGATAGCACAACAATTTTGGCAGAGATAGCGGAGAAGCGCAAGCAGAGGGCTCTGCGATGGCGGCAGTTTCTGGACCAAAACAAGCAACTCAAAGAAGAGAGGGACAAGGAGACCCTGTAACAAAACGAATTCTTGTTATTTATTTTTTTTTGTGGCACAAGCATGCAACACAAAGAAGGCAACACACAACACAACCCTGGCCTCTTGTTGCTTTCGAACCAGGATGTAGAGCGTACTGTATCCTATGAAATGGCAATCGCCGCTGTGGAAGATGCGTTTCGCCAACTGTGGCTAGGCGAAGCAGATGTGCGTTATCAAAAGATATTCTTACGCCTGGCTCACACCATGCAACCTCAAGGTTCCCCTCCGCACTCACATCGACGTACCTGAAGCAAAGGGTGTAAGTTGTGGGTGTACTGAAACGATCGTGACACATAATTGCAGGTGAGTCTGTTCATGCCTGCTCGGCTGAGTAAATCGCATGGTTTGGGGATTAAGATCGGTATTATTTATTTCAATCTTGAGCGGGAAATGAGTGTTCAATTCTTCTTTCAGTGAGTGTTCGCCCACAGAACTCTGAATTGGGCCTGGACAACGTCCCTGCGACAATTTTCCTGATCGACGATGAGACAGGCATGCCATTGGCATTGATGGAGGTAGTCTTTATCCTGTGCGATTCACACTCAATTATTATTTGAGGCATCAAATATAACAGTGATCAGAACAGCTGCAGGATCCGCTGTTGCTACACGTCATTTAGCCCGCGCTGATGCATCACATCTCCTCGTCTATGGTACTCATCTCTCGCTGGAAATAATAATCATCTTACCCTTTTCCTAAAAGGCGCTGGCGAACAAGCTGGGGCACACATTCAAGCGATACAATGCGTTAGGAAGCTAACTCATGTCTCTATTGTCAACAGAACCATTGTAGGTACTAGGCGCAAGTGATATGCTTACCCAGTGTTTCTCCCCTCTTGTACAGGAAAACGCTGAAAAGCTCAAGGAGAAGCTCGCACAGCTACCCACCCTACAAGGTTTTTAATCAAGACAACGCTATACACAAAAACTCAACAACATATTACTCCTCTTAATAACAGGCATTCAATGGGCAGTACTCACACCAGGAAGCACAGATGAGGTTGATGCTCTACACAAAGCGGATATCATTGTGACTGCTACCAATTCATACACTCCTGTCTTTGATGGCAAACATCTCAAACCAGGCGTACACATTAACTGTGTTGGTATAGAATCCTCCCTCTAACAACCCAAGCGAACGTGTGTAGACTAATCGGGATACTTCCTTCCCCAAAGGTTCCTATAAACCGACAATGCAGGAAGTGGATTGCGAGACGGTTGTTCATTCCAAGTATGTTGCAGACAGTGCTAAACAAGTGCTCAACGAAGCAGGAGATATCACCATACCTATCGAGAAAGGGCTGATATCTAGTGCGCACATTATCGCTGAAATTGGTCAAGTTATTGCTGGCCACAAGGTAAAAGCCTATTATCAACAAATCGAGAGACTAAACTGGAGTTGTACCTCAACAACCCAGGTGCGATCGGCGGACACGGATAGGACAATATTTAAAAGTGTGGGCAACGCGGTACAAGATGTAGCAGTCGCACAGTTGGTATACAAACAGGCCAAAGAGAAAGGATTTGGTAGGGACGTTCACATGCACGAGAAGGCAGGACTGTGAGAACCATGTTTGCCGAAAAGGATTCCCTTGTTCAGCTGCATGTAGCATGTCTGCTATTTTTATTTTTTTGAACACTGATTAGCCGAAAGATATTAATTAATCTCGTCGCAACCAATCGGTGTTGGTGGGAGTTTCGTTTTTTGGCTCCGTTACCAAGGAGTTACAAAAGTCCTTCTTCCTTCGCGCAACAGAAAGAAGAAACTAAGTTCGTTGCAACAACCCGCAGCAGCACTCTAGAATGTCGAAGAAGGGCGGAGATACGCACAACGAATATCGTTTCGTGGTTGTGGGTGCCGGAGGTGTTGGGAAGAGTGCTGTTACTGTGCGGTTTATACAGGGGAACTTTGTGGAAAAGTATGACCCAACAATCGAAGACAGTACGTTTTGCTCCTAACACTCCACCGAGCCAAATACCTTGGCGTTAATTGTTAACCACCACGAATACAGGCTATATCAAACAAGTGGAAGTAGATGGCGTTGCTTGTGTACTAGATATCATGGACACTGCCGGCCAAGAAGAATACAGGTATTTATTTAATTTATTTTTTTTCGTCTCCCTCCCATTATTTTTTTGTAAGCATATCCTGATGCCTGTGTGATTAGAGCGTTGAGGGATAGCTACATGAAGAACGGTCAAGGCTTTGTGCTCGTCTACAGCGTCACCTCTCCCACGAGTTTTGATCATGCGGCAAAAATTCAAAAACAAATTTTGAGGATCAAAGAAGATACACCCGACATTCCTATCATGCTCGTTGCCAACAAAATCGATTTGGAAGAAGAACGAGCTATCAGCACGGAGGAAGGCAAAAACCTCGCCAAAGAATTGAACTGTGGCTACATTGAATCCTCAGCCAAAACCAACCACAACATAAACGAGATCTTCGACAGGCTGGTCAAGAGGGTAAATAAGTGGCGTGAAGAACACCCGATTGCAGCGCCACCAAGCAAGAAAGGAAGGTGCAATCTGTTCTAAATCCCCCCTGCCCCACCAACCCCCAAACGTCTTTATTTATCAAAGCCTTGCTCTCTTGCCCTATGCACATAGTATGTGCGAGGGTACACACCACAAGAGCGGCACTGTTTTAATACCCACCCCCACACTTGTTGTAAAGTATATTTGCCTTCCAAAAGTAAATGGTTTACCCTTTGTATCTACTTGTGAGTTGCTTCCCGTCTTCCCTTGATCAATTCCTCATCAACCCCTCCTTCACACAACGAACTTGCAGCAACACGTGCTTGGTGTTCCTCATGCTGGTGTACGTGTAATGAATTAATCCGAATTCCCAACAACGAAACCATGAGGAGGTCAACCTCCCCACCGGGAGGGGGGTTGCGGACCGTGTTGTTGCTGGTAGGGTTGGTGGTTCTGTTGCTGGTCGTGTATATCTGGCCGCGCAAGAAACCGCTGTCCCCCAATCAAGAAGCCCGGCTCTTTACTTCAGAAATGTTGGATAAGGGGCTCTTTTATATCGAATCTTCATCTCCTAGCAGCAGAACACCTCGTGATACTAACGTACGACTTCTTCTGAAACACACTGCTGTAGAACGCTAAAAAATTTCCATGTTTATAGCATGCAGAACATGGTTTTCGAAGAGTGGAGGGCGCGAAGGGCATGATATTCTTACACCATGTTGAATACCTCGTGCCATCGGAACTACAAACAGAAAATTTGAAGGAATTGAAAGGGTTGAAGAGAGCGAACAAGGGTCTATCCGCCCTCACCCCCGAGCGGGGAGGCATATCCCTGGGGCGCGGAGTTTATGGTACTGTAGAGCTTCTGACAGTCGATGTAGGATTTCCGGCCGGGAGCGGAAGGGACAATCTTCTGAAGGATCTTGAGAATGTGGTTTCCTTGAGTGATTCTACACGAGAGGGAGGTGAAGAGTGGGGATTGTCCTCCTCGTTTTTGGATCGGTTGTAAATAGAGAAGAGCGGTGATACAGATGCCACGTATTCGGTACTGTCACGAACGCCCACCTTCCACTCTATACTTCGCCGAGCCGAAAGAGAGATTCTAGGTACCATCGATGATGGAATTGCTGATCGCTCTTCGAAAGCAAACTCCTCCAGATCAACCCAAAACTACATCCTCTGGAGTTTCGCCCCTCGGTCTCTGTCCTTCTCAGGTTCGACTGAGCGTTTTTATCGTGAAGTTCTGCGCATCGTCGCAGACTCAAAATCTCAGGCCCTCATCCTTCAGGATTCCGTTTCTCCGGTACCCAACTTACCCCCCGCGTACGACTTTGTTAATCATTCTGTCATCAGCATCTCAAAGTGTTTGTGTTTCCGGTGGAATGGGTTCCGTTACTTCAACTTCATGGCTCCCTGGTATTCGATCCCGAGAACGCGGTTGCCGATTTGTTGGGATATAACCTTGCAGCGCTGAGCACTTCGGAGCCGGGGATAGATATTCATCCCTTCGATTTGCGTCGTTACATCGAGAGCTCCGATGAAGACAAAGCCGACAAGGAGACAGCCAACAGCCAAACAGTTGACCTGGTCCCGATATTGCGGGCATGGAATCAAATTCAAATATCGGATGCGTATTGGGGGCTGCATCCTCACACCGTTTTGAAGGATTGGAAGCATGGGCTGGCTAATGCTTCGCGATACTGTCAGTGCAAATGGGAGAATATGAGATCAAACTGCTTCCCGATTTTATCGCAAAACGCTTTTGGCGACAATTTTATGATGGAACTGAGCAGGAGTTGTCAACTGGGCAAAGGTAACACCTCCCCCCCAACTTAGCAATGTTCAGTTTCTTACAAGTTTTTTTGACCTTCAGAAATGTTGTCCAAATATGGCCCCGCCTCTGTTATTTCTATTCCATTGGAGCTGCACCCGACATTCGCATTGGGAGAGTTCAGGGATTTCAGGAATCCTGATGCCTGTTCCAATAAGTTTGGTATGTAACACCTACATGCAATGGTGCGATGATCTAATATCTTTATCCTTATCTCAGCCAACATCCGTCAAGGTTTGAAATATATTGGCTTGGTGAGCTATCCTCGTTCCGGTAATACTTGGGTGCGCAATATTTTGGAGCGTGCAACATCCGTAGTAACAGGTGGGTTGGGCGAACTTTCTTTCCCCTCTCATCGTATTGTTAACCTATGTTATTTTTAGGGTCGGTGTATCATGATACATCATTGATTCAGGCAGGGTTGTTGGGAGAGGGCAAGAGAGACAACACCCTGATGATCAAGGATCACTACCCGGCCTTCATCGGTATCGATCTCTTTCAACCGGGTCAGGTAAATAAAGTGCAGGGCGTGGTGTTGATGGTGCGGGATCCCTTTAGTTCGATCAGCTCCTTCTACCACTACACTCAGACGGGGGGTAAACATGTTGTAAGCGTCAAACAGGATGGTATGGTACATCACCGTGGCCTTTAACTAACGCACTACCTTTTTCCCCAGATGAAAAGTGGAGGAACTTTGCTTTGGATAAGGCGAAGGAATGGGGGCGATGGCATCGCTTCTGGGTGCAGAAGGCACCTAAGCAGTGGCAGTTCCCGATCTTGGTACTCAAGTACGAAGACATGGTGCATGAGCCTACCGAGGTCCTGCACAAGATCCTGAATTTCGTTGGCCTACCAGCCAATGAAGACAAGCTTCGCTGTGCCGCCATCATGCCATGTAAAAAGGAGAGGGCATGTCGCGTCAGGGACAAGTCAAACGAGAAGAGTCCCTACACGGAGGAGCTGAAGGCGCAGATGCTCAAGGAGTTTGGCGAGGTTATGGAGGAACTTGGATACAAAGCATAGAGACGCTCTTTTGTTCAAGTTTTGTCTTTTATTGTTTACTTTACTGTTGAATATCGTAGATACAATTTACACGGAGGGAAGAAACAGAGAAGTCTGCCCCTTACGGCGACCACTTGTTGCCTTCCCTGCGCAGGGATTCTAATTTACAGCCTCCAATTGGGTTTACCCACCAGGGGCTTTGACGGTTTTCAAGAAACAAAGCATCCGAAATCTACAAAGAAAGAGAGGGAAGTTAGGATGAAGTTGATGGGGATTAAAAAAGGGACGTATATACCACTTATTTTTTACGCCGCTTCTATACCCACAAATGCGTAGAGGAAAATAATGAAGTAGGCAATAGGGAGGGTGGCCATGAGGTAGATGGACGCGAGAGAGCAGTTGGTGTGGTACCAGCGTAGGCTCTGCAGTTCGGCTGTAAAGTCGTGCCGTACGGCACGCCATTTGCGTTGCGGCAGGAGGGTTAGCCAGATGGGGAGGGCCCATATGCAGAAGAAGCCCATCATGACGCCCAGCAACTCGGCTGCAAAAAACAGCGCGGTCACTAGCGGGATGAACGAGAGGAAGAGTTTAGAGTAGTTGAGAGGGTTGGCGGTGAGCTCGAGGAAGCAAGGACCGATGCAGCAGAACAGCAGGAGGGTCTGGCCGGTGAGGCCCAGCATGGTGATACCGTAGCTGCTGAGGACAAACTGGACTATGAGGACGTTCATCAACATCGCGGAGGCTTTGAGGAAGGTGTCTTGGCTGGTTCTTTCGATGTCGTAAGGATTCGAGTGTAGCAGCACCAGAGTACTCCAGATCTCGAGAGGACTCGCGCAGGCATGAGAGAGCGCGAGTAGTAGCGGGGTAGGCCACTCGACCTGAGGCCCTTCCCATGGGAACGAGTAGCAGAGGAGGCCCGAGGGGAGAGCTCCGATGGAGGCCAAGAAGATGGCGAGGAAGATCGGCGTGACGGTCAGGGAGAGGAAGAGGACGGAGAGGAGGAAAAGGATCTGCGAGGGCTGGCTCTTGTTGGATGGCGAGAAGAAGAACCAGAACCAGTACTGTTCGAAAAAGAAGCAATGCGAAGCTCTCAGGTAGTTCAGGAACATCTTGGGCGAGAGGTGATTGGAGTTGTGGTAGGGTTGGAAGAAGTTATACACAGAGGGGGTGAAGGTAAAGGGATCTAGGCTTCGGGCCAGGGTCGCCGGCAGATATCTTCTGAAGGCTGTGCGCGACGAGATTTTTTCTTCGTACTCCTTCCATTGAGGCCAGAAGCGACAATATGAGAGCGATGGGCAGGATAAATGAGTTGTGAATGATGAATAAACCTTCGACCTCGACGTCTCGGTGGAGGTCGTTTGGTACAACGATTTCCAGCTTCCCCAGTTCGTTTGTACCTGAAAATAAATTTTTGCGTTAATGCGCGATATTTTTTTGCGGGGGGAGGGGGGCATGTACCAGCGCTCTTTTTGCTTGCGTTGGTTTCTCGAGTGTGTCGAATAAGTATCCAAAGTCTCTATAATACAATCGTTCCCAAAACCCGTCGTAATGCGCAACTACTCGCCATGGCCTGTTTAAATAATTTCAAGTCAGCAACATGCACAAAAAAATAATAGACCAGAATATTGTTTTTTGTAGGGCTGGGAGAAAACGTACCGACAAACAAGCGACGCGGTGCAGAGTTCCTTTGGGTTAAGGAATCCAAAGAAAAGATATTGAATCTCTGGGGGGAGTTGAAGTATGCAGGGCACAAGGCTTTCGCCTGGCTCCATGGGTGCGTTTGTTTCTTTCTTGCGGGAAAATGGGGAAATAGCACCAAACCAGGCGTGAATCAGAGAGGGCGCCCGCGTCAGGCGGAATAGCCCAATCTGATTGTCTTGCATTTTCCTTCTTGCTTGTCAGTCTGTCAGTTTCTTCCTCGAAATATTCGTAATCACTCAAAAGAAGCCTGCCTTGCATTTTTTTATGAGCTATGCTCGTAACCAAGACCAGGTCATACAGATAGGTCAAAGCCTTTGCTCGGTTTTATCTACATAGTTACACACAATTACAGATGTCTCACGCGAATTTCAAACATGTCAATCTCGTTTGCGCTTCTTGTCGGCCTTGTCATCATCGTTCAGGCACAAAGGTGAGGTGGGCCGTGATGGTACCCTGCTATGAGGGGTGGCCAGCGATTCAAAGTAAGGATGCAATAGCGCTCTCTCCGCAGTTACTCTACACATCATCTTTTGAGCTCCCATGCAGTTGCACAGGTCGTCTGCCAAGTCATTCCAGTTAGACTTACGTTTCTGATGGGTAAGTTGTTGTTAGCTTCACTACTTTGGGGGAAGGAGATTACCAAATGCCGGAAGAGTTGCGCTGCGCTATAGATATCTGATATCACATTTGTTAGTATCTATGTATGCATGGAGACAAGGGTGCCAGTTACCTGATAATGGATGGTAGATGCCGTTGCTCTCCTTTCGCTCAGGAGCCACATAGTCCAAGCTGTAGGCAGGAGGTTTCTGCCATTCGCAGCCTGACTGTCCCGCTGATCCAAAGTCGATCAACAACAGCTTTCCTTTCGATTTGTCGAATAGAATATTACAAATAGATATATCCCCATGCACAATTCCTTTGGCATGAATCTCGTTCAAAGCCTGAAAGGACGATCAATTTTGCTGCTTATAGGAGGGTATGGGAGAAGAACGTACTTTTAACAAACTAGACATATACAATTGCAGATCGACCATCGACAGGTTGAATGGAAGATCTGCTCTATGAACAGGGAAGAGAAAGACAAGATCATTGGGCCTCTCCCACACCTTTAACAGCTCCACCACATATTTACATCCCTATGTGGGATGTAAGGCTACACTCGCTACAGTGAAGCAAAACGTACCTGAAGTTGCTGGAGATAGCTGGCTTCGGCTCTCGCCGCCTTTTCTCTCAAGGCCTTCTTGATCATCTTTGCTATCGCGTATTGCTCTCCCTTCTTCCACCGCACAATCCACACGTTAGCGGTGCCATTCTCATGCAACGGAACAGCCAGTTCAAAGTTGTCTTCAAACTTCTCTTCCGTCAAGTTTTGCAAGAAAGATTTACAAACTGTGGAGTGTGAGGTTGAAGATCGGGCATCGGAGCTCTACTTACTTGATTTCTCTGTACAGTAGTTACATATGGGAGTGAGGAGGGTATCCTTTCTGGAGGGCACTAGTTTTAACGGTCAGTTTTAGCTTTCCCGCCTCAATAACAGACCTTTTTTCTTCAGCCGTTTAATCTCATTCAAGATAAGAAGTTGTGGACCCAACTCTATTCCCATTTTCGTCATCTTCTCTTCTGTGATAAAGAGAAAAGACCCCACATCTAAGACCCCCTCCTTCTCAAAGACGCTCACTTGATCGCTAAGTTCAAGATTGCGCAAGATCTTTGCCACTTCTGCGGATGGAAATTAGGATAAAGGACAAGAAAAGCACACCGAATAAGAGACTACTTACTTGCTCCGGTTTCCATCCGTCCGTTCTTTGTTCGAGTTTAACGCTTTGTGTTTTACTACAACATAGCTACGTTTGCCGGAATTTCCGTGTACGTCGAACTGATTTCACGCAAAGCCACTTCTGCGAACTGCCTGCGACTTTCGTGTTGCGTCTCGGAGGGAACACCAGTTGCGCACAAAGCCTATCAACCGAAAATGTTCAGGGGTGCGCCAAAACCCAATCGAGATATTGGGACGGAGTGGGATGCTATACAACGAAGGTAAAGCATGTAAATCAGTGTGGAATATTCATCTAAACGTTAACATTAGAATTGGGAATCTACCTGAACTGCCTGAAGAATCGGACAGCGATGAAGAGAGGGATTATATGGAAAAATCCAAAAGCGAGGCATTTCGCGAAAAAGTTGAAAGCGCCAAAGACAAAGATGCCTTAGAAGATGAGGTTGGCGACGATGACGAGGCATTTTTTGAGAAATACCGGTAAGATTGAAAACGATTGAAGAATAATCTCAAATAATATTTTTGTTAGCCAGAAGAGGCTTGCTGAGATGAAAGCGAAGGCTCAAAAGGAGATATATGGTACAGTGGAACAAATCATTGAATCCGAATACAAGACGCAAGTAGAGACCAAAGACACCTGGGTTGTTGTGCATCTGTACAAGGCTGGGTAGTGATTCTATTGGGTACTGATGATCGTTGACATTTCTTGTCACATTAGGTTGCCAAAGTGTCAGCTGATGAACAACCGATTAATCACTCTGGCGAAGAAGTTCCCTGCCACCAAATTCATCAAGATCTTCTCCGAGGAGGTGAGACTGGAGTAACACCAAGGAACCGGAAACTAAACTCTCTTGCTCTCAGGCAATCCATAACTATCCCGACAAGAATCTGCCCACCCTGCTGGTCTATTACAACGGGGAGATGAAGACCCAATTTGTGGGCCTCTCGCAGCTGAAAGGAGAATCCATGACTGATGAAGGTACATAGTTTGCATTTTTGCGTATTATTCCTTACAAAATGCATCTTTGCTTCTAGATCTAGAATGGGCACTATCTAAAGTGGGCGCAGTCAAAACAGAAATGGAGGAGGACCCTCGCAAGCCCAAAATAACGGGGCTGCGAGAGGGTTATGTAGCACGCAGAAAACATTCAGATGATGAAGAAGATGACGAGGACAATTAGATCCTCTACCCCCCCCCCCAGCGGAACATGGTTGTGATTAAAGGTAGTTTATTTATTTTATTTGTGAGTGTAGTATGTTATATATCGATTGAGTGTTTGTTATGCCGTTTTGTGAAGAGTGTGAAGGTGGGTGGGCTATATGAACTCGTCGCTGGACGAGAAGGCGGACGCAAGACGGAACTCTGCGTGAGTGAGCAATGCGTACATGCGCTGTGCGGTCGGTTGGGTATTGGCATAGGGACGCGGCACCTTGCTTCTGAAGATGAATTCCCTCGTGTCTGGGTCTGTCCCAACAACAACAACAACAACAACAACAAAAAAAAGGGGTTAGAAGGAAGGCCTCACATAACAAGGGCGTTTTACCAATCTGATCCGCGAAGAGAGCTTCAGCGAGATTCCTCTCTGCGAGGCTTTTGAGAACTAATTCGCTTCTGTCGCCCAGCAATTCTGTAACCATGTCGTATTGTCCCGGGAACTGCAGTAGAAACGTCCGAGTGAGTCAAGTGAGAGTGCAGATTCTAAGATGATACCTTAAGCAACAAAGAGCTTGCTCTGGATAACAACACCTCCAATTGGGAAATGCTGCTACTCAACACTTCACCTTCTTCCTCCCTGTTTGTACAAAAAAGATGAATGAGATTAATCTAGTTATGCTGGAGGGGAGGTCGTACGAGATCACATTCACGTTAGTCCCCAAAAAGACCTTGTGCAAGTTATGTATCTGTGCCTTAACGACCTCTATCTTTGTACATGGCAAGCACAGCAGTGAATAATAAATACAATTGAAGCATATCGTCAAGATCCTTGTGTATCCAAAAAAAAGTTGTGAGTGAGTTGGAGGGGGGAGTAGTATTACTCTTCCATGAAGACACTAGGAGACATAGTTTCCAGTTGATGCAATACTTGCTCGGCCTCCTCTGCGTGATCAAATAAGAGGTCTTGTTCGTACACAGGAATAGGCTGGGCTTCCTATAAAACCATTTAGAGAAGGGAGGGGGGAAACTAGTTTTCTCTCACCTTCCATTTCTTCCTCCATATGTTACCGGGCATCTGCATGCGTGGGCTAAGGTGCCCTACGATATCATCGCGGAGGGGCCAACATCTATAGATATCCTCTTCGGTTTCCATCAATTCTTTCTCCACAGGTTGCTGTTCTTCTTCATCCGGTATGGTCTCAGCTTCCTCTTGTTCGTTTTCTTTTTCTTTTTCCTTTTCCTTTTCCTTTTCTTTGTCTTCTTTATGTGTTGCTGGTGTTGCGGGTGCTGACTCGGCCTTTGGTGTGTCTCGCAACACTAGTACCCTAGGACTGGTAGGGGTGGAGTGAGAACCTTCGTTTTTGCCTCCTTCGACCTTGCTAGCGGTTTCCCCTTCCTTTTCCTCATTTCGCTTCTTTTCTTGCTCAGCTTTCTCTTTGGCCTCTCTCTTCAGTTGCTCTATCAGTTCCTTTTCTCTCCTGAGTTCTTCTTGTTGTCCCTCCTTCAGCTCCCTCAATTTCTCGTCGTATTTCGATCGGGGTTCCTCCACCCAATCGGTCGGAGAATACCATCTTACGAAATCCTCCAACTCGCACTCTGGATTGGCTGCCTTAAAAGCATGCATATCTTTTCAAGTAGTGGTCGATGAGAAATTCTACTCGAGAGAATGACGTACCTGATAGCAATGAGGAACTCTGCATGTTGGCTCGAATTTGGGCTGCTTCGGAGGAGGATCCCAAATCAGCAAAAAACAATTCCCTTTCCCGCAATCTGTCCTCTGTCATATGTCCTACATCTTGTGTGTATGGGATCCACATTTCTTTTATTTGGGAGGGGAACAGGAGTTAATATCTTTGAGAGGGAGAAGGCCTGATTTACCTTGTCCATTGAGTAGGGAGAGTTTTTCATGTTTGTGATGGGCACCTTTGCGTTCTAAAGTTGCTTGAGTCTGCTCTGCTTTGGTCGCATTGTCGCCTTCGGCGGCCTTGGAGGGTGCCACTTCCTGACTGGTGCTCATATCATCATCAGAAAACTGAACGGTGCCATTAGGAATAGCTGTTGGGTTTTTTGGGGGGGGGGGAAGAGATCCCGCACATCAAAATCTTCCCATCCACTTTTGCTGCTTGAATCGATTTCGTCATCATCTTCCACATACTTAAATTGTTCAGAGGTGTTGTCTTGCGGTTGTTGGTGGCCAGGGACTTCCTTTTCGGCTTCAGATTCCGTGTGCGGAGATGTCTTCTTATCGGCGTTGGTCAAGTCTCGTATTTCGTGTTCTCGTTGGATGCAATGATTAAGCTACATAATTGAGTACATGAGAGGAATTGAAATAGCAAACAATTTTGGGGGGGGAATCTTACCATTTGGAGTTTTTGATAGATCAAGCAGGAATTGTATTGGATGCGTGGAAGGGAGGTACGAGGGATTATCACTAGATTCTCCCAGTGCCAACGGAGTTCTCTAACAAATTCAGACCATAAGACACCCATCCCTGCATTAACAGTCAATGATGAGATCGAGACGTTCTTTCGTACCATAGAGCCCT
>ERZ778026.3569-NODE-3569-length-13453-cov-9.063517_pt1 | contig 13453 bp, 24 predicted proteins | sample MGYA00375756_ERZ778026 | MGnify/ENA primary metagenome ERZ778026 (study PRJEB29350, sample SAMN05389820) | bioreactor metagenome | isolation source: Ammonium sulfate bioreactor | place: South Africa: University of Cape Town | collected 2014-02-18 ... | reverse complement strand
TAGTACTCCAACACATGTCTTGTTACTCACCGCCTACGAGGATGGAAGTGGTGAGTTCAATATTGCGAATCTCATTGGAGGTGCTATCGTACTACCAAGATCAAGCCGTTCTCTTGCTATGAGTAATGACAAAGCTCTTGTATGTATCCTCCTCTCCTCCTTTTCTCACGTCTCGAGAGATCTCTCTCATTGACTCGTAACAACCTGTAGGACGTACCATCACCATTACGTGAATTGCGAGTTGAGCTTGAGGCATCGACTGGATTATTCCTGCGAACAAGTGCTCAGCGAGGAGCAGGCATTGACTTTACTCACATCTACTTTTCGAATCCTGCGAATACGGCATTCTTCTCATCACTCGAGGCCATGTACGCCATGTTGGAACAAGCTCAAGAAACCTCGATTCGCAAAGTATGGCCTGAATGGCTCTCGACACTGATAACGAGCAAAGCAGCACCTCCACAACTCAATGCCCTTGCTGTACGTAAACCATCTACACCACCATCATCACATTTCTCTCTCTCTCTCTCTCTCTCTCTCTCTCTCTCACTTTGTTGACATGAATATGATGTTCGTAGCGGTCTTGTCCTTTGGAACGAGCTCTCACACTAAGCCTTTCGTATATTCCAAGTATAAGTCAACTTACTGCGGTATGCGACCACCACTCTCATTAACAACGAACAAAGCACTCATCTCGAGATTCACTTGATGATAGTGTCACGAAGCTTTATATGCCAACGTTACTGAGAGTGAAATGGCACCAATCGTGCGTATCGTACAAGACAAGCGTTCCAAGCGACGAGCCGAATATTCGATCCGTAGCGCACAGAGTCAGTCACCACAATCAGGCAAGCTCCATCTTGGCAACGATGGTCGCGCACGAGAGTTCGAGCTCTATGATGCACAACAGCAAGCCATATTGTCAGCCGTGTTTTCGCGCCTCACCCTGGTAGTTGGACCGCCAGGAACGGGCAAGACCACCGTGACGGCATGCATCGTTCGCACGTTATATCTCAACTTTTGTCGACCATACGGTATGGTTCATTGGCACAATCTCGTCTCGTTCGCAGCAGCAGCGAGCAACCAACTCACGTCGAGAGAGCCGCATCACAGAGGCTGCAATGCAACCGGATTGGCCGATCGAGCTGTTGGCCTTGGCACCGACGCAGCAAAAGATACTCTTGATGACACACTCGAACGATGCTCTCGATCAACTGGTCGAGCGGCTCACGATACTCGGCGTTCCGGTGTTGCGAATGGGTGCTCGAGCCACGACCGACCTTGCTTCCAGCTGTACCGCCACCGGCTGGCGGGAACGCATCCATCTGGCGGTCACTGCGTCGCTGACGCGCCTCTCTGATCCGGCCGTATTCGACAAGCGTTGGCCCATCACGACGATCGCGGCCGACTATGCGAACGACAACAATGCCACCAATGCATTGCGTGCCTTGAACCAAGCGCTTTCGCGCATCTCGTCGATATTCGACGAGGAGCAACTGACCGACAGCGTGGCACAGCGGATCGGCATACGCGAGCCACAGCCGCGAGCGTTCCTCCGACGCCAGAAGGCGGAATTGGTGTTTCTGCGCGATGCGCTCGATCTGCTCCAGGAACGCTCGGCCTCCAAGGTCCGCGATCGTATCGTCAATGCAGCATCCGTTGTGACCATGACGTGCTCGGGCGCAGCAATGCGTGACGCAGCCTTGATGCGCTCGTTCCATACGGTGGTGATCGAGGAGGCCGGTAAGGTGCTCGAGACGGAGTCAGCCATCGGGCTCGTGTCACCGTCATTGTCGCGCCTCATCGTCGTCGGAGACGACCAGCAAATGCGATCGCTCGTGCTGCATCCTCTCCTGCGCTACCAGGCCAACCTCGATCAGTCGCTCTTTGCACGCCTCCAACGCGTCGGCGTGCAACCGATCCTGCTCAATCAACAATCACGTGCCCTACCTGCTGTACGTACGCGCCCGTCTTCCATTCGGTGTAGCAGGCACTGGCGCTGGCTAACTTTGCTTCGAAATGAAACAGCTGGCCAATCTCTATCGCTGGAGATACAACGGCCTCGTTGACCACACTCCAGCGTGCCAGGCTCTTGTTCTGCCTCCCGAGCTCCCAGTGGCGTTGCAATTCGTCGATACGGGAAAGCCCACCAGCAGCAAGCGCAAGGATGCCAAACCCGAACGCTCAGAGGGCGAGACCAACACAACCGTACGTGGCAGTTGGCTGCGTGACCACGTTGCCAAACAGGTTGTTGATTCACCACACCTTGGTGCCGTGCGAATACAGGAGGCTCGATACATTTGCTGGACCGTGCGCTATCTGGCACTCGTGGGTATTGCAGGCAAGCGTATCACGGTGCTATCGCCGTACAAGAACCAAGTCGACTGTATCCAACGCCAACTTGCTGATGGTGCTACGGACGCCATCGCTGGAGTGACGGTCTATACAGTAGATCAATTTCAAGGTACACCGATCGACTCGAGAGCAACAAGACAACGCCGCAATCCAAACTAACGACGACGGCGTTCAGGCAAGGAGAATGACATCATTCTCGTGTCGCTCGTATCGACGGCAGCGAACGTGAGTCTTCATCTGCGCGACGAGCGCCGTCTCACGGTGCTGACGAGCCGCGCACGTTGCGCTCTGATACTGTATGGCCGCCTGGCGTCGTTCGAGAGCAGCGCCGAGTGGCAGCGCATCCTCAGCGTCTTTCGATCCGAGAGCCGGTGGGACATACCGGCTTGCTACTGGTTGCATGTACGCAACACGCGCAAGGTCGATGCTCGAGGCGACGACAAGTGGTTCGAGGCGCGTAGCCTTCAGGACCTGCAAGACTTTGTCTCGTTGTGCGAATTCGAGAAGGCGCAGCGTGAGAAGGACGCTGCCGCTGCCGCTGCCGCCACGACGCAGCTTGCTGCCGACACCAAGATGGTCGTGGCCGAGCCCGAGACTCCAGAGTCGAAGGAACTTTCCGATTCACTCGATGCCTTGTGTAGCAATCTCGATGCATTGCAGCTCAACCAACAGCAGCAGCAGTCAAGGTAGCCGCCAGCGTCACTCTGAAGAGACCAAGTAAACCAGCGCATGCGCTCACGTGGCACGCGAGGTGGCCGATAACCATGAGCAGAAGCATGCATAAGTACGCTAGCAACCAATACATAGATGGGCGAGGCGTGCTCCCATCCCATGGTAGAAAGCAACGAGTTAGCGATGCGACCGAGATAGAGAGATACGGCGGGATGGATAGATAGGTCTTGGGGGGGTTTACTTGTCTTGGCTTATTGGCAACTATCTACGCAGCTCACTTGAGGTGAGTAAAGAGCTTCGGGGCAACCTGTAGAACAAAGCAAGCCGAGAACCAACCGATCAGCAAGGCAACGAGACAGGAGGGGCAGAGATAGCGTGATCGATGCGGCCGTGGTGGTAGCGTGGACAAGCGGTATCTCGCGTGGCTGGGCCTTGGACGTACGCATTTGTCGACGCACGCGAGGTAGACAAAGTACTGGTGCTCGCACGAAGCGCCCTCCTTGTCCTTCTTGGAGCCCTCCTCGATGCGGTACTTGCAGTCGGTGTAGCTCTTGAACGGCACGGTGCAGCTCGAGTGGCACTCGTCCTGCAGACGCTTCTTGATCAGACACGGCTCCGACATGGCGGCAAATGTACACTATGCAAGCAAGCGGGAGGTTCGATGGATGGGTTTCACCGTAGGTTCGATGATGAGTGAGTGTATGTTGGAAATAAAGGGTGGCGCAAGGGAGGGATGGAGGAAGGTAGGTGGGTGCAGAGAGGGGGAGGGGATCGATGGGAGCGCGCGCGTGTGCGTACGCGATGGAGGGAGATGGTGGTGGATGAGAGGCAACGAGAGAGCGAGAGGAAGAGGAGGAAGGGCTGAGTAGAGGGTTGCGAGCTCCAACACATCCTTACGCGGTATTTTTCGTATTTTTCGGTGGCTCGCGATGACTGGCGCTGAGTCTTTCGCTTCTTCGCTGCCTCGTCGCCACCACCTGCTGCTGCATCATCCATCGATCGATCGATAGAAGGATCAGTTGCCTCCGCTATCTCGTCTCGAGACCTACTACGCGCTTACACTACCCTGTGCAACGAACTACACAATGGAGGATCTGGACTGGATGACAAGCGAGCACCTTACGGGCGTATGTCGTCGTATTAGTTGTCGTGATTGCGTCGCTGTTCGGTCGGCTGTGTCGTTGACTGATCCACTGGTTGGTGCTGCTACTTGTTCTTTAGACCTCGATCATGGCTGTCGCCTTTGATGGTGGTGTGGTGGTTGGAGCTGATTCGCGCACTACCACTGGTACGTGTGGATTTGTTTGTTGGCTTGTTTTGTTGGCGATTGAGAGCTGGTGTTCTACCCGATCCACGTGCGAGCCACTCGATCGACGACGCGACTCACGCGACTCACGCGGCTCTCATTCGTGCACGATGCAGGTGTCTACATTGCCAACCGAGTGTCGGACAAGCTCACAGCTGTTCATGATCGTATCTACGTTTGTCGATCGGGTTCGGCCGCCGATACGCAGGCCATCGCCGACAACGTGCGATACGGCTTGGATATTCACAGCATCGAGCTCGGTGAGCCTCCGATGGTTCTCGCGGCCGCCAAGCTCTTCCGTCGTCTCTGCTACCAATACAAGAACCAACTCATGGCTGGAGTCATCGTTGCCGGCTGGGATGCTGTGAACGGTGGCAGTGTCTACACGATTCCGCTCGGTGGAACGCTGGTCAAGCAACCGTTCTCGATCGGAGGTACGAGGAGTCTCTCTCTCTCTCTCTCTCTCTCTCTCTCTCTCTCTCTCTCGCGGTTTGTCGTGAAATAACTGATCGAGATACTTGCGAACAATAGGTAGCGGCTCGACGTACATCTATGGTTATTGCGACTCGGCATATCGAGACAACATGACACAAGCCGAGGCGCTTCAATTCGTCCGCAATGGTAAGCTCTCTCTCTCTCTCTCTCTCTCTCATATTCACAATCTGAGCGAACAAACGATGATTCTAACTCAACTCTTATACTTGTCTTGTAGCTCTTGCATTGGCCATGTCGCGTGACGGCTCATCAGGCGGTGTCATTCGAACGGCGGTCATCACACAAGACGGTGTACAGCGTGAGACGATATCCGCTGAGCAGATCCCCAAGTTCTGGGGTATGTGTGTGTGAGCGATATGGTCCCTACCTCGCGATACAGTATTACTCACGCAATATGTGTGTGTGCTGCAGAGGGCTAAGTTGATGCTTGGGAAGCCAGCCAATCAACGACAACCACGATACCAGCCACCCTGATACTCGCACTCTCTCGCTCACTCGCTCTCATCATACTCTCTCACACCCAGTCACCAAGGCCACCGTGTCTGGCGTTGACTCTCTCATGTTCCTACTGATAGCGTAGTTGCAACCAACTCAATCCAAGTGGTGCTACAATACACTCCAACCCTCTATGATAACACGCCCGACTGAACCAGCAAACAAACAAGCAACCATTCCCTGGATTCGAATGTGCCGTAAACTGTATCTCGTGGTGTTTATGTACAACAGCGTAATATGGTTCGCTTCTCAGTCGTTCACTGAGCTCGAAGTCATCAGCGACGACGGGCTATTGCCAAACAGACTGTGCAACACCCGGTAAATGAAGCGGCGCGCTTGTACCAAGGCTGCGGCGTTGACCGTGAGGAAGCCAATCACGACACCGATGCATCCGATAATGTACAGCGGCGGGAAGGTCTTGGAGTGCAGCAAGGCATCCATCACCATCGACAATGGAATCGTGAGCGTCAGGCCCACGGTACCAACGACCTTCATCAGGCAGGAGAAGTGTGATCAGTGTGGTGCATCCATCAAGGAGATCGTAATCGAGTGGAGTAGTCGTACGGGGGAGGTTAGCAGCACGGCCACGAGCCATAGGTAGTCCGAGAGCACCGTGCCAATCAGTGCATTCAGCAGCAAGTATCCCATCACAGTCGTCGATGGGAACACGAAGGTCTCGATGCTACTCATCGCATCTCATCATGATGAGCATCATGATGCTGCAGTGTATGAGTCCATCTCGAAACGCACCCAGTGACGGCAAGCAACACTCCGAATGGCCACATGATCAACAGATTGATCAAACCAACGAATCCGAGCAGCATCGGGCCGTGGACCTTACCCTCATCGCCGACCATCAGCTTGAGTAGCACGGCATAGACGGCATAGAAGCCTGCGCCGATCAAACTCCAAAAGTCTCCCCATAACTCGGTCGAGGCATCGTCGGTGACTGCGACACAAGCGACTCCGCCGAGTGCCACGATCACTCCTAGGAACTTGAGGAGCGAGAATCTACATAATATGTATGCCAATCAATCGCGAACTCAGAGTCAGACGCGATCGAATGTCGCACTCATTGATACGAATCATTCGTGTATCCCATCTCAACGGCCAGTGCAATCGATTCGAGGAGTACACATACTGTTCGACTCGTAACAGGGCACCTAGCATCAAGGTCCACAGCGACGAGGTGGCAGAGATGACGGTCGATGACGCCACCGAGGTCATGGTGAGCGACAGATTGAAGCTGTAGTTCGCAATGAACCACACGGGACAGAAGACGGCCGCCACTTTGAACGTCTCCCATGTCGTCAGGACACGAGAGCTCTCTTGGATCTCACTCGAGGAGCCTGGCTCGTTGGGACCGGCGATCAGATCGGTCTCGTTGAAGCTCGGCTCGTCGCGACGGATCGACATCTCGGCCGTGTAGTTGACGGTGTTCGGCACCTCGGGCAGCGAGCGCGACACGAGACCCTTGCTCTCGAGCCACTCGAGCACCATGGTGGCGAATGACTTGTGGCCTTTCTCGATGTCACCGCACACCCACGACGGGAACAATAGGAAGCCCAGCAGATACAGCGAGAACATGCTGGTATCGAGGTAGGTCACGAAGAACGGGCTCTTGAACTCGTCGTTCGCGGTGCCCGAGTAGATGAACTGGATCAGCTCGCTCGACATGACCCACACGACCACCGTGCCAAGGAGTACCAGCACGCCTACCAAGTGTCGCTTCCAAGTGCTCGTGCCATTGCTCGAGTCGCTTGCGGGTGGTGTTGTTGTTGTCGGTGTTGATGCCGTGGTTGCAGGCGAGGCAGACGAGGCATCCAGGCTGGAGCTAGCTCCTGCTGTCTGCTGCTCCGAGCCTCCCATTGTACTCTCGCGTTCGCGCTTGCTTGCTCGCTCTCTCACTCTGTACTACCAGCTTCTACGTGAGGAGTACTTGCTCATTGGTAGGCGACAACGTTGTCGAATGGTGGGAGAAGCGAGAAGAGAGCGGGAATGAATGTATGCGCGAGCGAGAGGGAGATGCGCGGGCGGGCGAGGCAACGATGAAAGATGGCACGATGCTGGTTCATCGATAGATAGATAATTATCTTTGGTGCTGTGGCATTCCATCATGGTCACATGAACAGGGAGCGTTCGGCAAGCGAGAGAGATAGACAGTATCGTAGGTGTAGGTTGATTGATTGTGCGTGAGTGAGTGAGGGGTATGGGAGATAGAGGTTGGTCCATGGAGCTGAGCACGATGCCGTGGGTGAGCGTGAGAGTGTTCGAATTAAGCGAGATATGCGTAGCCATTGCCAGTGCTGTCCCTCTCGAGGTAGTCTCGCTCGATCAATGATTCGATTCGACTCTTGAGTTGTGCTGGCTGTTGTGCGTGTGCGTGAGAGATTAGTGGCTGCCACTGCGAATTACTGGAGCCGAGCAATGTGCGAGCAACGAACCTTGACTTGGAACTTGAGTTGCTGGAAGAGCTCGGCCAGGAGCAGCTGATGCGTTAGCGTCTTGCGTGCTTTCATGATTCGCACGATTGCTGCATCGATCTGGTACTGGCGGTCCTTAAATACCGTGTCCTCGGTTTTCTTTTGTTCTTCGGGCTGTACATGGTGCAAGCAATCGGGGCATGCGTTAGCCAGCTGGCAGTGAACGACTGAGTCATCATGATAGGCGTACAGTTTCCTTGATCTGAATCGAGTTGACCTTGATACGGTACAACTTGGCAGTGAACTTGGCGTTGAACTGGAACTGGTCTCCATCGTTGATATCGCGGCTCTACGATTACAATGGCGTAAGTACTCGAGTGCTTTCTCGGCTCTTCTCGTGTCGCAATGACCGTGCGTACCTTTGGTGCCTTGAGGAGCAACTTGGTGACCTTGCCGCAAGCGAGTGACTGCAGCGTTCGACGCAGCTCCTTATCTTCGATGCCAGTGCGCTGTTTGATCTCAGAGAAGGAGATGGTGTCCTTTTCGTTGAACAACATCAAGATCACGGTCTGGTAGAGCGAGACGCACAGCTCCTTCGTGCCCTGTACCAATGCATTGATCGATCAATCGATCGATTGGTTGGTTGGTTGGTTTGCGTGCGGTGGTAGGCGAGCTCAAGGTACCTTGAGGAAGTGGCCTCGCAAGACGCAGTGACCCAGGGAGTTCTGGAACTGCAGTCGTCGGCCTTGGTGCTTGCTGAGGTAGAACTGCTTGAACACCTCTTGGTAGCGAGCCATTTGCTCGGGCAGGTTGATCTCGGTCGGCGTGTACGGAGGCCAAAAGCCGGTGGTGAGTACATATACATTCAAGTCGACCTCGTTGCCAAGCTCTTGTGCGAGTTTGGACTGTTGCTCATTGGTCAGTAATGATACAAGAGTGTTGCAAGCAATCAAGCAAGCGAGAGAGAGAGATGTAGCGAGAGAATGCTACAATACATACATTGCGGAACGAGTTCATGATATCCTTGGACAAATCTACATCTTTGAACATTCCCTCAAGCTTTCCAGTGAAGGTGGCACCGCATTCTGTGGAAGATCATGTGGCGTTGGCGCAAGAAGATTGGCTGGCACGAGCACACCTCGAGATGAGTGCAGCTGGAACATACCCTCCTTGATCTTTTGGATCATCAGCTTCTCGGTATCGACGCTCGCTGACTTGTTCAAGAGTAGCCGCTTGGCGAGGTCCTTCTTGTAGAAGGCCTCGAACACATCTTTGCCTTGAATGAATCGGAAGATCTCGAGCACACGATCGAGCGTGGCATCAATGTCGTCGTCGCTAATTGCCTATATTCGGCGAGAGAAGCGAGTGAGTGAGAGGGAGAACGAGAGAAAGACAATGGTGGCTTTCAGGCGCCAAGGACACAATCTACGAACCTTACTGCCGGCTCGCAGCTTGCCGTCCAAGAACTTGGCAATCAGCTCTGCGGGCTTGTTGGGACGGCGGTTGATGAAGGTTTCAAACGCCTCCTGCGCCACGTGGATCGAGAACAACAGCGTGTGAGTAGGTAGCGGCCTTGGTGGCATCGGGGAACACTTTAGGAGCAGCAGTAGCGCGGCACCTTCATAGAGTTGGTCAGGTCGGTATTGGCCTGGAAGGGACCGGCAAGGACGCCTCCAAGGCGTGCTTTGAAGTCCAGCAAATCTTGCACCATGCTACTGTCCTTCTCTTCGTGGATCACGAGCTCCGTACCGCGATTCTACACGAGTAAATGATGCCGAGGGTGCGGATGACGACGACGACCGTGAAGCGTGAGCGATCGGCTGAACAGAGAAGCGAATACGATGACAACGATGCGACAAGTGCGAACCTTGAGGTACTGGTTCCAAAACTGTTTGAGCAGCTGCAGACCGTTGACGCGGCTCAGGAGCTTGTACATGAGCGAGAGATCCTCGGCGCGATTCTCGTCCATGATCGTGTCGAAGCCCTTTTCGAGAATGGTTTGCAAGTGATCGGCCAGCAACTGGGCCTCGACCAGTGCTATCAGCTCCTTCTTGGTCGATTGGCACAGGTAGTTCTCGACTCGTTGGAGCTCCTCGGTCAATCGCGTGTGGACATGGCGGAGATACAAGGGAGTCTGTTCCAGTACACACGGTGTAAGCCAACGAACGATAGAAAGAGCACCAGTAGCAGCGGAAGTAGTGATGGTGATGATGGAAACGTACAGGGAGGCTTTCAATCTTGGCCTGTCCTTCGCGGGCGTAGAATTCAGTGGTCGCATCCAAGAACTCACGCTCAAAGTGCGTCGTATATACCTGGATTCGTGGAGTGGGCGCGAGTATCGATGAGTGAGCGAGTGGATTTGCAAGTACTTGCAAACGCGCGAGAGGGACTGCACATACTCCCAATGCGTCGAGCATCTTGAGTAATCGACGAAGGAGGGCCTTGTCGACAATCTCACCTTGGCGTTCGGCCTCGATCGACTGCAACAGGCCAGCGAGGAGCTTCTCCGACACGGCATCGTTGAGGGCAATCACTTGCCGGAAGAGCTCGAGGCCCATGTCCCACAGCGACTTGACGTTCGCTGTTTGAATGACGTACTTGCGATCGAGACACAAGAAGATGCTTCGGATAAAGTGCTGCATGGTGCACACATTCACGGCAGTGAGACCACGGAGGTCGCAGCCGACTCGACTCATCGGTGTCGTGGCAATCATCGTTGGATACGCACCATCTGGTCGCAATGATCGCGCCAGCACGCATCGAGGATCGGTAGGAACTCGATGCTGGAATGCGATTGTCTGAGCATCAAACACGAGAGATAGAGGGACAGAGGTTAGGAGAGATACAATCATCGAGCCATTGGCTCGAGTACTCGCGATGCACGGCATCAATACGATCGAGAAGATTGATCGATTCTCGTGTGAGCGCGTGCGTGCGCGTGTGTAGCGAGAGCAATGTGGAGCTACGCGGCATGGTGACACGTACGGATTCAGGGTCTCGAGCTTGCTGCGTACGTGCATGAGACACTCATCTCGGAGCCGTTCATACAATCGAGCATCGAGCTTGTGCGAGCACATGTCCTCGGTCGCCTGAGATAGCGAGCACGCGAGCGAGCGAGCGATTACGTCAGCACTACACAAACACACGCACACAAGCATCGATATCTCTCGCTCGCCACGCAAAGGACCAAAGCAGCTACGGAGTCATACTCGGTAGAGCGTCTCGAGACTGTCAGATACGGGTTGCTTGGCATGTATGGCGGAGACGGCGGCGCGTAGCTTGGCCCACGAGAGCTCCTCGAAGTTGTCGGGCAGCGGCTTGACCTTTAGGTTCTTGATGACCAGCTGCTTGACGGGCTTGGCTGCTATCCGGCTCATGGTGATGGCTACGACGAGAGACGCTATCGAACAGAGAGAAAGACGTGTGGCCCGTTGGTGGGTGTGATCAGTGAGGGAGTTCGTTGGCTCAGATGGATGGATGGTTGGATGGATGGTACCTCGTGCTGCTTGTGCGATCGATGGTGGACGTGATGACGAGGAGGGAATGAGGACACTGAGGAAAGCACCACTCGTTACGACTTTGCCATTCTCCCTTTTGTAGCTCCACTCGTTACGACTTTGCCATTCTCTCGTTCGCCCGCTGTCGCTCGCGCCTATCGATCGATCGATCGATCTCTCGCTCGTGTGTGTCTGTGCGATATGGGCGAGATCCTGCACAAGGAGGGCGCTACGCTCTTTCGACATCGTATCGTATGTGCCACACTGAGTGGTCGTTCGATTCGTATCACCAATATCCGCGCCAACGATGAGAGCCCCGGCGTTCAGCGTACGTCCTGATATCGCTCGATATCTCGCTCGGTATCTCTCTCGCTCATACTGATTGAACAACCACAACCACAACCACAACAGCCAACGAGGTGTCGTTCCTTCAATTGATGGAGAAGATCACCAACGGCTGCGTGATACAAATCAACGAGGTCGGCACCAATGTGTATTATCGTCCTGGCGCCATCATCGGCGGCAAGTATCTCGAGCACGACTGCGGCACCGAGCGCTCGATCGGCTACTTCCTCGAGGGCCTCTTGTGCCTCGCACCCTTTGCCAAGGAGCCCATCTCGATCAAGCTCAAGGGAGTCACTAATCATCACCTCGATCCTTCGGTAGGTGATGGTGGTATTGGTATCGCTACGGCGCTCTCGGTGGCGCTTGCTCTAACTCTATGTGTCTGTGCGTGGCGCTGCATATGCGCGATGCTGGCCGATGCCAGGTGGATGCCATCCGAACGACCTCGATCCCGCTGCTGGGCCACTTTGGAGTCGAGGGCATGAAGGTCAAGGTACTTGGTGATCATGAACGAGTCGCCCTTGAGTTCATCGCCCACTCATACGGCGGTGCCATCTCTCTCACAGATCGTGAGTCGAGGAGCGCCTCCGCTCGGCGGAGGAGAAGTGCTGTTTGAGAGCACGCCGGTCAAGGTACCGCCCTCGAGCGAGGCCTTGAAACAACGCGCGCCAGTGGTGCGCGAGTATAAGACTGATCGTCGTATCGTGCGGTGATGCAGAGCCTCGAGCCAGTATCTCTTCTCGCCGAGGGCAAGATCGCCAAGATCCGTGGTATCGCGTACTCTACTCGAGTGCCTCCCGCCATGGGCAATCGCATGGCTGATGCTGCGCGCACCAAGCTGAAAGAGGTGCGTCGGTGGAGAGCATGAACACACGGATACACGCACGTATCGGACAGCTCGACTCACGTCGCGTCATTGAACACATGAACAGTTCATCCCCGACGTCTTTGTTGCCACGGACGCCTTCAAAGGCAAACACTCGGGCCTGTACGATCGCATTGATAGTGGAGCGGCGTTCTCAGCACCGTGGCTCACGTCGGTATTGGCATACTAGATCTCCTGGATATGGGTTGCTGCTGGTCGCTGAGTCAACTACAGAAGCGATTGTGTCGTGTGAAGTGGTACGGGCTCTCTCTCTCTCTCTCTCTCTCTCTCTCTCTCTCGCGTTGGCTCGCGAACTCCACTGATAGAGGTAGTGTGCAGAATGCCCTCGGTGGTATGACGCCCGAGGACGTGGCAGCGCAGGCGTGCGACCAGCTCCTTCGTGAGATTGCTGTGGGTGGTTACGTCGACAGCACCAACCAGGGCATGATGCTGCTGTTCATGGTGTTGTGCACCGAGAACGTCAGCAAGATCCGCCTCGGTCGCCTCACCAACCACACGATACAACTCCTTCGTCACATTCGCGATTGCTTCGGCGTGAGGTTCAAGATCACGAGCTCCGACGAGGGAGAGTCGTTGCTGCTCACATGCATGGGCATCGGCTTCAAGAACCTCGCCAAGCGTGTGTGGTAACCGTGGCTCTCGGTCGTGCTACCGCCCGCCATCGTACATTCTTTTGCGGCTCGTCAGTTTTGATACGTCAACCATCGATAGAGAGTGGTGACGTTCTAGAGTGTTGAGTATTGAGAGAGTCGAGAGTGACTCGTAACCAATGAACGATTATTGTGCGTGATTCGGGCGGTGGTGGCGGTGTCGTTGGCCTGATTGTCGCCGAAACTGGAAGAGGCGTACTGGAGATCGATCATAGGGCAGCGATGATGACCCACATGTTGTGGTTGTTGCTCAAGGGGAATCTCGAGCCTGGACGCTCAAAGATGCGAGAAGATCTCGAACAAGAGCTCGTTCGGAATCATCGACATCG